>ERZ1106941.312-NODE-312-length-76511-cov-12.504028_pt1 | contig 76511 bp, 59 predicted proteins | sample MGYA00403670_ERZ1106941 | MGnify/ENA primary metagenome ERZ1106941 (study PRJEB35170, sample SAMEA104062400) | human gut metagenome | biome: human gut; feature: human-associated habitat; material: faeces | place: Denmark | collected 2012-06-04 ...
TCACCTCGCGGAGCTTCCCGGCGACATACTGCGACGAAGCCTGCAATCCTCCGCGTGCCAGTTCGGACAACACCTGCTGCCCGGCCGAACGGGTGACGTTTACGCTCGTCCCGGCGGTCTGTCCTACGGATGCCAGCGCCTCTTTGAGGGCTGTCCGCTCGCGGGAGTTCGGGACATTCAGCCCCGGTTGTCCGTCGAGGTCGTAAGCCGCGGCTTCGACGGCGAAGATCCGCCCGCCGTATTCGACGGACGACACCGTGACTTGCAGCCGCATTCCGGCAATCGTCGCAAGACCGTATAACGGAGTGTTGCGGGGAATTAGCACTCCGTCGATGCGCACAGCTTCCAGCAGCCGCAGTTGCACGGTGCTTCCGGCACGTATGACCTGTGTCTGAGCTACGCAGGCCTTGACGGTCGGAATATCGGCATGCGCAACGCGACCTGCCGCCGTGAGAAATCCCAAATTACGTTCGACGGTGAAATCCGCCCGCGGGTCGAGCGTCGAAGCTTCGACCTCACCCTCCCGAACGGGCCGCATGACGGACAGGCGCGAATCCCTTCGCTGCTTCGTCGGCCCGGCCTCTTCGCCCGCGGCCGTTCCGCTGCCGAGATATTTTCGGGCGAGCTTGTACTGCTCCTCGGCCAGTTCCAGCGGGTCGGGCTGCTGCCGCTCGGCGTTGAGCTGGGATTGCAGGGCCGCGACCTGCTCTTTCAGGGCTTCGACCTCGGCATTGCGCAGCGGAGTGGCATAGAAGCCCTGCACCTGCCGCTGCATGGCCCGGTTGGCCTCGGCGGCCCGCAGTGCGGGGTTGTCCGCCGGTGCAGGCTCCTCGGCAGCTTTGAGCCCGTCGTCCAACAGCGAGAACGAGTTGTCGCCGAGTGTCATCATGCGTTTCTGCTGCTGTTCCTCGCTGCGGAGCTGTTCCGCGGCTTTGCGTTTGTCGCCGACGGTGGCCTGCGCCTTGCCGTCCGGAACCGACGTGTTGATCCCCGCGGCCCCCTCTTGGGGCTGGACGGGCGTAGGCCGGAATATGAACCACAGCACGACGAGGAATATGCATCCGAGGATCGCCGCGAAGAGCAGCACCTTGCGTTTGCGCTGCCGTTCGAACTCCGCCGAGGGGTCGTTGCCCGGATTCTTGTTTTCTGTCATAATGGTTTACGGTATCAGAGGTAAATATTCAAAATGTCCGATCTCCGGTTCCGGCACCATGTTCGTCGCGAACAGGAGCCAGAGGTAAAGTATCAGCAGCAGGACGAGCGTCGCGAGTACGATCCGTTCCCGGATGCGGGGCGCGAGCATGTCGTGCCGGCGCCGCAGCGACCGCCGCACCCAACGGATGCGGCAGCGCAGGGAGTGCGGTTTAGCGGTCATAGGTCGCGATGTCTTTGTTTTCGACGATGTTCAGCGCTTCGACCATAAATCCCTGCGGATTGTTGTCCGAGCGGGAGACGTTCACCAGACGGCATGTCGTGACGAGCGACCGCTCCGTGACGGTGCTCTCGCGGAGGATACGCTGCCGGGCAAAGGTCGTAACCTCGTAGGGATAACGGTCGAAATCGCAGCGGATGCTGTCGACCTTGACCATTTGCGAGACGTTGCCTGCGATCAGGCGGTTGAAGAATCCCTTCTCCTGCAAGACCTTGTAGTAGGACAAGGCGCTTTTGTCGGCCATCTGTAAAGCGCGTCCGACATTGGACTCGATTGCTGCCTTGTCGGGCGAGAGGGTGAAAAAGAGTTCGTGAAAGCGCCGCACATGCTCGCGGGCCTCTACGGGACGGTTCTGTGCGAGGTCCTGCGAGAGCGCCACCATCAGCGAGCGACCGTTGTCCAACACGTAGATCTTCTGCCGCTGCCGCTCAGCGAAGGAGTAGGACATCCAGACTGCCGCCACGGTTACGACGGCGCAGATTCCGGCGAAGACGAGCGCGTACATGCGCAGCTGCCGAAACGATGTTTCGATGTTCGTTAAACACTTGAATTCCATAATAACGGGTTATTTTATTTTCTGAAAATGAGCCGGGCGCCGTTCGTGATACCGCGCCCCACGGCCTTACCGCCCGATAATGCCGCCGAGCCGGCGCCTTTGGCCCCGGCCCATGTTTTGCCGGCCGTCCATCCGGCCCCGGCGCTTACGAGCGAGGTCATCTTCGAGACGGTCTTGTTGTAGGCGGCGAATCCGTTCGCCTGCACGACCCACGAGGCGATCGAGGGGATGCAGAGGTATCCGCACACGGCTACGAGCATGAAGATCAGGTTCAGGCTGCTCGACCAGTCCACATACCAGTTGTATCCTTGCTCCATGAGTTCGGTATCATGCCGCATGGCGAGGCTTTGCAGACGTGCGATGATCGCCGAGAAAAGATCCGAGATCGGCAGCCACAGGTAGATCGAGACATACTTCGTGAGCCATTGCGTCAGTGTGGACTGAAATCCGTCGAACACGGAGATGGCAAAGGCGATCGGCCCCAGCAGGCTCAATACGACCAGATAGAAAGTCCTCAGCACGTCGAGTATGACGCTCGCCGCCGCGAAGAGCAGTTCGAGTATCCATGCCAAGCCTTTGAAGATAAGTCCCTTTACAGACCATGAGGAGCGCTCCTCGTTCATGCGGTCAAGTGTCTGCTGTGTCTGGTCGTCCACGCCCAGCTCGCTGAGCTCGCGCTCCATCTCCTCGTCCTCGGCGTAGTAGCTGTCCGGGGGCATCTGCTCGCGGCCTTCGAGTTCGAGCCGCTCACGCCGCTCCTGCCACTGTTCCATGTCGAGCGTCTGCCCGGCCATAAGTGAATGTGTGGCCTTTACCAGCGGCGAGAGAATGCCGTTCAGGGAGCCCAGCACGAGCGTCGGAAAGAACAGGATGCAGATGCCGATGGCGAAGGGCCGCATGAGGGGAAAGAGGTCGATAGGTACGGCTTGGGCCATCGACTGCCAGACGCGGTAAGCGATGTAGAGCAGCGCCCCGATCCCTGCGATGGCCATTGCGACCTGCGACATCGGGTAGCACAGCACCATCATATCGTCGTATAACACCCGGAGAATCGTGTGCAGATTCTCCGTAAGGGAAAGCATGCGTACCATATTACCAGTAGCGCTGTTCGTCGGTTCCGTACAATGAGAGCACACCCTCCATGTCCCGCTTCCGGGCGGCCCGCAGCAGGGATATGGAGATGTTTTTGCGCGTGTAGTAGCGTGCCAGGTCGCGGTGGCGCCGCAAAACGCCGTAGACCCGCTGCACCACGTCGATACGGTCCTTGTCCGTCAGGGACATATCCGTAGGATTCACGATATCCTGCAACTCTTTCAATTCCCCGGTCGACTCCTCGATGATTTTGGCGTAGCCTGCGGCGATGGCAGCCAGCTCCACGGGCGTGAAATTCTTGTCGCCGACCATCCGACGATACCCGTCTACGTAGATGTCCGAGATTTCGCCGACCAGCAGGATGCACTGCTGCACCTTGCGGGCCGAGCGGACGAGGTTGCTGACGGATTTCAGGGCGTCGTAGTATTTGCGGCCCTGCTCATAAATCTTCACGGTTTCCTGAAAGCTCTGCAACATGGTCTGGCCGTTCTTGGCGGCTTCGACGACCTGCTTGGTGGAGTTGACGATGCCCTGCGCGAGGTTCGTGGGGTCCGAGACGACCCACTGGGCGTATGTGCTGCGGCCTGTGCAGACGAGGCACAGACACAGCAGGATGATTTTATGTTTCATTTTTAGGTTCGTTGATAATGTTTTTGAGAGGACAGCCCGTCCGAAAACAGGCATCAGCGTTTTATCCGACGGCCCGGAGCCGGTTGTCCGGTTTGCTCTTCCCTTGCAGAATTGATTTCTTTCTGCCGCACCCCGGAAGCATGTTTCTCCGGCTTCGGGCCTTTCTGCCGCAGGAAGTCGAACAGATCGTCCGCATAGGGCTGCCTCCCGGTCATGCGTACGAGCCGTGCGTCCAGTTCGCGGAAGGCTTTTTCGACCTGCCGGAATTGTTCTTCGCGGGGAATGTCCGGCTCGATACCGTATTTGTCGAGCAACTGCCGGTTAATACGGCTGTCGTCGATTCGCTCCGGGAAGCGTGCTAACCATCCCAAGGTCTGCAACTCGGCATCGAGTTTCTCGATGTAGGTTTGCCGCAGGGGAATTTCCGGATCACTCTCCAATATCCTCTCGGCTTCCCGCACCATGCGGTTCTCGGTCTTCCAGATTCGCTCCCGGAGCTGCTGCACCTGCTGCGGATTGTCCGCACATGCCGGACCGTCCAGCCGCCCGCGCATCTCCTGCAACCGGCCCATATCGGTATCCCAATCGTAAATTCGCACGACGTAACAGGAGGGCGTATAGCGTCCGGATGTTTCCGTCAGATGACGAAGCTCACGGAACGTCTCGGTGCGGAACTGCCAGTCGATAATATGCGCTGCTGCTTGCACCTCGGCCATCGGCGGCTGCCGGAGCTTGCTGTCGGGATGCTGCTCCAGATAGGCATCCAAGAGAAAGGTGTGCATGGCCAGCAGGCCGTGCAGGGAGTGGGCGGTGTCTTCCGGAACGTCCGCGAGGCGGCGCCCGATCTTTTTTGCGAGCGGCGTTTCGCGCAGGGTCTCCATCAGCTCCAGCATATCTTTTCCCGCTGCATCTTCGGGCGTTCTGAGAAAGCGGGATGTCGCTGTATTCATTGTCAGTCCGATTCCGGCAATGGTCAGATTAGATTTCCGGTGCCGTCGCACAAGGTCTGCAATACTGCTTATATCCCGTTCCCGGAGCAGGTTCTCAGCATGACGGGCAATGAGCGTGCGTCGATGTTCCCTTTCCCAATCCGGCTTGCGGCGGAATAACCGTCCGATCCTATCGCTCCATCCCATAACCGTCGTATTCAGGGTTGTGGAAGGAGTGCGTGCAAAGTCTGCCGAAGGGCTGCCCCTGCTTGCCGGGGCAGCCCGGAATTACCGAACGTGGTCCCATTATTCGGCCGGTTCGTTGAAGTCGCACGCTTCGGCACCGATGGCATCGTCTTCCTGCCGCTGGATGCTGTCCTCCGGAACGAATCGTCCGTAACAGCCGACGGTGAGCGTCTCGGTGGCAGCATCGTAGATCACGCGGTTGCCGTCGTCGGCGCCGAGCCACAGGCGGTGGCGGCGCAGCGCGATGATGCCGTCCTGCACGATACGTTTGTAGCAGAGCGCGTGGTCGAAGACGAGGATGCGCCACGTCCCCTCGCCGATGCGGCGTATCGAGGCCGAGAGGTTGTTTTCCGCCGAGAGCCACGCCCCGCAGATGCGGTCGGCGTCGAGTTGTTCCCGAAGGTCCGCCAAAGTGCGGATAACTTCGGTGCGGGTTCTGATCTCCTGCCGAAGGGCCGCTACGGCCGACGCAGGTGTCGGTTGGTTACTGTTCATAATCTTTGAGGTTTGAGATTCGTTTGAAAGCGCCGCCCGGTACGAGGAGCAGTGCATCGGCCGGGGGCGTGTAAAAGAGATCGACCCGGCGTCCGCCGTAGGCCGTATAATAGACGCAATCCTTGTAGTATAGGAGGTGCGTTTCGGACGTGCCGCGGCGCGTGATGGTGATCCGGAATTTATCACCGCACGGTTCGATTACCAGCCGCGTATCGTCGAGCGTCGAATGCCATTCGCCGCACAGGGGACGGATTTTGTGGTATTCATAATCGTAAAAGAGATGAAACGCTCCGAGCATGGCGGTAAACGTCAGCAGGATGCCGGCGCATATCCAAAGTATCGGTTTCATGGCGTCAGGAATTAAGATTCGCGTTCGTGGGCCAACTGCTGGATGGCGGCTTCGATGTCGCCGCCGAGCTTCCCGGCGAGTTCCATCACCTGCATCTTCTCCGACTCCTCAGTGGTGTAGGTCAAATATTCTTCGACCGAAGTTTCCGTGGCATAAACCGCCGACTGCACGCCTCCGAGTCCGATCCAGACCTCTTTATAGCGGCGTTTAGGATCGTTCGAGAGGTTGATCGAGAGAATCTGCGTCCGCTCCTTGTCCGTCAGACCCAGCAGACGTTGTATGCCGTCGAATTTCGAGAGGTATTTGCGTTGGTCCAAAAGGATTTTGCAGTCGGCGTTGTTGATGATCGACTCCTTGACGATGGGTGACGAGATGATGTCGTCCACCTCCTGCGTCACCACGACCGCCTCGCCGAAATACTTGCGAACGGTTTTGTACAAATATTTGATGTAGGCGCTCATATTAGCCGAGGTGAGGGCCTTCCAGCACTCCTCGATGAGGATCATCTTGCGGACGCCTTTCAGCCGCCGCATCTTCGAAATGAAGGTTTCCATGATGATGAGCGTCACCACCGGCAGCAGCGTACGGTTCGAGGAGATGTTGTCCAGTTCGAAGACGATGAAACGCTTGTCCAGCAAATCCAGCTGCTTGTCGGAGTTCAGCAGGTAGTCGTACTCGCCGCCCTTATAGTAAGGTTCCAGCACGTTCAGGAAATTTTCGAGGTCGAAATCCTTTTCCCGCACGCGCTTCTGTTCCAAAAGCCGCCGGTAGTCGGTTTCGACGAACTCGTAAAAGGTATCGAACGAGGGGACGATGGAGCGGTCGGTGCGGAGCTTCGAGAGGTAGAGGTTCACGGCGTTCGAGAGCGCCACCTCCTCCGAGCGTGTCGGCTCCTCGGATTCGCGCTTCCAGAGGGTCAGCAGCAGCGTCTTGAGCGACTCGCGCTTCTCTACGTCGTACACCCCGTCTTCGACATAGAAGGGATTGAAGGCGATGGGCGCCTCCTCGGTGTAGGTGAAATACACCCCGTCGTGGCCTTTGGTCTTGGCGTGAATCAGCGAGCAGAGCCCTTGATAGGAGTTGCCCGTGTCGACCAGCAGGATATGCGAACCCTGCTCCCAGTACTGACGGACCAGGTGGTTGGTGAAGAATGACTTTCCGGAGCCCGACGGTCCGAGGATGAATTTGTTGCGGTTGGTGATGACGCCGCGCTTCATCGGAAGGTCCGAAATGTCCAGATGGAGGGGTATGCCCGACAGGCGGTCGGACATCTTGATTCCGAAGGGCGAGAGCGACGAGCGGTAGTTGGTCTCCTCGTTGAAAAGACAGAGCGCCTGATCGAGAAAGGTGTAGAAACTCTCCTCGGCAGGGAAGTCGGCCTCGTTGCCGGGAATCGCCGCCCAGAACAACACCGGCACGTCTACCGTGTTGTGATGCGGCGTGCAGCCCATCAGCGCGAGCTGCGAGCCCACGTCGTTGCGGATGCACTTCAACTCCGCTTCGCTCTCGGCCCATGCCATGACGTTGCAGTGACAGCGTACGGAGCGCAACCCCTGCGAGTGCGCCTCATTGAGATACATTTCGATCCACTCCCGGTTGATGGCGTTCGAGCGCGAATAGGCCGCCAGCGAGTTCATGTTCCGGGCCGAGGCTTCGAGACGCTTGAGCGTTTCGTCGTGGTTGTCGAGGAAGATCACCTGATTGTAGACGTGGTTACAAGAGAGCAATAGCCCCACGGGTGCCGCGAACGAAAGGCGGCAGTCCGAGCGGTCGGTCGAAAGACGTTCGTAGCGGAAATCCGTCGCCACGCTCTGCGGCAGCATATCCAGATCCGAGAGCGTGTGCATCGAGAGATACTTGTCTCCAATGCGCATCACGCCCGGGTCGAGACGGATATCCTCGTTTACGACCGGACGCCGCTCGTCCGAGAGGGCGAAGTAGCGGGCCAGCAGCCCGGCGTCGTCCGCCGTGCCGACGATCTCCGCTTCCGAGAGCCGCTCGACGCGCACGAGGCCCAAATCGTTCAGAATACGTTCCATCTGTTCCGCGGCTTCCAGAAAGCGTGTCACGGCATCCGTGTCGCGCATCTCCCGCGGGACGATGAAACCCCGGCACAAGACGGACGAAGCGCTCGTCTGACGCATCCGTTCGGATGTGGTCTTCGTAACGAACAGGTAGCACGTGTGGCGCAGGTAGGGCCGCTCGTTGAAGTGGCGTTCGTAGGAGCGGGCGAGAAAGCTCCGCTCGGAGCCCTCCTCCGGCGCCATGTATCGCTCCTCGGTAAAGAAGTCCTGCTTGTGGACGACGGTGTAATCCGGCAGCACCTTCAGGGCTTTGAGCCATGCGCCGTGCAGCGCTTCGTACTCCTCGCCCGTAAGGGTGAAGAGTTCGGGCAGCGAGACGCGGTAGGCTGCGGTGATGTCGGCGAACTTGGAGATGATGCAGTTGTTCTCGACTCTCAGAAGTGGGAATTTCGATTCCAAGGTCAAGGTTTTCAATGTTCCGCGCATAGGATTACGGTTTTACGGTTCGACGAAAGCGCAACAGCCGTCCGACGGCCCGGCGATGGACGATGCGCCGCGGATGCCGGCGCGAGGCCATGAGCTTTTGAAGCCCGTGGGAACCGAAGCGGCGGCTCAGGTAGAAGGTGCAGCCCGTGACGCCAAGGCCGGCTGCGAGAGCGAAGAGGATGCAGAAGCCCTGCGGGATGCCGCTCATGTACATTCCGGCGAAGCAGACGAAGACGCCCAGAAGTCCCGCGACGAACAGCACGAGGTACTGCGCCGTGAGACCCTGAAATTCGACCTGACGGCCGACCCCTTTGTTTATTTGGTATTCGCCCATCGCTTAGAGGAAGAACGAACGTAAGACCGTACCGACGATCACCAGAAAGACGCACGAGAGAAACAGCGCTGTGGCTGATTTCGAAGCGTCCGGATCGCCCGACGAGAACTTCGAGTAGACGCGCACGCCGCCGACCAGTCCGAGGATCGCCGCCACGGCGAAGATCAGTTTCGTCAGCGGGTCGAAATAGGACGTTACCATGTTTGTGGCTTCGCTGATGCCGGCCATGCCGTTGCCCTGCGCAAAGGAGGCGACTGCGGAGCACAGGGACAGAATCGTGAAAATTGCTCTTTTTTTCATAAAACAGGTAGTTTGGTTATGGGTAAGAAAAAGGCCGCAGACTGCCCCTGAAAACAGATTGCGACCGGAAAGATGATGTTTCCTGCTGCGAGAAAGGCGTTAGCCGTATTCGTTATTCCATTTCATCTCGTAGATAGTTTAATATCAGGCAAAGGCCCGGATGTCGAAGTTGGCGATGGCCTGCCGCTCCTCGGCCGTGGCGTCGCCCATGACGGCGTCCTCTCCGAAGTCCAGCTCTCCGAGCATCGCATGAACCTCCGCGTCGCGGAGGTCTGCTTTGGCGGGGAGAGCCGGAAGAGGAGGTCGGGTGTCGGCAGGCGCTTCGGGCTCTGCAAGTTCGCCGTCTTCGCCGATCGGGGGCTGTACGACAAGGGTGTTCCACCCCTGCATCGTGGACTTCTCTTCCGAAACCGGGGCAAATATAGCATCTCCGCCTGCCGGGGCGGTGCCGATGTCCGCTTCAGTCCGCTCCAGTCCGCTCCGATAGGATTTTGACACGAGAATTTCGGAACTCGGAACCAGGGATTTGGCATGTGGTGGCTCCGATCTGGAAGTCCTCAGTTTGGACGGTTTCTCCCGACTCTGTCCGGGAAGACCGAAAAAATGTCGTTGGAAAAGTACGAAGCCGGCACATAGTAGGCTGATTACAATTGCGAGCATATTCATCATTATAAAAGTTCTTTTGTGTTTTGCTCTTTGTGAATGCGGTTGATATCGTCTTTATACAATTCGAGATGCTGCCGCAGGATATTCTCGACATAAGAAGTTGCGGTCATATACTCCCCGCCGATTTTCTTTACGACTTCCAGAATTTTACGTTTGGTTCCGATGCTGACATAGAGTGCTGCACGCTGCCTGATCTCCATTAAGTTCATAAAGGTCTGTTCGAAATCGGGGACGGCAATCCTCCGACGCCGGGATTTCGGCGCCTTTGCCACCGCACCGCCGGGTTTTACATGCGCAGTGCCGGCAATGCCCTGCCCGGAGGAGGCTGCTTTCGTCATGGTTTTAAGACAGGCTGCCGCCGAAGGAATCCTAATGGCAGGTGTTTTAGTTGCGACCGCAGGCCGGAGAACGGATGAGGTTGTCATGGCAGCTTGCCGTAAGGAAAAAGCCGGAAGCCTCCGAATAAAAATTGATGCGAAAAGCAGTGCCGTGAGGGTCGGAATACCGAACAGGTGCGGCTCGGAAAAAAGATCGTAATACATGATTCGAAAGTTTTTGGATTGTTAAACGATATTTTTGGGATTGCGTTTTTTGTAGATGCGGTTTATCTCCTCGCGGAAAACTTCGATATGATGCCGCAGGATATTGTCTATATAGGCTGTTGCGGTTAGACGCTCCCCGCCGATTCTTTTGAATATTTCCAGAAGTTTGCGCTTGGTTGTCGTACCGACATACAGCGAGGCCCTGTTGTCAAAGTTTGCCGGAGCGAGAAAAGTCCGTTCGTAATCGGGGGCGGGAATCATTCGCCGATGCCGGGATTCAGACCCGTCGTCCGAGGATGGCGATTGTTCTTCTGCATCCGGGGTCTCCCGGGGCGCATCGTGAGTATCTTCAGGTTCGTCGTCGGGGATTCGCCGGACGACTTTCGAGGTAAGAGGCGCCTGCCCGGCGATCATCTGGCGCATGAGGTCTTCGTCGACTTCGATTTTGGGTTTCTTGGCCATAATTATCGTATTTTAAGGATTTCGAGGATTTCTGCCGCCAGTATCTCGATCTGCGCTTCGCGGGCGAAGGTACGCTCCGGTGCCAGAAGTGTCGAACGACAGATACCCGAGCCGTCGGGTAACAGCTCTTTGTTGAATTTCGAACGGTAGGGAACATGCGTCGCCATGAGCGACAATCCGAGTTTATGAATGATCGCCTCATACTGATCGTAAAGAGGAGTACGCTCCCGACGGTCGATCATCGTCCAGAAAAGATGGGCGGCCTGCAATGAGGTGTCCTTGTCCTGAACGAATCCATGCTCTATTCCCCGTGCGAACGTAAGGGAACTCTCCATGACGAGTTTGTCGGCCTTCAGAGGAATGAAGACGGCATCCAGGGAGGAAAGTATCCGGATCACGCCCCCGGCATTTACGGTTCCCGGCAGGTCGTAGAGAATTACGCGCGGCAGATAACCGTTTTGCCGGATGCGCTCCACCTCTTCGGGAGCCTCGGGAGGCATACACTTCAGCAAGGGCCACAATTTCCGACCCGTAGCCTTGAACTGGCGTACCATCATCAGCTTGTAGTAGTCGCTGTGCTCCACGACTGCCAGTTCGCGTTCGCGCTGGGCATGGATCGACCATTGTGGATAGTCGCAGTCTACGACAAGAACGTCATGCCCCAAAGTGTAATGCAGGTAGCTGGCCAGCAATACCGTGAATGTGGATTTTCCGATGCCGCCTTTCTGATTGCAGATTGAAATGTTTACAGGTTCCATCATTTGAATATGTTAAGAATTATTTATATGGGTAATGTTTTCTATTGATGCCTGCTTCGATAAACTATCGTACATATATGGGTTTATTTATATATTTATTTTTTTAATTCTGCTCTTCTCCGCTTCCTTATCGAATCGTCTGTTTGATTGAGTAGCGAACCCGATAAATATCGACTTAATCATCCGTTTGTTTATCCGAATAATTCTTTCTGCCGCAATATACATCTTCATTTTCCAGCCCGGCTCCGATGTCCGCTCACGACCGCTCCAGTCCGCACCGAGAGCTTTTTTTGGCGCCCGCACGGTTGTAATATTGCACACAGGAAAGACCCGGCCTCAGGAGCCGTATCGGGGAATTCAGAGAACTTCGGTTAGAGACTCTCCGGTGCGGATTTTTCCCATCGCCAGATGGGAGCGAGCTGTGTTTTTGTCCGACAACCTTCGGTTTGTCCGACAAAAACGCTCGCTCTGCGAGGCCGGGGCCGCTCCCAAGTCGCAACCCATTTTTAAGCTATATAATGGATACTAACCGAAAACAGACAGACAAGACAGACAAGAAGCCCCGAACGCCGAGTTATAAATACTCGTTTCGGCTTAACGAAGAGCAAAACATCCGCTTCAACGAGCTGCTTTGCAAAGCCGGATCGGAGCATAACCGGAGCCGTTTTATCGTCAAAAGAATCTTCTGCGAGGAGTTTGTCGTCATCAAACGCGACCCGTCGAAGACGCAGTTCGTCGCCCGGCTGAATGATTTTTATTTCCAATTCCAGAAACTCGCCAACAACTATAATCAGATTGTAAAGGCTGTCAATTCGCACTTTTCCAACGTTGCTATCCCGCATCAGATCGCCGCATTGGAACAGCGAACGAGGGAATTGAAAGCTCTTAGTATCGAGATTCTGAACCTTGCAAAACAAGCTGCGGAATGGTTGCGAATATAAGGTCGGGCTCCTCGCCCGGCGGGGCTTTGCACTATAACAAGGAAAAGGTCGATAAGGATGAAGCCGAGGTGCTTTTCTGGCAGAAGATGCTCGAACCGTTCGATAAACACGGACGACTGGATGTCGATGCCTGCATGGAGAGTTTCTGGCCGTACCTCGAAGCTAACAGAAGAACGACCAATACGGTTTTCCACGCTTCGCTGAATCCCTCGCCCGAAGACAAGTTGACCGACGATCAGCTCCGGGACATTGCGCAGGAATACATGGAACGGATGGGTTATGGCAACCAGCCTTATATCGTTTTCAAGCATAAGGACATTTCCAGAGAGCATCTCCATCTGGTGTCGTTGCGTGTCGATGAGCAGGGGCGGAAAATCATTGATTCGCACGAATACGACCGCTCCATGTCCGTATTGCGGGAATTAGAACGCAAGTACGATCTGCATCCGAGTATCAAAGGCGAGGAGCAGACGGATACCCCCGATCTTCGGAAAGTAAACTATAAGGCGGGAAACGTCAAGCAACAGGTCTCATCCGTCGTCAGGTCGTGCCTGCGAATTTACAAATGCTCGTCTTACGGTGAGTTCCGCACGCTGCTGGAACTGTTCAACGTTTCGGTCGAGGAACGCACGGGCACCATTGACGGAAGGAACTATGCAGGTATTGTCTACGGTGCTCTGACCGACGACGGCTATGGAACAGGCACACCCATCAAGTCAAGCAAAATAGGGAAAGATGTCGGCTATAAAGCCCTTCAAAGGTATTACGAGAACTCGAAAATAAAATTGAAAGAAGACGGGAACCTTGCTCGGCTGCGACAGACAGTCCGGGATGCTATGAGCCCGCACAACACACGGGACGAATTCCGGCAACTGCTCAAGGCAGACGGTATCGACACTATTTTCCGGATCAACCCCGTGGGGAGAATCTACGGCGTAACGTTTATCGACCACAATGCAGGCATCGTTGCCAACGGTTCAGTACTGGGAAAAGAGTTTTCGGCAAATGTCTTCAATGAATTGTATCCGGTATTGAAAAACGACAAACAGCTTGCAGAGCAGCAATACTCGGAACAAAAATACGAGCTGCGAAACCTCACGGCAAATCCGGTTTCGGGAATTGTCGATACGATATTGGACTTGGCCGATGTGCGGGCTTTCGAGGAGCAGCAAAGAATCCAGCGACGGCGGAGAAAGAAACAGCGGCTTTGATTCGTGGGCCTGCGGATGTCTGTCTTCGCACCGTTATTGTCTGATGCTTCGACTTGAATCCCGATGCCCTTAAAGAGGGGCGTGTGCCGAAGTTTCCCTCGCTATGCTCGGACGATTTCCAACTTCCGGGAAGAGCTGTCTTCGCGGAAGTTCGAAGATTTCTACGGTACCTGCGCAAGGAGAGGGGCTTCGTTTTGCGTATTGAATATTTCTTGTATTCTTATGAGAAATTTGAGCATTGGAAAGGTTTTCGGCTGTGCCGGCCCGATAGTTACCGGAAATATTTTTTGAGTACGAATCCGGATTTGGGTTCTTGAGTTTGTGTGTCGATATAGACAATAAGCAGGTACTTGTGCCATGTCTCGACGACGGTCACTTGTTGTCCTTGTTTCACGGTGTCGATAATCCGTGCGTTCTTCGTGGCTGCATATCTCAGGGGTGCGTCGATTCGTGCCGTGCGTATTTTTGCTAGGTATCTGCCGGCTATTTGGCCTATCTCCTGTTCCCGGATTTCGAGAGTGCTCCGGAGTTCGGTTCTTACTATGTCGGCGATATCCTCCTTTCCGGGCACCGTGAATGCGCTGTATATCGTAAGAATTGCGCTTGTAATGCCTATCAGTTCCATCAGAAATACCCTGACGCGCCGGCATGTTGTTCGTGTCAGGAGTTTCGTTAATTCCGTGAGGAGGGTTTCCCTGAATGTGTCGAATGCGTTATCATCCGCAGTTGTGTTTTGGCTGCCGTACATGTCGTCCAGTGTCTCCGCAACGATGGAATTTGTCGTCCCTACGATGGCTGCTTCCTGCCATGTCTGTGTGTAGGAGATGTTTTTCAGGAACGCTGCGGATGTTCCGCAGAGCGCCGCATTGAAAATTCCGAAAGCTGCTTGCTGCCGGGTATCCATTCGCAGCAGGGCGTTGTTCAGGGCGATGTCCAGCTGCCGTGTGCTTGCCGCTACTGCGGCGAACTGTTCCTGCCATTGTCTGTTTACCCGGTTTATGACGGACAGATATCGCCTCATCGGAGCTAGCGGGTCGGATACCGTCGAGATTCCTTTGAAAAGGTTTTTCCGGTATGTTTTGAGACGCTCCGTTACCTGACCGGCGGGGTTTTCCCGATAAAGACGCAGGCCGCCGGAGATTTGATCCCGCATCTCCCGCACCGGACTCAAGGCAGATTGCACGGCACCCATCCCGGATAGATTCCGGATTATTCTCTGCTGTCTGCGCAATGCCTCGAAGAGATCCTGCAGGTTGTGTGTCCTTTCCATTCGTATCGTTTGTGTATTTGGGTGTGTGTTGACTTCGTGTGTTTGCCGACGATTTTTGCCGATCCGTTTCGCGGTGCGTGTCCGGATGCTTCGGGGCTTGCTGTACCGCCTATTTTCTGTATATGATCTGTGTGAGACAGCTTTGCAGGTCTTCGTCGTGTTCGAGATTGAGTTTGCGGCGTATCCTGCTGCGCACGTTTGTGATGTTTGAAGGGCTTTTTCCGAGCTCCTTGACGGTCTGCGCGAGGCTTTTACCCTTGAGTATGCAGATGCATACCTCTTTTTCCGCGGGTGTGAGTCCGGGGATTTTCTCTTCGAGTTTTGCGAGTTCGATTGTTTTTGCGCGGATGTTCTCCGTGATTGCGTCGGTGAGTTTCTGGCGGGTTTCGGCGTCGAGGAGTTCGAGCAGCGTCTCGGTCTGCTCCATGGTCAGTTCTTTCTGCCGGGCCAGATGTATGAACTCCGTCAGTTGGTCTGTATCCATGCGGAAGAGTTCGAGCATGGACTGCCTTTCGGTTCGGTATGCGTTGTTTTCGACGGATATGTCGCGTATGGTTTGGTTCATGCGTGCGCCCATGACTCCCAGACCGACGAATGCGATGGCGTATGCCGGCAGAAAGTCGAATGGGAATATCTCAGTCGCAAGGAACGTACATAGGGCATATGTGGCGATGCTTGCGCCTCCGAGCAGGTAGGGTATGATTCTGTAATAGCTTGCTATGGATATCATCAGCAGCAGGGCCAGCAGGACCATGTTTCCGATTATTACGAGGTTTGCAGTGTGACTTTTGCTTACCGCTTCGTAAATCATCTCGAAGGATATTTCTGCCTGAGTGATGACGAGAAACAGCGCCGTCAACTTCTCAGTCGTCGCCTTCTCGGACAGGAACAGGAGCATCAGCACGAGCAGCAGTCCGAGATGCAGGGCGTTTATCGAGTGGTAGAACGTGGTTCTGGGGGCTGCGTCGCTGAAGAAGCTCCATAAGATTCCGGCCATATATCCGGCGCAGGTATAGAAGAATATGTAACGTCGCTGGCGTTCCGCCTGCGATGTTGTTTCCGAGAGGTTCAGTTTGTCTATCATTTCGTGATCGGTATCTGTTGTTCGGACAGTGCGTTCAGGTTCGCAGGGAGCGCTTCGTCGGTCCGTTCCGTACTTTCGGGCTCCTGCATCAGTGCGCGTAGGCATTCCGCGAGGTTGTCCTTGGGCCCCAGTCCCATTTTCCTGCGGATGTTGGAGCGTATTACGGATACGTTGGACGGGCTTTTGAGCAGCTCGCGCGCTATTTCGGGGTGTGTCTTGCCTTGCAGCACCAGACAAGCCACCTTACGTTCCGTCGCCGTTAGGGAGGGAAGGCGTTCGTCGAGCTTGCTGTAATCGGTCTGACGGTGCTGCATCAAGTGCAGGACGCTCTGGCGTATGCGGCGTTCCGTTTCGTCGCCGAGGAGTTTGAGCAGCTGTTCGGTCTGTCCGGGCGTCAGGTCCCGTTTTCGCAGCAAGCGTATGAATTGGCTGACTTGTCCGTCGTCGATGTTGAAGAGGCTGAACAGCGAACGCCGCTCCGCGAGGTATCTGCGGTTGTCGTGCATCAGGGAGCGTATTTCTTTTATTATATAGTGTTCCATCAGTGCGCAGCTTGCGAAGAGCGTGAAAATCAGCAGGAATGAGTCTTTGAGTGTGGCTTCTCCGCTGAGCAGGGCAGCCGTTGCGTAGGCCGCGGTTCCTGCGGCGGCCGTCGTGTATGACAGTTGCGGGTTGTATGCGAACAGGGAGAGTACGAGCAGGAATCCCAGCAGCAGCGTTCCGCGGAATACGATGGCGGCTGTCTCGGTGTCGGGCGTTGCTGCCGCTATCACGGTTTGTGCGGCTGTTTTCAGCAGGATGAGCAGCAGCAGGGCGGCGAAGGCTTTGTTGACCGGAGTTTTACGGTAACGGCAGACTGCGGGGAGTGTCGCCGCAAGAATGCACAGGAGCGCTCCCGTGACGACCTCCCGTGTGTTGGGAGTATTTATTGCGGCGATTGTTTCGGCCGCCGAATAGACCGATATGGCGTATGCGCTGTAATGGAATACGGCTTTTTGCAGGCTTTCCAGTTTTTTGGTCAGTATCTTTTTCATTTTTGTTTTTATATCTGCTTATATTTCGCTATATCAGTATTATATGACACTTAATCTTTAGATTTTTAACATGGCAAAAATAATAATAATTTTAATAATGTGACTTTTTTTAGTCCTGAATTTTCCTGAAAATGAGACTTGGGACTTTTTCTTTGTGTTCGTTAAATCTATATTTGTGGCACCGAAAGGAAAAATTTCGTACAGATGAATCGGTTTAAAGATATTGCGAACGTATTACTGCTTCCGGATTTCTGCTGCTGCCGAATTCCGGGGCGTATGACGTCTGCGGCATTCCGGTCGCTTGCTGCGTGTGTTTCGCACGTGGTGCGCGTGTATGTGTATTTCAAAATTTCCCCCCCCCCTCGCATCGGTCGATGAGCTGACCGCAGCGGCGTTTTCCGGGGCTTGGGATAACTCTCTTTTCGAGATATCGTTTTTGAAGGCTGAAGCGTCTTTTCGGCCTCTTACGTCGTGCTTGCCGCCTTTTCGGGCGGCTTGCGCGTGCTTCTACGTTTTCGGACGTCGCGGGGCGTCCGGCGGCGGCATGCTCTCCGCGAACGGGTGCTGTCCTTCGTGTGGCTCGTTCCGGCTTTGTTTGTAACGGCTGATCATTCATAGCGCTTATACTTGTTTGTTATGAGGAAAAGGATGTTGAAATATATGAATAGCACTTTGTCGGCTGTCGGAACGACGACCGTCGTACTGTTGTTGTCGTGTGCGGTCTTGGTCTCCTGCATCCGCGAGGATACGGGCGACTGCCCCGTGCCGCACCGTTTCGATTACGACTGGTGCAACCGTGTCGAGGCGGAGAGTTGTCTGGGGCAGAACCACCTGCGTCTTTACGACGGCAGCGGTATCTGCGATCCGCACGATTGTCCGCAGGAGGGTGCGCTGCTGTACCTGAAACAGCGTCATTACCGTGTGCTGACCTATAACGACCGATTGCAGGGCGTTGTTTACAGCGATCTGCACGATATCGAGCGGGCCCGTGCTACGGTTAACGAGGTTCCTACGCCCGAACTTATCGGACGTGTGGAGGCATTGGCGGCCGAAGAGGCGTCGGCTGCCGATGCATTTCGCACCTTGTGGAATACGCGTGCGGGGGGAGAGCTCATCGGTCAGGCGGAGAGTTTCCTCTACCGGGATTCCATTCCCGGTGTTACAGTGGATTTCCGCCGTGAGGGCCGTTCGCTGCTGGTTCCCGAACCTGTGGGCTATGGGATTACGTTCCGCAGCCAGATCAAGGGCTGGACGGTTTCCGATGTGAAATCCTTGGAACTGACCCTTTCGGGCGTCGTTCCCGAGGTCCGTCTCGCGTGCGGGAGTCGCACGGAGGCTCCCGTGCGTACGGCGCTGACCCGGACCACGCGCGAGGAGGAGCGCTACCGGTCGTACATCTATGTCTTCGGCCTCGACCGGAAGCAGGTCGTGCTGAAAGCCTATGTCGATCCCTCGAACGAAGGACTGGGCCCTGTCTATATCGAGCGGGACCTTACGGATATCGTGAACAAGGCGCTCGACGAGGCCGAGCAGACGGGCGATCCGAAGATCGAATTCGAACTGGAGCTGGTCCCGGATCAGGTCGTGCAGGAGCCCGGATCGCTGATCACGGGCACCGTCACGGTCGTCGGCTGGGACGAGGTCGAGGGCGGCGATATGGGTGATTAGCGCCGAACCCCGTGCGGGGAATGCGATGGTGACGAATGCTACAAGCTGAAACGCAGATAATGAAACACTAACAACATTTTTTAACCCATTTTATTAACAAATTCTTTTTTAGTATGAAACAACTTTTTGTATTGGCGCTTGCAGCCGCGACGATCGTGGGTTGCAGCAAGACTGAAGGCGAAGGCGGCAACGGGAATCAGGTTCCGGGGCAGACCCAGCAGCTCAAGGTGCTGACGTCGGTCAGCAATACCCGTTCGGCCGTCGACGGCGTAGTGCTGCCGAAAGGCTCCGCCATCGGCGTTATGGTAACTGACGAAGCCGGTACAGCCGACTTCACTCCCTCGGCTACCGGCAACGGCAATGCCGACGGCGGTTATTACGCTAATGGCCGCAACATCCGCTTCTCCAACGAAGCCGGCGAGAACACCTGGGCTTCGTCCACGACGGACGGCAAAACCAAACTGCTTCTTTTCGCAGGCGCAGAGAAGGGTAAGATTTACGGCTACTATCCCTATACCGAAGATGCCAATGTCCTGGGTATCGGCGACGCTACCACGATCCCCGTCAAGATTCTGAACTCGGGCAACATCATCGTGAGCGACGATGAGGGCCAGGGTACGCTCGACGGCGTGGACAGCAAGTTTGCCGCTACCGCCGAAGAGGAGATCGACTTCATGTACAATACGCGCAACGACATCGTGGGCGCCCAGACGACCACGACGGCCAAACTGGAGATGAAGCACGCCCTCGCGCGCGTATCGTTCCGTGTCTACACGTCGGCTGAGGCTCAGGATGCCGTTCAGGGCGATGCTGCGTCTTATTATCAGCTCGTTGGCTACACGATCAAGAACAAGAGCAACGGTCAGACCGAAGGCGAACTGCACGCGCAGTTCAAATACACTGCCGATGCCGATGCTACCCGCATGAACATCCAGAACGGTACCATCACGGGAACCATCCCCGGCGGCGAGATCGCACGTACGATCGAAGGCTACAAGATGGTGAAATCGACGGCTAACGACGACGAGAACAACAAGACCGCTGCCGACGCTTCGTATCGCGTCAGCAACCTGCTCTTCCCGCTGGCCAACATTACGGCTGACGCCAACAACAAGTCGGAAAACATCGAGGTCGTCTTCTCGATCAAGCGTGTGAAAAACGACGGTACGTCGGATGTCGAGCCCGTGGGTTACGCCCTGCCGTTCGACGTTTCGACCGTAACCGCGTGGGAAGCCGGCAAGAACTACACCTACACGGTTAAGTTCACCGGTAACTCGCTTTCGATCGAGACCGTAACCGTAACCGACTGGGTAGAGGTTGTCGGTGGCGACATGGAGATCGAGTAACGCCGAAAGTTTTCTTATCAGTTAATGAACATAGTGTACTCGGGGCAGGCGGAATCCTGCCTGCCCCTTTTTTCATTTTCGCGGCCCGATCGGCCGCACAGGCCCGCCGGAGGTCCGGCACGGGCGCAGGATAGCGGGGCTTCGGGGCCTTCGATCCGATAAACAGAGACACGGCGCGCGGTTTCCGCCGCAAGGAACCGCACGGGCGGCCCGGCATCGGGGAAACGCCCGTTCAGAGAAAGACAAGACGAATACGAGATATGCCCTCCCGTGGGGGAGGGAACGGAGATCCCGCGGCCGGTGCGGCGCGGGATGCCGAACTCAAAACGAACGATTTATGAAACAGTGCAGGATGCGGACCGTGACGGTCGCGATGACATATATGTTCGGGGCAGTGCTGCTTGCGGGCGGTTGCACCCGGGAAGAGTCCGCCGCCCCCGCGGGCCGCGAGGCTGTGATACTCTCCATCGCCGAGGCCAACTACGGGGCTTTGGGCGGCGCGCGGAGGACCGGGACCTCTCCGGCGGACGGCGGCACGCCGCAGACGCGGGCCATCGTCGACGGCGGGGGTTCGACGTTCTTCACCGACGGCGACCGGCTGGGGCTGTTCCTGCGCGGCGACGGTTACGAGGATGTGGATAACCGCATCGTGCAGCTCGACTATCCGGGCGAGGGCCCGCAGAAGAAGTGGAAAATCACGGGGGAGGCCATTCCCTTGTATGCCGATGCGGCGACCGTGACGGCTTATTTCCCGTACAGCGACGCCTACGGCCTTACGATGTCCGCCGTACCGCTCAATTCGGGTCCTTACGACGTGAATACGAACGACGTGGTGTGGCAGCGCGACACGGTGCACTCGACCCATACGCAGGCCATGTTCCTCGAAATGCAGCACGCCATGACGCGCGTGAAGATACGTCTGAACCGGGGGACTTCGGACACGTCCGATTCCGGTGACTATACGGGCGAGGGCAAGATCACGGGCGTCCGGATCGCCGACGCCGGGGATGTCGCCGCGGACGATCGTGTCGTCTACCTCGACGGGACGCTCGACCTGACGCAGGCGACGCCGGTCGTCACGCCGGGCTGGCCGGACGCCGTGGCCGACAAGAGCGAAAAGACCTTGACGGCGGAGGGCGTGCTCTACGACCTGCTGCTGTTGCCGGTGGATAAGATCGACGCGGGCAAGGTGATGCTCGAGGTGGAGCTCGACGGCAAGTCGCTGTCGGCGCCTTTCCCCGTCGATGCGGTCGATAAGTGGGAGGCGGGCAAGGCTTATACGTATGAGGTGGCGGTTCGCAACGGAGCCGCTCAGGTGGTCTTCGGCAAGGCGACGGTGACGCCGTGGAACGACGGCGGGAGCATTTCGGGCGACCTCGACACGTCGAAGCCCGAATACGGCGGCGGCGACGTGCAGGACTGGGGCGACAACGAGTGGGAGAGCGAAGAAGGGGGTGACGAACCTGTGACGGGTGAAATCGCGGATGCGAGTCTCGTCCCCCCCCCGGCTGACAATGTCATTCCGGCGGAGGGCGGCGAATATTCCGTAAGGCTAACGGGCAATTGGACGGGCTCTGTTTCCGTACGTATGTCTGTCGGCGGCAATATCGGCGGATTGCTGCATGCCGTCTGCTCGAACGGAGCAGCCACGGTTACTTTTGTTGTTCCGACAAGTGCAAGTTATGATTCGCGCACGGTAACGTTTGAGTACAGATGGAATGACGAGTGGAAGCAGATCGGCACCGACTACACACAGCAGGGCTATAACGTCGCCAACGCCACGTGTAACGCTCCTGAGACGATCCCCGGTCAGGGCGGTACGTACAGCGTTACGCTTACGGGTGTTCTTCCCGCCGAGGGTGTCCAAGTCCGGGCTCTGAGCGACGGCACGACCCTCGTCACGGGGAAGGTCTCCGCTTCGGGCGCGGCGTGTTCTCTGGCGGTTCCGGCCAATAGGACTACCGCCGAACGTATGATTACGTTCGAGTATGAATGGGAGGGGGCGTGGGTCCAGATCGAGCAGAGGACGCAAATATTAACTCCCGAGTCGGTTATGTATTTTTACTATGAGATTATCGATGCCTCGGAGCTTGAATCGAAGTGCGCCTCTCATGGACAGAAGATGCTATCGAGGTACCCTGACAATAGTTCTCAGGATGTGAATAAACTCTATGTCAACGAGCCAAGCTCGAAAGGATTCTATTGCGCATTCTGGAACGGCGAGAGCGTTTATTACATAACAAAGATGAATTCCGGTCGCGTGATGTGGGGCGGACAAGGTAGTTTGAGAGGTTATGTGTGCGTCAATAAGTAATACTGTGGACATGCATACGGCGGCAGCCACGCTCCTGCCACGATTCCTGGGCTGGACGGATTGACAAAGAGAAAACGATAGACTAAGGATCTGCGATAAAAAAATACGGAGCAATAACAGGCGTGGGTCTGCGGCCGCGGGGGCGAGGGACGATAGGCCGAATGAAGATATCGGGAGAAGAAAAAATAAAGATAAAAGATATATGTTTCAGTTGTTGAAATACGTTTGGGTTGCGCTGGCCGTCCTTGCGGCCGGTTGTTCCGAGAGCGACAGGGAGAATGAAAGCCCTGTTTCCGGCGGTCTTCCGGGGGTGAGCGGGGAGGTTTCGGAGGGCATGGTCCCCATGCTTCTCGATCTGTGCTCGAACGGTCGTCTGACATCCGCCGCCGGTTCGCAGGCGGCGACACGCGCTGCGGGCCCCGACGAGACTGCCGTGGGGGACCTTTGGATGTTGCAGTTCGACACGGAGGCTTCGGCCGAGGGTTCGCTCGTGCACCGCGCCTACATTCCCGCGCAGGAGATCGTCCAGAGCGGAATGGCAGTCACGGCTTCGGTCATGTTGCGCGAGAGTGCGAGCTGCGTGATCGTCGTGGTGGCCAACGCGCCCGAATCGTTCACCGTTTCGACGCTTCCCGCCGGCACGAAGCTCACCGAGCTGCGCGCACGCACGTTCGCCGTGAGCTCCACGACCGGGGCCTCGCTGCCCTCGGATGCATCGGTCCGCCTGCCGATGTTCGGCGAGACCGAACAGATCGCCGTGTCGCTCGTCGGTTCCCAGTCGGTGTCGGTGAAGCTCACGCGGCTGGTTTCGCGTATGCGCCTCTCGCTGGTCAACAGTTTCACGAGCGGCTATCCGCTTCTGGAGCTGACGGGGGTAACGCTGCGCAACGCTCCGACGAAGATCGCCTACGGTCCGCTGACCGAGCATACGGCCTATCTGGGCGACGTTTACCCGGAGGCCTCAGCCGACAATTTCCGCGATTACGACCCTGTCACGACGGGACTTGCGGGGTCGGAAACTTCTTATGTGTGGTACATCGCCCCGAACCGCCGCGGCAAGGGCACGGCCACGAAAGCCGAGGACAAAAGCGCCCTGACGGCTCCCGAAGGGCAGGGCAGCTATTGCACCTATGTTTCGATCCGGGGCAAGGTGTTCCATAGCGCCGTTTCCTCCGGCCGCGACGTCGTCTACAACGTCTATCTCGGTGCGAACAATATCGACGATTATAATTTGTGGGCCAATGCGGCCTACAGCGCACGGCTAACGGTCACGGGTTTCAACGACGACCAGCTGGAGGTGGGCTACGACGGTTTCGGAATCACGGTCGGCCCGCTGGAAGGCATCGCCGACAATACGATCACGGGCTGGCATCCCGACACGGGGTTGGATTACATCCCCAAATTCCTCTCTTTCACACCCGAACGCATCGACTTCGGGGACGCGGAGTCTCCTGAGGCACAGAAGGTCGCGTTCCGTATCAACAGCAAGTGGCGTTTCAGCTATACTTCGGGCGATCGTACGAAGGTGATCGCCTCGTCGAGCGCGGCTGCGAATACGGACCAGACGGGCGGCGGTCAGGACGAGCCCGCCGACTGCGAGGTTACGTTCACGCCGGTGGTTTACAAGGCCCAGAGCGGTACGCCCGTGGCTGGTACGCGATATAACGCGGTGGCTACGTTCTCCACCGTCGGCGGCTCCATCACCGCCACGCGCACGACGCTGTTGCTGCGTACGGTGCCGACTTTCTACGGCACGCCTGCGGTGACACCCGCTCCGGGCAATATTCCGCGTGCCGGCACGACGGTCAAGGCGACGCTCGCTTCGAATGCGGCGTGGAGTCTCGCCGCCACGCCGGGCACCTCGGCTTCGCAGCAGGCCGACGTCTACGCTTCCCGCAGTCTGGAGGTGAGCGTTCCGTCCAACGAGACGTGGAGCACGCGCACGGTGAAGGTCACGGCCCAGTACGGCGAGAATACGAAGGAGTGGAGCTACACCCAGCCGGGAATGTCGATCGCCGGAATTACGATCGAGCCCAATCCGGCCGACGGTATTCCCGGGGGCGGCGCTGCCTATACGGTCCATGTTACCGGCGATTGCGGTATGGTGTCCGTGCGTGCGCTCAGCGACGGCGAGGAGCTCGCCCGGACTTACGCTTCGTCGGACAAGCCCGGCGAACTGAAGGTTCCGGCCAACGCGTCGCACAGCACTCGTATCGTCGTCTTCCAGTATCAGGAGAACGGCGTATGGAAGAATTTCGACCGTGGTACGCAGGCCGTAGGTTATAATGTCACGAGTGCTACGGTCACCCCTGCGGGCGACATCCCCGGCAGCGGCGGTCGCTATACGGTCACGCTCAGCGGTCTTCTTCCCGCGGAGGGCGTCGAGATCCGTGCGTCAGTGGACGGCTCGGCCATTGTTGCGGGTAAGGTCACCGCGAGCGGCCGGGGAGAGACGCTGAGCATACCGGGCCACGACGGCGATTCGGAGCGTACGGTGGCGATCGAGTACCTGTGGAACGGCACGTGGACGACGATCGAGAGCCGCACCCAGCTGGCTGAGCCTCGGATCGCGACCGCAACGGTCAGCCCTGCGGGGAATATTCCTTACGGCGGCGGCGACTATACGGTTACCCTGACGGGAGTTCTTCCCGCGGGCGGCGTTCAGGTGCGCGCTTTCTCAGGCGGTACGCTTGTACAGGCAACGGTTGTTTCGAGCGGTGCGAGTGCCGTATTGAGCCTTCCCGCCAATTCGAGCCTTTCGAACCGGACGGTGGCCTTCCAATATTTGTGGAACGGCACATGGACGAGCATTGAGAACCGGACACAGCTGCCTACGCCGCAGATCACAAAGGCGACGGTCAGCCCTGCGGGCGATATCCCGTACACGGGCGGAACATATACGGTGACCTTGAACGGAGCTCTTCCTGCGGAAGGCGTCGAGATCCGCGCTACCTCGGGCGGCACTACGCTCGGCACGGGTCTGGCAACTAAGGCGGGTACGGGCGCTACGCTGACGATTCCGGCCAACTCGGGCAGCACCTCCCGCGAGGTGGTGTTCGAATACAAGTGGAACGGCGTGTGGACGATGATGGATCGCCGTATGCAGTGGCCTACTCCTACGGTCACCTCCGCGACGGTCAGCCCGGCAGGAGATATTCCCGGTGAAGGCGGCAACTATACGGTTACGATCAACGGCGTCATGCCGCAGGGAGGCATCCCGGTCCGCGCCTATGCAGGCGGCTCGGCCATCGCTTCGGGGACCATTACGGCGAGCGGCCGGGGAGTTACGCTGAACGTACCGGCCAACAGCCTCACGGCTAACCGTACGGTCGCTTTCCAGTACCAGATGAACGGCACGTGGACGACGATCGAAAACCGCACGCAGCTGCCGGGTCCCAACATCACGTCGGCTTCGGTAAGTCCTGCGGGTAATATACCTTACGGCGGCGGTGTCTATACGGTTACCCTGTCTGGAGATCTGCCTTCGGGAGGTGTTCAGGTGCGTGCGCTGACCAATACGGTGCTGGCGTCCGGCGTGGTTACCGGTTCCGGTTCCGCATGCGCACTGAGGATTCCGGCCAATACGACAGCCTCGCATCGTACGGTAACGTTCCAATACCTGTTGAACGGCACGTGGACGAGCATCGACCACCGCACTCAGTTGCCTACGCCGCAGATCACAAAAGCGACGGTCACGCCCGCGGGCGACATCCCGATAGCGGGCGGGACCTACACCGTGACACTGTACGGCTGGGGCGGCCATAAGATCCGGGCAATAAGCGGCGGCACCGTGTTGGCCATCAAGAATGACTACGCGGACGTAGGTAACTATTCTGCTTCGCTCACCATCCCTGCAAACGACTCTATGTGGCAACCACGAGGCGTGACGTTCCAGTACGAGGACAATGGAACTTGGATCGATATAGAAAAACGGGTACAACGGGCGAAGACCATCAACCTCTTGCGGGCAGGGTGGCCAGAGTGCACCTCGTACTGCGAGTCTAGGGGAGGGCTCCCTACTATAGAACAGATGAAAAGCTTTTACTGGTCTGACGATCAGCAAGAACGCTGGTTCTGGACATGCGAGGTGGCTAGCAATGATTCGGCGGCAGCCGCCTACCGTCCTCATTACGACGGGGTGAGGTGGGATTACCATGCAAACGGTATGAACAAGAACGCTTGCCGTTGTATGAATGATTGACTACGTGGGTACAATTTATTAACGGTTGACTATGAACACTTTCGTCAGTAAGTCCCCGCTATTCCCTACACCCCCTAGGGTATCGCGCGATACCCTCGGGTTGCGGGAGAAAGGGTGAAACGGATGAAGAATGATTAAAGTGTTGAGAATATGACTGTTAACGGGTTCTTGATACGGGCGGGAAAATAAAAAACCGCGAAAACCGCTGCTCCGGATGTCCGGAACGTGGTGTAAATGGTTAAGGTTCAGGATGAACGAGATCCTCCACCCTTGCGAGAGGTCCGACAGCCGGGTTTCTCGAACTGCGGCAGTCGTTGCGAGGAGCGAGAGTGAAACAGGTAGAAAACGATAGAGAAAACAGAGCTATGAAAGGTTTGTTAAAAATAGCGGGTTGCGTATTTTCGACGGCTGCGGCGCTGGCCGTGGCGGGAAGTGCGTTGCTGACGGGTTGCGACATGGATTCCCGTGAGGGGTGCGCTCCGTACTCGCGCGAGCTGGATGTCACGCTTCCCGCTCTGACGGTGGCCGATGCGGTCGTCGTAGAGCCCATGGGCAGCCGGGCGTCGGTAGCCGGTGCGTCATACGCCGCCGATGGCCTCTTCTCGGTGAGCCTCGGCCCGGATGAAGGTACGAGGTCTTCCGCGGTCGCAGCCTCTCCCGCCACGCGGGCCGACGTAAATCTTTCGAACGTCTGGGTTTTGCAGTTCGACGCCTCGGGTGCGACCACGGCGTGTGCCTATGTGGGTACGGTGGCTGCCGGCCGGAAGGTGAAAGCCGCGCTCCGGAGCGGCGAGGACTACACGGTGTGGATCGTGGCGAACGGTCCTGCCGAGGGCGTTCTGACGACCTCGAACCCCGCCACGCTCGCCGACTTCGAAAGCAAAATGCTGCATACGGATGCGCCCGCCTCGGACGAGACGATTCCGCTCGCGGGCGGGCTCGCGGACGTGCGTGTCCTCGACAACGGTCAGGTGCTCGTGGGCGAGGACAATACGGTGGTTCCTCAGATGACGCTCACCCGCGCGATGGCGCGCGTGGACGTGCTGCTGGAATACGATGTCGCCGGTGCCGAGCTGGACGGCGTGTGGCTGTATCAGGTTCCCGCGGGGGCCTGCTACGGGCTGGGCGACGCCGTGACGGATTACCCTGCGTCGGGTACGGTTTCGAATTTCGCTTACCGCATCGGCGATGCCCCGGGCCTCGCTCCGAAGAGCTCGGGCAGCGGCACGGTGACGCACACGTGGTACCTCGGCGACAACCGCCGGGGGCAGAATCCGGGGATCCTGTGGGAGAAGAACAAGGGCTCGAACAACGCCCCTGCGATGTCCACCTATGCGCGCATCAAGTCGCACGAGTCGTCGGATGCGAACAAGGGCCTGTTCCACGACGTCTACTTGGGCGAGAACGTCACCACGGACTTCGACGTGCTGCGCAACCGCCACTACATCTACCGGGTCCGCATCGGCGGTACGCTGGACGACCAGAAATTGCTGGCCGAGCGCGACGACCGCGTGTGGGCCGGCACGCTGGAATATCTGGACGGCGCGCCTACGGTCGATCCGGACCTGAGTCTTCCTATCCCTGTGGACGGACAGACGATGCGGGTCACGTTCAACGGCTATTGGACGGGGTCGGGCATTCCGGTGCGCGCCTCGGTGGTGGACGGCGAGGAGCTCGCCTCGGGCACAGCGGCCTGTCAGGCGGGCAATACGGGTTCTGCGACGTTGGAAATCCCGAAAAACGAGGGCGGGGCCGAGCGTCAGATCGAATTCGCCTACGAGTGGAAGGGCGAGTGGAACGTGATCGGCATCGGCACGCAGGCAGGATATGGCGTTACGGGCGCTAAGGTTACCCCGGAGGGCGATATTCCCGGTCAGGGCGGCGATTACGTCGTTACGGTGAACGGCGCATGGGAAGAGTTCGTGAAGGTGCGCGTCTGGAACGGCAGCACGTCGCTTGTCAATATTACGGTGTTGACCCCGGGTGCTGGCGTGAACTTCAGGGTTCCGGCCAACAAAACAGGCGCCGACCGCACGGTGACGTTCCAATATCAGTGGGGCGACGAGTGGATTACGATCGGCCAACCGCGCACGCAGGCGTTCGTCCCGATCTCGATCTCTTCGGCCGAGGTGACGCCCACCGGGGATATCCCCGGAGAGGGTAAGACTTACAGCCTTACCCTGACAGGACTCCTACCTGACGAGGGCGTCGATGTTCGGGCCAGCAGCGGCGGCACGGCCCTCGTTACGGGCAAAGTCACCGCTTCGGGTACGGCCGTAGAGCTGGCGGTTCCGGGAAATGCAAGTTATAGTTCGCGTTCGGTAACGTTCGAATACCTGTGGAACGGTACGTGGACCTTGATCGGAGACAGCAGAACGCAGCAGGGTAGATACGTAACCGCCGTCAATATCTCAAATAACAGTATAAGTGGAGATGGGGAACGCGTCAATGTGTCGTTTACCGGCTGGGGCGGGTTTAAGACCCGCGCGATCTGTGACGGAACGACGATAGCCCAAAACTTGAGCTACACGGACCAGAAGAACTACACAAGCGGACTAAATATACCTGCAAACACTACGGGATCTATCCGCAGCGTGACTTTCGAATACGAATATGACGGTAGTTGGAGAACTATTAAGACAATTAATCAAGACCGGCAACTGAAATCTGTCGGACGCTACTATTCTGTACAAGCCTGCGAGAATAAATGTAAGACCTTGGGTGGCATGCCAACGCTTCAACAAGCAAAAGCACTTAACTGGGACGGGTGGCGCGGTTATGAGGACTTCTACGTGCTACCCAAAAACGAAAATGGGCAATGCCGATACACCCGCTACGGTGACTGGTATGAAAGCTTTGGCGGATACGGCGGAGGCAGTGCGTGGGCTGGAGGAAGCAACACCGATGGCACATCTGGATGCCGCTGCCTAAATGAGTGAACTAGTAGGGCTGAACAAACGAAGTGATCGTTAGGACCCTGATCAAATCATCGGTTCATACTCGCTCTTTCCGCAACCCCCGAGGGTATCGTGCGATACCCTCGGGTTGCGGGAGAAAAGGTTGCCGGGGGAATGCAGATACGAGCAAAAAATAAGTAAGAAAGAACGATATATATGAAAAGCGAAGAAACGAGAAACAGGTTGCGCTCCGGGCTTCGGGCCCTCGGGTCGGGCCGCGCGGCGTCGGCTGGGGTTGCCGCTCTGCGTGCCGCGTCGGTCGCCCCGTTGCATGCTGCGTCGGTCGCCCCGTTGCGTGCCGCTGGGGTTGCCGCTCTGCGTGCTGCGTCGGTTGCGCCGTTGCGTTCCGCTGGGGTTGCCGCTCTGCGTGCCGCGTCGGTTGCGCCGTTGCGTGCTGCCACGGCTGCGCTGCTGCTGGGCGCAGCGTCGGTGCTCTGGGGATGTTCGAAGGAGTCCCCGGCGGGCGGTGCTTCGGGCGAGCGCCCCGGCGGAGCCTCCGATGTCCGCGTGACGCTGAGCCTCGCCTCCGACGGACCGCTGCATGCGGTCGATAAGGACGCGGCGGGAGCGCACGGTGCGGCCGCCCCGACTCCGGGAACGGCCTCCGCCCCTGTTTGCGCAGCGGGCGCTTCCGCCGCTGCTGCCGGCGAGGCCGGGGCTGCCGGCGCTTCCTCCGCGCGCGGGGTCGTCAATCCTTCGATCGTCGACGAGTGGGCCGTGGCCGACCTGTGGGTGTTGCAGTACGACATGAGCGGCGGCGCGGCGGGGTCGCTGGCCGCCCGGCGCTACGTGGGCTCCACGGTGCAGGACGGGGCTACGGTGCGCGTGACGGCCGACCTCGAACCGATGGAGCAGGCGCGCATCGTCGTCTTGGCCAACGTCCCCGGCATGTTCTCCGAGAGCGAATTGCCCACGGGTTCGACGCTCGCCGACCTCGCAGCGCTGACCTATCCCGTCAACGCCTCCAGCGGCAGCGCCCTGCCGGAGGAGTACTCCTCTACGCTTCCCATGCGCGGCGACAGCGGCGACGATCTGAAGCTCGAAACGGGCCAGACCGCGACGGTCCGCATTCCGCTCTACCGCCTCGTTTCGAAGGTGAACTTCACGGTCGACAACCTCTGCTCGGAGGGCTGGCCGCGGCTGACGCTTACGGACATTTCGCTGCGCAACGTCCCCGCGGCGGGGAGCTACGGGCGCGTGACGGCCGCCACGCATGCCTCGACGCGCTACCCGGCGGCCGCATCCGGTAATTTCAGGGACTACGACGTGCTGAGCGACGGTCTCGGCACGCAGTGCGAGATGCTGTGGTACCTGGCACCCAACAGCCGCGGCACGGGCATCGGCACGGAGCCCGCCGAAAAGACGGCGGCGAACGCCCCGTTCGGAGAGGGCGACTACTGCACGTACGCCTACGTGCAGGGTATGATGCAGACGGCGGAGGACGCACCCCTGATCCCGATGAGCTACCGTGTCTATCTGGGTGCGAACTCTTATAACGATTACAACGTGTGGGCCAACGAGGCCTACCGTGTCAAGCTGACGATTCGGGAGCTTCCCGTGGACCCCGCCGAGGTCGGTCACGACGGTTTCACCGTCGAGCTGACCGCCGTGGAAGGTTTCCACGACAATACGGTCGAGGGGTGGGAAATCCTCGTCGAGGGGGCCACGGTCGCTCCCGATCCGTCGGCGGGCATCGACTACAAGAGCCGGACTTTCACGTTCACGGTCTTCGGCTCGTTCTCCGGGACGCTTCCGGTGCGGATCACCTCGGGCGGCACCGTGCTGGCCTCGGGCAACGCCTCGGCCGGGACGGCTCTGCAACTCACCCTGCCCGAGAACACCTCCACCGAGTCCCGCACGGTGAACTTCGAGTACAACCCCGGCAGCTGGACCGCCATCAAGAGCGGCGTGCAGGAAGGTTCGAGCAAACCCGCCGAGGGCGACGTGGTCGATGCCGGCAACCTGTGGGTGGACCGCACCTGCCAATACCCCATAAATTGGTACGACGCCAAGAGCTATTGCGAGGGTCGCGGTATGCGTCTGCCCAATTCGCGCGACGAGTTGCGTGCGATTCTGCGAAGGGAGAGCGAACTGGGCTTGCAACTTTCAGGCGGAGCATACTGGTGCCGGGGCGAAACCTACTACGGCGGAGGAGCGTGTGCCCAAGGTGTCGAGCGGGGCTATCTGCCGGCTACCTGGGTATATTATAAAACCGACCTTCGATACGCTTTGTGCGTCAAGGACAAATAGCGCCTGTCGGGCGACGATGTCAGAGGATAAGACAATACGATGAAACATAAAGGACATATGGACAGGATAACAAGGATAACGACGATGGGCAGGGGTTCGCTCCTGCGGTGCTGCGCCGCGGCGCTTGCGCTTGCGACGGCGGCCGTCGTGGGATGCAGCAAGGAAGATACGCCCGCGGGCAGCCGCGTCGGCGAGGCGGTGCTCGTGCGCCTTCCGGGCGTCAGCGTGGCTGCGCCCGTGGAGGTCGTGCCCGGCGCCTGGGGCGCTTCGGCCGGCGCAGCCGGAACCCGCGGCATCGTGCCGCAGGACGTGGCTCCGGACGGCGGATTCGCTTCGGCCGATAATGGCGGGGGGTTGTTCAGCGTGACGCTGGGGGCCCTGCCGGCCGCCGCAGCGGCGACGGAGCGCGGGGCCGCCGGGACCGCCGGGACTGCCGGGGTTGCCGGGGCCGCGGGGACTATCTCTGCCGCCGGGACCGCCGAGGTCGCCGGGACTGCCGAGGTTTCCGGGACCGCCGAGGTCGCCGGGACTGCCGGGACCTCAGCCCCCGCCACGCGGGCCGATGCGGAACTCCCGAACGTGTGGGTGTTCCAGTTCGATGCCGCGGGCAGCGCCGTGCGGTGCGAGTACGTGGGCGGACTCGGCGTCGGGAAACTGTTGGAGGTGCATCTCAACAGCGGCGATGGGTTTACGATCGGCGTCGTGGCGGGCGGCCCCGCCTCGGGGCTCTCGACCGAGACCGTCCCCGACTTGGCGACCTTCCGCGAGGGGCTGCTCTTCACTTCGCCCGTGGCCTCGTTCGAGGAGGTTCCCTATGCCGGGACGCTCGAGGGGGTGCGCGTGCTCGTCAACGGACAGGTGCAGGTGGGCGACTCGGGCGCCGATATCCCTGTCATCACGCTGCGGCGCTGCATGGCGCAGGTGACGGTCGATCTGACGTATAACGTCACGGACTATGCGCTCGACGGCGTGGAGCTTTACAGCGTGCCCGTCGGTGCGTCCTTCGCTCCCGACCGGACCGCCGCGGTCTTCCCCGCGGCCGCCGACGCCAATTTCGGCTACCGCGACAATGCGGCCGCCGGACTGGCTCCGCACGTGCAGAGCACTACCGGCGGCACGGGCCGCAGCTATACGTGGTACATCGGGCAGAACCGCCGGGGCAGCGGTACGGGCATCGTGAAGGTGCAGGACAAGAACGCCTCGAAGGCCCCGGCCTACGCCACCTATGCGCGGGTCAAGACGCACAGCACCACGGTGGCGGACGCTCCGCTCTACTACGACATCTACTTGGGCGAGGATATGTTCTCGGACTTCAACGTCACGGCCAACCACGTCTACTCCTATACTACGCGGATCGTAGGCTCGGCCGCTGCGCACTTCTCGCTGATCGACACCGACGGGCGGGTGAGCGGGAAGAAGCCGCTGTATGTCGCCTCCGCCACCGTGACGCCGGCCGGGGATATCCCCGCGGAGGGTAAGACTTACAGCCTTACCCTGACAGGACTCCTACCTGACGAGGGTGTCCAAGTACGGGCTCAGAGCGGCGGCACGGCCCTCGCCACGGGCAAGGTCACCGCTTCGGGTACTGCTGTTTCGCTGGCTGTTCCAGCCAACGCCAGCTATACCTCCCGCACGGTAGCGTTCGAGTACCTGTGGAACGGCACATGGACGAAGATCGGCGCCGACCGCACGCAGGCGGGTTATTCCGTCACCGCCGCCACGCACAACGCTCCGTCTACGATTCCGGGTCAGGGCGGTTCGTACAATGTCACGCTCACGGGCTACCTTCCCTCGAACGTTGCGGTCCGTGCGCAGTCCGGCGGCACCGCAATCGTAAGCGGTACGGTTACCAAATCCGGTACGGCGGTTTTACTGACGGTTCCGGGTAATCTGAGCTATAATAATCGCTCGGTGACCTTCGAGTATAATTGGAACGGCACGTGGACGAAGATCGGCGCCGACCGCACGCAGGCGGGTTATTCCGTCTCCAACGCCACGCACAACGCTCCGTCTACGATTCCGGTTCAGGGCGGTTCGTACAATGTCACGCTCACGGGCGTCCTTCCCGCCTCAGGCGTCGATGTCCGGGCCAGCAGCGGCGGCACAACCCTCGTCACGGGCAAGGTCACCGCTTCGGGACAGGCTGTCTCACTGGTGGTTCCGGCCAACTGGACGGATGCGTTGAGAACCGTTGTGTTCGAATACCTATGGAACGGCACGTGGACTCAAATCGGCGATGCTCGCTCGCAAAAGGCCGCTGGCGTAAGTATATCTCCAGAACCTGCTGATCCGCTACCTGGTTTGCCTACGACGTATACACTCACGTTCAATGCCGCTCCGCCATCCGAGGGCATCCAAGTCAGAATCGTTAGCGGAGAGACCACTCTTGCGACGGCGACGATTGTAAGTGTCGACGGCGTAAGCCTAACAGTGCCGGAAAATACGACGGCTCAACGTGCGATCTCTTTCCAGTGGAAGAATGGAAACAAATGGATAAATATCGGGAAAACGGTTAACCAAAATGTGATTAAATGGTCTAACCTGGGCACTATGAGTTGGCCTGACTGCCACCAGCGTTGCCCTGATGATCGTCTCGCCGGTGGGGAGCTGCCCTATTTATACACGGAGGAGTACAAAGACGGAATCCCGAATTGGTCGTGGGAAGAGAATGGAAAGGCCGTTTACACGATTTGGCGCCCAGGAACGGGCTACGAGGCGTGGGACGTACGACCGTCATATACTGGACCTCGATGTCTCTGCTTAGCAGTCGAAAACTAAACGCCTGACGATGAATTGACAGAACCGGTACAAGGCCGATCATAGGTACGGTTACTGACCCATACCCTCCACCCTATAGGGTTGCACGCGCAACCCTATGGTCGCGGAAAAAAGGGTGAAAAATATGAATAATGGTTAAGATGCTGATAATATGACGGTTAACTGCTTTTGGATACGGACCGGAAAATAAAAAACCGCGAAAAACTCCGCTCCGGGTTGCCTGAATCGGATGCAAGGCGCTGATTTTCAGGATAACCGATATCCGCCACCCTTGCGGGAAGGGGCTCTGAGCGGGGCGGAGGGTGCCGGGGAAGGCGAGAAGCATCCGGCCTGCTATGAAACAGAGGAAAAAAAAGATAAAAATTAAGAATTAAGATTTCGGGGTAGGGTTGCGGGATGCCGCTCGCCTCCCCGGCGAAAACCAGTTTTACGATGACGTTGTCGAGCACAAAATTTCACGGTTGCTCGTCGGACACGATGATCTGTCCGACGGTTCGTCCGCTGCCCTATTTCGGCGCTTGCCCGCAGGTGGGGGAGCGAGAGCTGGCGGCGTCGCTTCGACGGGACTTCGTGCCGCTGCTCGCGCGCAGGCTGCCGGACCACCATCTGGTGGGCCAGCGGCACGGGGCCGTTCCGGCGTTCGTCGCCCGGCACAAGAAGTCGTTTCCCTGCTTCGTGCGGACGGACATCGCTGCGTTCTACCCCTCTGTGCGACATCGCGATCTCGTGGCGGGCGTCCAGCTGGCATGGCGCGACCTGCTGGGTCTGAGCTACGTGCCCGCGAAGTTCAAGCGCCGCTACGTGGGCGGCCTGTCGCAGTGGTGCGCGTCTTTGCCGCTCGAACGCGGCATACCGCTGGGTAGCCCTTTGTCGTGCGTCGCGGCGCCGCTGATGCTGGTTCCGCTGTGGCTGGAGGTGAAGCGCCGCTTCGGAGTGCCGCTTACGGTATACATGGACGATGTGCTGGTTTGCTGCCGCGACATGGGCGAGGCCGCCGAGGTCTATGCGCTGATTGCAAATCGCCTGAGCGGAGCGTTCGACCTGAAGGTCCAGTGCTCGAAGACGCTTTCGGGGCGCTTTTCGGACACTCCGCTTACGTTCTGCGGCTGGCGCTTCGCCGGGGGATATGCCGGTGTCGATCCGGCCAAGGCGGATGCCTTTCGGGCGCGGGTGGACGCCATCTGCCGCCGCAGCCGCAGCGTGCCGCCGCGGGCGCTGGTCAAGCGGCTCAACGCCGCGCTGACAGCTTTCGGACACTACTATAAGTACGGTTCCGTGACGCGGCTCTATGCCGAGCTGGACGTTTATGTCCGCCGCCGTTTGCGGCAGCAAGCGGACTTTTCGGCGGTCCGTGGCGGGAACGGGCGCCTGAAGCGCTTGGGTCTGCGCAGCTTGACGGAGATCTGCGCCGGGGCGCGTCCCCGAAGAACGGCGACGTCCGGTTTGCGGCCCCTTCGGCCGGTCCGCAGCACGCCTTGTGCGCCCCGGACTGTTGTGTCGGTCAGCGACGGCGATCTGGCGGAGTTGTGCGGGTTGCTGCGCGTTGCGGGCGACAAGTTGACCGAGTTGGTCCGGGGGCAGCGCAAGTTGCTCCGGACGCTGGAGCATCTACAGAAGGAATATTGACAGGCAGGTCGGAAGGAATAACCGGGTGATCCGCTTCGAGGACTGGCAGGAAAAACGAGAAAAGATAAAATGATAAAAAGAAATAAGAATACAGGCATTATGATAAAAAGAAATAAGAATACAGGCATTATGCGAATTCTTGGGAAGAAAACCGGAACGTATATGCGGAGTGCTGTTTCGGGGCTGTTGCGCGGCGCGACGGTGTCGGTGGTGCCTGCGGTATTCCGTGTCAGTTCGGCCGTACTGGCCGCGGCTCTGTTGCTGCCGGGCTGTGCGGCGGACGATGCGGGATCGTGCGGTCCGGTCGGCGGTTCGGACGGCGATGTCACGGTTGGCTTCCGTGTCGGTAGGTTGACCGTTTCCGGGTCTTCGGGCGGCGACGACGGCTGGGGCGTTCCCTCCGGGGGCGTGCGCGCCGCTTCGGGTGCTGCGTCGCGTGCGGGTCTTCCGCCGACGGGTATGGTCGAGGGTGCGTTCCAGATCGGCGACCTGTGGGTTGACGGCAACCGCGGCGCCACGCAGGAGAAGGGGATGACGTGGGCCGAGGCTACGGCTTACTGCCAATCGCTGGCTCTTCGCCTGCCGACCTACGACGAGATGAACTCCATCCTGCAGTATGTGCGGGCCAATTCGCCGCTTCCCGCCAACCGCAAATTCGAATACAAGCATTCCGGTTCCACCGCGTATTTTTACTGGACTTCGACTCCCCGTGTCGCCGATGCGAGCTACATCTGGATGGGTTACCTCTACCCGGGGGGCCCTCGTTTGGACGGCGCGTCGGCCGCGGATAACGATACTTCGGCCCGCTGCGTGAAGCGCGAGGGCGAGTCGATCCTGCCTCCGGCTCCCGATCCGGGTCCGGATGTCGATCACCCCGACGGTCTTCCCGCGGGGACTACGTTCCGCGTGCTGGTCTACGAGGCCGGCGCGGACCCGCAGACCTCCAGCCCGGTGGATCAGAACACCTACAAGATCGCCGACGCCGAGGGCACGATCGTGGCTGCGGCCGTCGACGAGCGCGGCAACGCCACGGAGGATGCTGCCCGGGAGCTGGTGCTCCGCCGCGGGGCTTACGATTTCTACTACTTCTCCCCGGCCGTTGCGGCGAACACCGCGCTGCCGAATCCGGGTACCTATACCGGGCTTGCGAACGGTGCCGACTACATGGCGCTGGCGCATCGGGAGACGATCGACCCCTCGAAAGGGTCGAAGCACTATATTCCCGAGGTGTGCTTCTACCGCATGGGCTCGTACATCGACGTGCGGATCCGTCCGCGTGCGGGCGAGGTCGTGGGGACGCTGGAGGTCACGGGCGACGGTTTGCAGCTGTGGGGCCTGCCCGCTTCGGGCCGTTACGAGATCGGCGACTATCCCTACCGTCTCATCACCGAGGGCCGCGGCGGCATGGTGGAGTTCGCTGCTTCGGATTTCGCGGCAGAGGAGGGCACGACGGCCACGGCGTCGACGCTCGGTGTGGGCGGCGGTCGCGCCGTGCTGCCGGGATATGCCCCGGAGCTGCAGGTCAAGGTGACGCTCGCGAGCGACGGCAAGGAGCTGAAGCTCGACGCCCGGCTTGCGGGGCACAACTTCGCGCCGGGCTACCGCTATGTCGTGGAGCTGGGCGTTGGTCGCATCGCCGACAACCCCGAACTGGACATCGAGATCCTTCCGTGGAACGAATACGACTGGGGCGACGGCGGTATCGGCGGGGGAGGATATCTCCCGATCGACACGGGCGGCAGCACGCTGCTCGAACCCGAACTGGAGCAGCAGTGTACATGGCAGGAGGCTGTCGACTACTGCCGGGGCAAGGGCGACAACTGGCGTCTGCCCACGGAGAACGAGTTGTATTATTACTGGTGTGTCGAACCCAGCGTGCGCGTACTCGACCCGTTTATGGAGCAGAATTACTGGTCGTCGACGACCAATGCGTCGAATGCGGGTCAGGCATGGACGTTCGATTTCGGCTACGGCATAGCGAATAAAAAAGGAAAGACGGAGCGGTTGTATGTGCGATGCGTCCGGGACAAAGAGTCCGGTGCGGGCACGAAGTATCCGTATGTCAAAGCCGAGGGCGACGCTTCCCTCGTCGTGCTTCGCGACGCTGCGGGCGGTATCAACAAGGGCTCTCTGTTCGCTTCGCGGCCTACGGCCACGCTGATCGACACTAAGCGTAGCGACAACAACCGCATGTCGGCGATACTTCAGGTGCAGCGTGCCGATCCCGGCCGTCTGAACTGGCGTCCGTCGGTCGACTATTGCGACAATCTTCGCGCGGAAGGCTACGATGACTGGCGTCTTCCCTCCCAGCGCGAGCTGATGATGATATGGACCATGGGCGGCAATGAACATGTCGAGTCGCTCGACATCGATAACTCGTCGGACAGCCCGGTACAAAGACCGGTCGGCAATGCGCGGCTGCACAGTCTCGCCGGCTTTACCGTACTTCCCGACAACGTGCTCTTCAGTGCGACATGGGATGAGGATGATCCGGATAATTATCCTGACATCACTGCGATCTTGCGAATTTCGGGTACGGACGGGCGTGTCAATACCGATGCCATCGACGGGGATTTTCCGCGGTCCTTCCGATGCGTGCGTGACTGGAACGGGTCGGCGCCTGACTATACGGTCTCGGAGGCTTCCGTGACGCCGGCCGGGGATATCCCCGGAGAGGGTAAGACTTACAGCCTTACCCTGATAGGAAACATACCTTACTCTGGCGTGGATGTCCGCGCCCAGTCCGGCAACACGGCCCTCGTCACGGGTAAGGTCACCAAATCCGGTACGGCGGTCTCGCTGGCCGTCCCGGCGAACCAGAGCTTCGATGCGCGCACGGTGACGTTCGAGTACAACTTGAACGGTACGTGGACCAAGATCGGGGACAGCCGCACGCAGGCGGGTTATTCCATCACCACTGCCACGCACAACGCTCCGGCTACGATTCCGGGTCCGGGCGGTTCGTACAACGTCACGCTCACGGGCGTTCTTCCCGCCGCGGGCGTCGATGTCCGGGCCAGCAGCGGCGGCACAGCGCTCGTCACGGGCAAGGTCACCGCTTCGGGTACCGCCGTCTCGCTGACGATCCCGGGTCAGCTCAGCTACGATACCCGCACCGTGACCTTCGAATACAACTGGAACGGGACATGGACGAAGATCGGGAGTGATTGCACGCAGCAGGGCTGGAACGTGCACAATGCCAGCGTCACGCCCGCGGGCGACATCCCGGTCGCAGGCGGCACCTACACCGTGACCTTGATGGGCTGGGGCGGCTACCAGATCCGGGCGGTGAGTGGCGGCTCCCAGTTGGTCATAAACACCAACGCACCCGGCAACAGCGTAGACTATTCGGCACCTATTACAATACCGGCCAACCCCTCCGCTACTGCAACTCGGAGTGTGACGTTCCAGTACTTCTTGGCCGGTAACTGGTGGCCTATCGAAAGCCGGACACAAGACTTAGACCAGTCCAATGGCATTACTTGGCAGGCCTGCCAAGATCGTTGCACTACTCGGGGAGGTGCTCCGAACCGCCTTCAGGCGAAAGACTTGGATTGGGCCGGTTGGCCCCAATTCAACCCAGGTGGAGGTCTGCTGAGATACTGGACAAAGAGTGGATTTGGGATCGATGCGGCGTGGGTCTGGATCCCTGCTCAAGGTGCCGCGGACACCGCGCAAAGAACGTATAGCGCGGACATGAGATGCAGATGCCTGAACGAAAAAAACTGACGGCCCGACCAAACTAAATGCCTGTTAGGACCCTGATCAAATCATCGGTTCATACTCGCTCTTTCCGCAACCCCTGAGGGTATCGCGCGATACCCTCGGGTTGCGGGAGAAAGGGTGAAACGGATGAAGAATGATTAAAGTGTTGAGAATATGACTGTTAACGGGTTCTTGATACGGGCGGGAAAATAAAAAACCGCGAAAACCGCTGCTCCGGATGTCCGGAACGTGGTGTAAATGGTTAAGGTTCAGGATGAACGAGATCCTCCACCCTTGCGAGAGGTCCGACAGCCGGGTTTCTCGAACTGCGGCAGTCGTTGCGAGGAGCGAGAGTGAAACAGGTAGAAAACGATAGAGAAAACAGAGCTATGAAAGGTTTGTTAAAAATAGCGGGTTGCGTATTTTCGACGGCTGCGGCGCTGGCCGTGGCGGGAAGTGCGTTGCTGACGGGTTGCGACATGGATTCCCGTGAGGGGTGCGCTCCGTACTCGCGCGAGCTGGATGTCACGCTTCCCGCTCTGACGGTGGCCGATGCGGTCGTCGTAGAGCCCATGGGCAGCCGGGCGTCGGTAGCCGGTGCGTCATACGCCGCCGATGGCCTCTTCTCGGTGAGCCTCGGCCCGGATGAAGGTACGAGGTCTTCCGCGGTCGCAGCCTCTCCCGCCACGCGGGCCGACGTAAATCTTTCGAACGTCTGGGTTTTGCAGTTCGACGCCTCGGGTGCGACCACGGCGTGTGCCTATGTGGGTACGGTGGCTGCCGGCCGGAAGGTGAAAGCCGCGCTCCGGAGCGGCGAGGACTACACGGTGTGGATCGTGGCGAACGGTCCTGCCGAGGGCGTTCTGACGACCTCGAACCCCGCCACGCTCGCCGACTTCGAAAGCAAAATGCTGCATACGGATGCGCCCGCCTCGGACGAGACGATTCCGCTCGCGGGCGGGCTCGCGGACGTGCGTGTCCTCGACAACGGTCAGGTGCTCGTGGGCGAGGACAATACGGTGGTTCCTCAGATGACGCTCACCCGCGCGATGGCGCGCGTGGACGTGCTGCTGGAATACGATGTCGCCGGTGCCGAGCTGGACGGCGTGTGGCTGTATCAGGTTCCCGCGGGGGCCTGCTACGGGCTGGGCGACGCCGTGACGGATTACCCTGCGTCGGGTACGGTTTCGAATTTCGCTTACCGCATCGGCGATGCCCCGGGCCTCGCTCCGAAGAGCTCGGGCAGCGGCACGGTGACGCACACGTGGTACCTCGGCGACAACCGCCGGGGGCAGAATCCGGGGATCCTGTGGGAGAAGAACAAGGGCTCGAACAACGCCCCTGCGATGTCCACCTATGCGCGCATCAAGTCGCACGAGTCGTCGGATGCGAACAAGGGCCTGTTCCACGACGTCTACTTGGGCGAGAACGTCACCACGGACTTCGACGTGCTGCGCAACCGCCACTACATCTACCGGGTCCGCATCGGCGGTACGCTGGACGACCAGAAATTGCTGGCCGAGCGCGACGACCGCGTGTGGGCCGGCACGCTGGAATATCTGGACGGCGCGCCTACGGTCGATCCGGACCTGAGTCTTCCTATCCCTGTGGACGGACAGACGATGCGGGTCACGTTCAACGGCTATTGGACGGGGTCGGGCATTCCGGTGCGCGCCTCGGTGGTGGACGGCGAGGAGCTCGCCTCGGGCACAGCGGCCTGTCAGGCGGGCAATACGGGTTCTGCGACGTTGGAAATCCCGAAAAACGAGGGCGGGGCCGAGCGTCAGATCGAATTCGCCTACGAGTGGAAGGGCGAGTGGAACGTGATCGGCATCGGCACGCAGGCAGGATATGGCGTTACGGGCGCTAAGGTTACCCCGGAGGGCGATATTCCCGGTCAGGGCGGCGATTACGTCGTTACGGTGAACGGCGCATGGGAAGAGTTCGTGAAGGTGCGCGTCTGGAACGGCAGCACGTCGCTTGTCAATATTACGGTGTTGACCCCGGGTGCTGGCGTGAACTTCAGGGTTCCGGCCAACAAAACAGGCGCCGACCGCACGGTGACGTTCCAATATCAGTGGGGCGACGAGTGGATTACGATCGGCCAACCGCGCACGCAGGCGTTCGTCCCGATCTCGATCTCTTCGGCCGAGGTGACGCCCACCGGGGATATCCCCGGAGAGGGTAAGACTTACAGCCTTACCCTGACAGGACTCCTACCTGACGAGGGCGTCGATGTTCGGGCCAGCAGCGGCGGCACGGCCCTCGTTACGGGCAAAGTCACCGCTTCGGGTACGGCCGTAGAGCTGGCGGTTCCGGGAAATGCAAGTTATAGTTCGCGTTCGGTAACGTTCGAATACCTGTGGAACGGTACGTGGACCTTGATCGGAGACAGCAGAACGCAGCAGGGTAGATACGTAACCGCCGTCAATATCTCAAATAACAGTATAAGTGGAGATGGGGAACGCGTCAATGTGTCGTTTACCGGCTGGGGCGGGTTTAAGACCCGCGCGATCTGTGACGGAACGACGATAGCCCAAAACTTGAGCTACACGGACCAGAAGAACTACACAAGCGGACTAAATATACCTGCAAACACTACGGGATCTATCCGCAGCGTGACTTTCGAATACGAATATGACGGTAGTTGGAGAACTATTAAGACAATTAATCAAGACCGGCAACTGAAATCTGTCGGACGCTACTATTCTGTACAAGCCTGCGAGAATAAATGTAAGACCTTGGGTGGCATGCCAACGCTTCAACAAGCAAAAGCACTTAACTGGGACGGGTGGCGCGGTTATGAGGACTTCTACGTGCTACCCAAAAACGAAAATGGGCAATGCCGATACACCCGCTACGGTGACTGGTATGAAAGCTTTGGCGGATACGGCGGAGGCAGTGCGTGGGCTGGAGGAAGCAACACCGATGGCACATCTGGATGCCGCTGCCTAAATGAGTGAACTAGTAGGGCTGAACAAACGAAGTGATCGTTAGGACCCTGATCAAATCATCGGTTCATACTCGCTCTTTCCGCAACCCCCGAGGGTATCGTGCGATACCCTCGGGTTGCGGGAGAAAAGGTTGCCGGGGGAATGCAGATACGAGCAAAAAATAAGTAAGAAAGAACGATATATATGAAAAGCGAAGAAACGAGAAACAGGTTGCGCTCCGGGCTTCGGGCCCTCGGGTCGGGCCGCGCGGCGTCGGCTGGGGTTGCCGCTCTGCGTGCCGCGTCGGTCGCCCCGTTGCATGCTGCGTCGGTCGCCCCGTTGCGTGCCGCTGGGGTTGCCGCTCTGCGTGCTGCGTCGGTTGCGCCGTTGCGTTCCGCTGGGGTTGCCGCTCTGCGTGCCGCGTCGGTTGCGCCGTTGCGTGCTGCCACGGCTGCGCTGCTGCTGGGCGCAGCGTCGGTGCTCTGGGGATGTTCGAAGGAGTCCCCGGCGGGCGGTGCTTCGGGCGAGCGCCCCGGCGGAGCCTCCGATGTCCGCGTGACGCTGAGCCTCGCCTCCGACGGACCGCTGCATGCGGTCGATAAGGACGCGGCGGGAGCGCACGGTGCGGCCGCCCCGACTCCGGGAACGGCCTCCGCCCCTGTTTGCGCAGCGGGCGCTTCCGCCGCTGCTGCCGGCGAGGCCGGGGCTGCCGGCGCTTCCTCCGCGCGCGGGGTCGTCAATCCTTCGATCGTCGACGAGTGGGCCGTGGCCGACCTGTGGGTGTTGCAGTACGACATGAGCGGCGGCGCGGCGGGGTCGCTGGCCGCCCGGCGCTACGTGGGCTCCACGGTGCAGGACGGGGCTACGGTGCGCGTGACGGCCGACCTCGAACCGATGGAGCAGGCGCGCATCGTCGTCTTGGCCAACGTCCCCGGCATGTTCTCCGAGAGCGAATTGCCCACGGGTTCGACGCTCGCCGACCTCGCAGCGCTGACCTATCCCGTCAACGCCTCCAGCGGCAGCGCCCTGCCGGAGGAGTACTCCTCTACGCTTCCCATGCGCGGCGACAGCGGCGACGATCTGAAGCTCGAAACGGGCCAGACCGCGACGGTCCGCATTCCGCTCTACCGCCTCGTTTCGAAGGTGAACTTCACGGTCGACAACCTCTGCTCGGAGGGCTGGCCGCGGCTGACGCTTACGGACATTTCGCTGCGCAACGTCCCCGCGGCGGGGAGCTACGGGCGCGTGACGGCCGCCACGCATGCCTCGACGCGCTACCCGGCGGCCGCATCCGGTAATTTCAGGGACTACGACGTGCTGAGCGACGGTCTCGGCACGCAGTGCGAGATGCTGTGGTACCTGGCACCCAACAGCCGCGGCACGGGCATCGGCACGGAGCCCGCCGAAAAGACGGCGGCGAACGCCCCGTTCGGAGAGGGCGACTACTGCACGTACGCCTACGTGCAGGGTATGATGCAGACGGCGGAGGACGCACCCCTGATCCCGATGAGCTACCGTGTCTATCTGGGTGCGAACTCTTATAACGATTACAACGTGTGGGCCAACGAGGCCTACCGTGTCAAGCTGACGATTCGGGAGCTTCCCGTGGACCCCGCCGAGGTCGGTCACGACGGTTTCACCGTCGAGCTGACCGCCGTGGAAGGTTTCCACGACAATACGGTCGAGGGGTGGGAAATCCTCGTCGAGGGGGCCACGGTCGCTCCCGATCCGTCGGCGGGCATCGACTACAAGAGCCGGACTTTCACGTTCACGGTCTTCGGCTCGTTCTCCGGGACGCTTCCGGTGCGGATCACCTCGGGCGGCACCGTGCTGGCCTCGGGCAACGCCTCGGCCGGGACGGCTCTGCAACTCACCCTGCCCGAGAACACCTCCACCGAGTCCCGCACGGTGAACTTCGAGTACAACCCCGGCAGCTGGACCGCCATCAAGAGCGGCGTGCAGGAAGGTTCGAGCAAACCCGCCGAGGGCGACGTGGTCGATGCCGGCAACCTGTGGGTGGACCGCACCTGCCAATACCCCATAAATTGGTACGACGCCAAGAGCTATTGCGAGGGTCGCGGTATGCGTCTGCCCAATTCGCGCGACGAGTTGCGTGCGATTCTGCGAAGGGAGAGCGAACTGGGCTTGCAACTTTCAGGCGGAGCATACTGGTGCCGGGGCGAAACCTACTACGGCGGAGGAGCGTGTGCCCAAGGTGTCGAGCGGGGCTATCTGCCGGCTACCTGGGTATATTATAAAACCGACCTTCGATACGCTTTGTGCGTCAAGGACAAATAGCGCCTGTCGGGCGACGATGTCAGAGGATAAGACAATACGATGAAACATAAAGGACATATGGACAGGATAACAAGGATAACGACGATGGGCAGGGGTTCGCTCCTGCGGTGCTGCGCCGCGGCGCTTGCGCTTGCGACGGCGGCCGTCGTGGGATGCAGCAAGGAAGATACGCCCGCGGGCAGCCGCGTCGGCGAGGCGGTGCTCGTGCGCCTTCCGGGCGTCAGCGTGGCTGCGCCCGTGGAGGTCGTGCCCGGCGCCTGGGGCGCTTCGGCCGGCGCAGCCGGAACCCGCGGCATCGTGCCGCAGGACGTGGCTCCGGACGGCGGATTCGCTTCGGCCGATAATGGCGGGGGGTTGTTCAGCGTGACGCTGGGGGCCCTGCCGGCCGCCGCAGCGGCGACGGAGCGCGGGGCCGCCGGGACCGCCGGGACTGCCGGGGTTGCCGGGGCCGCGGGGACTATCTCTGCCGCCGGGACCGCCGAGGTCGCCGGGACTGCCGAGGTTTCCGGGACCGCCGAGGTCGCCGGGACTGCCGGGACCTCAGCCCCCGCCACGCGGGCCGATGCGGAACTCCCGAACGTGTGGGTGTTCCAGTTCGATGCCGCGGGCAGCGCCGTGCGGTGCGAGTACGTGGGCGGACTCGGCGTCGGGAAACTGTTGGAGGTGCATCTCAACAGCGGCGATGGGTTTACGATCGGCGTCGTGGCGGGCGGCCCCGCCTCGGGGCTCTCGACCGAGACCGTCCCCGACTTGGCGACCTTCCGCGAGGGGCTGCTCTTCACTTCGCCCGTGGCCTCGTTCGAGGAGGTTCCCTATGCCGGGACGCTCGAGGGGGTGCGCGTGCTCGTCAACGGACAGGTGCAGGTGGGCGACTCGGGCGCCGATATCCCTGTCATCACGCTGCGGCGCTGCATGGCGCAGGTGACGGTCGATCTGACGTATAACGTCACGGACTATGCGCTCGACGGCGTGGAGCTTTACAGCGTGCCCGTCGGTGCGTCCTTCGCTCCCGACCGGACCGCCGCGGTCTTCCCCGCGGCCGCCGACGCCAATTTCGGCTACCGCGACAATGCGGCCGCCGGACTGGCTCCGCACGTGCAGAGCACTACCGGCGGCACGGGCCGCAGCTATACGTGGTACATCGGGCAGAACCGCCGGGGCAGCGGTACGGGCATCGTGAAGGTGCAGGACAAGAACGCCTCGAAGGCCCCGGCCTACGCCACCTATGCGCGGGTCAAGACGCACAGCACCACGGTGGCGGACGCTCCGCTCTACTACGACATCTACTTGGGCGAGGATATGTTCTCGGACTTCAACGTCACGGCCAACCACGTCTACTCCTATACTACGCGGATCGTAGGCTCGGCCGCTGCGCACTTCTCGCTGATCGACACCGACGGGCGGGTGAGCGGGAAGAAGCCGCTGTATGTCGCCTCCGCCACCGTGACGCCGGCCGGGGATATCCCCGCGGAGGGTAAGACTTACAGCCTTACCCTGACAGGACTCCTACCTGACGAGGGTGTCCAAGTACGGGCTCAGAGCGGCGGCACGGCCCTCGCCACGGGCAAGGTCACCGCTTCGGGTACTGCTGTTTCGCTGGCTGTTCCAGCCAACGCCAGCTATACCTCCCGCACGGTAGCGTTCGAGTACCTGTGGAACGGCACATGGACGAAGATCGGCGCCGACCGCACGCAGGCGGGTTATTCCGTCACCGCCGCCACGCACAACGCTCCGTCTACGATTCCGGGTCAGGGCGGTTCGTACAATGTCACGCTCACGGGCTACCTTCCCTCGAACGTTGCGGTCCGTGCGCAGTCCGGCGGCACCGCAATCGTAAGCGGTACGGTTACCAAATCCGGTACGGCGGTTTTACTGACGGTTCCGGGTAATCTGAGCTATAATAATCGCTCGGTGACCTTCGAGTATAATTGGAACGGCACGTGGACGAAGATCGGCGCCGACCGCACGCAGGCGGGTTATTCCGTCTCCAACGCCACGCACAACGCTCCGTCTACGATTCCGGTTCAGGGCGGTTCGTACAATGTCACGCTCACGGGCGTCCTTCCCGCCTCAGGCGTCGATGTCCGGGCCAGCAGCGGCGGCACAACCCTCGTCACGGGCAAGGTCACCGCTTCGGGACAGGCTGTCTCACTGGTGGTTCCGGCCAACTGGACGGATGCGTTGAGAACCGTTGTGTTCGAATACCTATGGAACGGCACGTGGACTCAAATCGGCGATGCTCGCTCGCAAAAGGCCGCTGGCGTAAGTATATCTCCAGAACCTGCTGATCCGCTACCTGGTTTGCCTACGACGTATACACTCACGTTCAATGCCGCTCCGCCATCCGAGGGCATCCAAGTCAGAATCGTTAGCGGAGAGACCACTCTTGCGACGGCGACGATTGTAAGTGTCGACGGCGTAAGCCTAACAGTGCCGGAAAATACGACGGCTCAACGTGCGATCTCTTTCCAGTGGAAGAATGGAAACAAATGGATAAATATCGGGAAAACGGTTAACCAAAATGTGATTAAATGGTCTAACCTGGGCACTATGAGTTGGCCTGACTGCCACCAGCGTTGCCCTGATGATCGTCTCGCCGGTGGGGAGCTGCCCTATTTATACACGGAGGAGTACAAAGACGGAATCCCGAATTGGTCGTGGGAAGAGAATGGAAAGGCCGTTTACACGATTTGGCGCCCAGGAACGGGCTACGAGGCGTGGGACGTACGACCGTCATATACTGGACCTCGATGTCTCTGCTTAGCAGTCGAAAACTAAACGCCTGACGATGAATTGACAGAACCGGTACAAGGCCGATCATAGGTACGGTTACTGACCCATACCCTCCACCCTATAGGGTTGCACGCGCAACCCTATGGTCGCGGAAAAAAGGGTGAAAAATATGAATAATGGTTAAGATGCTGATAATATGACGGTTAACTGCTTTTGGATACGGACCGGAAAATAAAAAACCGCGAAAAACTCCGCTCCGGGTTGCCTGAATCGGATGCAAGGCGCTGATTTTCAGGATAACCGATATCCTCCACCCTTGCGGGAAGGGGCTCTGAGCGGGGCGGAGGGTGCCGGGGCAATGCAGATACGAGCAAAAATAAAATAAGAAACGATCGAGAAAATGAAAAGCGAAGAGACGAATCACGGGCTGCGGTTTGTGCGCACGGTCCGGGGGGTGTTCCTCGGTGTTGCGGCGCTGGTGCTGTTCGCACCCCGCGCGGATGCCCAGAAGTTGGCCGTGAAGGCCAACGCGCTGAGTTGGTTCACGACCACGCCTCAGGCGGAGGTCGAGGGGGCCGTGGGGGCTCGCTGGACGGTGGGTCTTGCGGGTTCGTGGAACCCGTGGAAGTTCGGCGATAACAAGAAGTTCAAGCATTGGGAGCTGCGCCCGATGGGCCGTTACTGGCTGTGGGAGGCGTTCAACGGCCACTTTTTCGGCCTGAGCGGCGAGTACGGGCAGTACAACGTCGGGGGCATGCGGGCCACGCCTTTCGGCCTGATGTTCTCCGACACGGACAGGAAGCGCTACGAGGGTTCGTTCGTCGGCGCGGGTCTGAGCTACGGTTTCAGCTGGATGCTTTCGCCGCGTTGGAGCATCGAGGCCGAGGGTGCTTTCGGCTATCGTTACGTCACTTACCGCAGTTACGACTGCGTGACGTGCGGGCGTCCGACCATCGAGGGCGATCCCAAGCAGCACAAGAGTTATTTCGGCCCCACGCGGCTGGCCGTATCGGTGATTTTCATGATTAAATAGATAAATGACAATGAAACTGGCTGTTCTGTTTCTGTGCGCCGGATTGACGGCGCCGATCGTACCCGTCGAGGGTCAGAATGCCGACGGCATCCGCACGGATTCCGTGCGGGTCGTCGCTTCGGGGGCGAGTGTCGGGATTCGTTTTCGGATGGAGGTGCCCCGCAGCTGCATCCGTTCCAACTATACGCTGCGCTATACGCCGGTGCTGTTCGGCGGCGGCCGTGAGGAGAAGCTGCTGCCCATTGCGTTCACGGGGGGCCGCAAACGTCTCTCGGACCGGCGCAAGTCGGTCGTCGATGGCGTGGCTCTCCCCGCCGAGCTGGAAGGTCATGCCGGGACGGTCGTCTATGAGACGAGTGTACCCTATGCGCGGTGGATGTCCGAGGGGCCGCTGGGGCTCTCCGTCGACCGCCGTCTCGAAGGCTATTCGAGCCGCAGGGAGCTGGACGGATTCGAACTTTTGGAGGATATCCGCATCCGGCATCCGTGGTCGATCTACACTCCGGCTTTGGCCGTGGCCGATACGGCGTCTCTGGTCGGGAGCGGGCTTCTGATGGCCCGCGCCCGGAGGTGTGCCAACGACGGCCGCTACGCCGAGGCCGTGGAGATGCTCGCGCCGCTCGCGGGGGACGCGGATGCCGACGCCCTGACGGGTGTCTGGCGCATGGCGCAGGACAGCGCGGTGCGCACCGCGCTCTTCCCGCTGATCGGGCTGGAGGCCGAGGGCGGACGTTATGCGCTGCACCTTCCGGCCGTCTCGACGGCCGAGGTGCGGAGCCGGACGGCCGATACGCTGCGCGCGGGCGTTCGGTTCGGCGTGAAGGGTACGCGTCTCGACGTGTTGCCCGACACGGTTTCCGCAGCGCTGGACCGTATGGCCGTGCTGATCGCGGAGCATGCTGCGGCGGGCGGTCCCCTTCCCGAAATCGTCGTCTGCGGCGTTTCGTCGCCGGAGGGTTCCTCCGGACGCAACGGCCGTCTGGCCTCGGAGCGCGCCGCTTACGTACTCTCGTGTTTGCGCGAGGCCTGTCTCCGCCGGGGCGTTTCTCTGGCCGACAGTCTGGTGCGCGTCGAAATCCGGGCCTCCGACTGGTCCGGACTGCGTGCCCTCGTGGAGGCGTCGGATGACATGAAATACCGCCGCCAGACGATGGAACTGCTGGACACGACGCCCGCCGAAAAGCGTATGGATGCGCTGTGGGGGCTCAAATGGGGCGTTCCGTACACGTATGTTCAGCGGTATCTTCTGCCCCGTCTGCGGAGCGCCTCGATCGTCGTGTCGGGCGGTGGAGCTGCGCTGGGCGACGATGCCGGAGAGGCGATCGCCGCTGCGGTGCGTAAGATCGCTGCGGGCGACTATGCCGGGGCGCTTTCGCTGCTGGAGCCTTGGGCCGGGGACCCGCGTGCGGCGCTGCCGCTTGTCGTGAGCCGTGCGCTGACGGGCGACGCGGACGTTGCCGTGCGGTATGTGGAAGGTTCGGGGCGATGAAGACGCTGTGGCTTCGGATCGCGGAGCGCGTGGAGCGGGCCTTTTACGGCGAGCGGGATCATTATGTTCCCGGCGATGACGGGATGTACGTGATGAAGTATATCGCTCCGAAGCAGGAAAACCTCTCGCGGCGCTCCGCTCGGAAATCCCGCCGCAAGAGCTATGTAAACGAATGATAATATGATACCTATGGACAAGAGAAAAGTTTTCGGAGGCAGCTTGTGTGCGGTTCTCCTTTTGGTTGGCGGTGTGTGGACGGTCCGGGGGCAGGTGGGCGCCGGGATCACGGTGGAGTATCCGCATGTCGAGCATCCGCATCTGACGGCCGAGGGCGGCAATGTGCGGGTGAAGTTCCGGATGGTTATTCCTGCACGGAATATTCAGCAGAACAAGACCATTGAGATGGTTCCTGTGCTGGCCAACCGGGACGGGGAGTCTTTGATGACCCCGATAATGGTGACGGGCCGCCGCAAGGACCTGTCGGATTTGCGCAAGCGCGTGCTTTCGGGAACGAATATGGCCGTCATGATGCACGTCGTCAAGGGTCAGGCGGGCGTGCTGGACTATAACGTCAGCATTCCCTATGAGGCGTGGATGTCCGGCGGCGATCTCAAACTCTATCTGGACCAGTCCAAGATCGGTTACCACAAGAGTCTCTTTCTGGGCCGCATTCCGCTGCTTATGGCGGCCGCGGATGCGAACGGGTCGGCGGGTCTGAGCGTGGAGAACGTGGAGCAGCTCACGGCGGCGGCCGAACAGCCGGCGCCTGCCGTCGGAGACGCAGGGCGTATTGCGGATGATTTCTATTCGCGGTTGTCGGCGTTGCTGTCGGCGAACGATTGGGCGGGGATCCGGTCGTTGCTGGAGCATTCCGGGGGCTCGGAACTGAACGGGCTGCGAACGTTGTTCGGCGAGGGGGCGTTCCGGGAGCTGCTGGGCCGCGATTTCTTTCTCTCGGCGGACAGCACGGGCGTGCGGGTCCGCATGGCTCCTTTTGAGGAGCAGCTCAGTGCGTCGCGGGCGTTGTCGCTTCGCGAGACGTTCATGGCGGATCGTGCGCAGTATGAGCGCGACAGTCTGGGTTTTGCGGACGATGCCACGGGGCTTTCGGTCTATTTCAAAGCCGGTTATCGGACGATCGATCCCGTCTACGGAGATAATGGAGCGACTCTGAACCGGATTCTGGCGGCCATCGGGACCATTCAGCGCGATCCGCGCTCTCGGTTGCTGTGCATACGCATTGTAGGGCAGGCTTCGCCGGAAGGCAGTGGTCCCGTCAACGAGGTCCTCTCGCTGAAACGCGGGGAGGCTCTCAGGGATTACTTGCAGAGCCGCAGCGGCGTTTCCGCCTCCTGTTTCGATGTCAGGTCCCGCGGAGCAGCGTGGGCCGCACTTCGGAAGCTGGTGGAGGAGGACGCTGCGGTGCCGCACCGGGAAGAGGTGCTGGATGTCATCGACCATACGCCCGTGTGGGATTCTCGGCGTCAGCTCGGCCGCATGAGCGCCCTGTGGCGGATCGACGGGGAGCGTGCTTACTGGTATATGTATCGGAATCTGTTCCCGAAACTGCGTAACGCCTCCTATGTCAAGCTCTATTTCGACGATGACGCCGACCGGAATTTCGTCGTGATCGGTCGCGCTTCGGAACTGATCGCCGCGGGCGATTACGCCGGTGCGCTGGCTGTTCTGGAGCCCGTTCGGGACGATCTTCGGGCGTTGCCGGCGCTGGCCGTATGTTCGGCGATGACGGGCGACGCGGCGGCGGCTCGGGAGTACCTGCGCAAGGTGGGTACCGCCGCTGCGGGTGATCCCGACGGGCGGCCGTCCGGGTGCGACGAAACGAACGAGGTGGAACAAGCGAAAAAATAAAAGCCGTGAAAAATCTATCTATCTATCTATCTATCTATCTATCTATCTATCTATCTATCTATCGTGTATATTATCAAACATATAATTAATGCCGGTCTTATGGGCGCTTCGGCGTTGGCCGTGGCGGTCGGCCTGTTGCTTGCGGGTTGCTCGAAGGGGTCGGACAGGGAGAACGCTTCCGTTCCCGGCGGCGGTTCGGATGAGCCGGTCCGTTCGGGTCATTTGAAGGTTCAGACCTCGGTGCTGACGCGCTCGGCGGTGGACGGCACGGTGTTGCCTCAAGGCTCGGCCATCGGTGTCGTGGTTACGACTACGGACGGCAACGCTTTTTTCACGCCTTCGGCGACAACGGGCGGCTCTGCCGACGAGAGTTACTATCCCGACGGACGCAACGTGCGCTTTTGTAACGAGACCGGTGTGAACATATGGACCTCGACCACGGCCGAGGGTAAGCCCCGGCTGCTGCTTTTCACGGGCGAGGACCGGGGGCGGGTCTATGGCTACTATCCGTGGACCGATGACGCCGATATCGAAGGCGAGGGTTCCTCGGCCACGATTCCCGTGGGGATATTGAACGAGGGTACGATCGCCGTGGCCGCTGCGGACGGTACGACGGATAAGCCCGCCTATACTGCTGCCGGGGAGAAGGATTACATGTACTCTTCCCGCAACGACGAGGTTGGCGCTCGATCTTCCACCACGGCCCGCCTCGTTATGGAGCACGTGCTTTCGCGCGTGTCGTTCCGCATGTACGCTTCGGCCGCGGCGCAAGCGGCTGTCGAGGGCGATGAGAACTCTTACTACGAATTCGTGGGTTATATGCTCAAGAACCGCAGCGGCTCGGAGGAGCTCGTGGCCCGCTTCGATGGGAATACCCGGATGTCGGTCGGCACGGGGGAGATCACGGGAGCCTTGTCCGGGGGCGAGATCGTCCGCCGGATCGAGGGCTACCGGCTGGAACGTTCGAATGGTGACACGCCGGAGGATGACAATGCCGCTGCGGTTGCGTCGGCGCGTGTGGGCAACCTGTGTTTCCCGCTGGCGGCGATCGGCCATGATGGCGGGAAGACGACCGGCATCGAGGCGGTGTTCGAGGTCCGGCGCATGAGGGGCGACGGGACGGTCGCTTCGGGCCCTGCGGCCTACGCCCTTCCGCTGGCGGTCGTTCCGGGCGAGAGCGACAAGTGGGAAGCGGGCAAACACTATACCTATACGGTGAAATTCACGGGCGGTTCGCTGTCCGTAGAGAGCGTCACGGTCACCCGCTGGAACGAGGTGGCCGGCGGCGATATGAATATCGGCGAGGACCCGTACGTGAGCTCCGCGGAGGTTGTTCCGGCCGGGGATATCCCCGTAGAGGGTGACACTTACAGCGTCACCCTGACAGGACTGCTATCCATCCGCGGCACGGATGTCCGTGCCCGCATCGAGGGGGAGGAAGAGCCGCTCGCGGAGGGCAAGGCCACGACTTCCGGTTCGGCCGTAGAGCTGGCGGTTCCGGCCAACGAGGGCTATGATGTCCGCACGGTGGTGTTCGAGTATAGGATAAACGGCACGTGGACTCAGATCGGCGACAGCCGTTCGCAGGCGGGTTATTCCGTCTCCAACGCCACGCACAACGCTCCGGCAACGATTCCGACCGGTGGCGGCACATACAGCGTCACGCTTACGGGCATCCTTCCCGCCTCTGGCGTGGATGTCCGCGCCACGAGTGGCGGCACGGCGCTCGTTACGGGCAAGGTCACTGCTTCGGGCACGGCTGTCTCGCTGGCTGTTCCGGCGAACACAACGGGTGCCGACCGCACGGTGACGTTCGAATACTTGTGGAACGGCACGTGGACCAAGATCGGCGACAGCCGCACGCAGCAGGGCTATAAAGTCTCCGCTGCCACGCACACCGCTCCGGCGACGATCCCCGGTCAGGGCGGGTCGTACAACGTCACGCTCACGGGCGTCCTTCCCTCGGGCGTCGCGGTCCGTGCGCAGTCCGGCGGCACCGCGCTCGTAAGCGGTACGGTTCCCAGATCCGGTACTGCTGTCTCGCTGACGATCCCGGGAAATCTCAGCTATACCAATCGCACGGTGACGTTCGAGTACCAGTGGAACGGCACATGGACCAAGATCGGCGCCGACTGCTCGCAGCCGGGCTGGCACGTGACCAAAGCCAGCGTCTCGCCCGCGGGGGACATCCCGATAGCAGGCGGCACCTACACCGTGACGCTGACAGGCTGGGGCGGCTACCAGATCCGTGCCATGAGTGGCAGCACCCAGCTGGTAATCAAGACGGACTATACGGAAACCGCGAACTATTCTGCCTCGATCGTAATCCCTGCAAACACCGGAACTGCTGCCCGCAACGTAACGTTCCAGTACCGCTTCAACGGTACATGGAAGGACATAGAAACACGGACACAACTCTTTCTCCAAGGAAAAGAAACCATGAACCGTGCTGACTGCCAAACACGCTGCGGGACTTTGCCGACCTCTACCCAGCTTAGCGCCATGGATTGGTCAACGTGGTACACAGACGAATCCGCCGCCTACTGGACAAATACGGTATACCCGGCCTCTCAGAAGGGGGAGATTTGGTATGTGACGAGTGGGACCGTATCAAAAGCAAGCATGAGTGATGAGTATCACTGCCGTTGCCCTAATGAGTAAGCCTTGGTCTGAAATTACTGTTCAACCGACATTGATACCAGAGTTGTTAAGCCAAAGCTCTTCCCTGCACCCCCGAGGATATCGCGCGATACCCTCGGGTTGCGGGCCGGGGGGCAATGCAGATGCGCAAGCAATGAATATACATGTATAAAACAAGACAGAAACGAGATCTATGAAAAGCAAGAAAACGAATCGCGTATCGCACTTCCGGGCCTTCGGTCCGGGGGCTGCGGCGGTGTTGCTGGGTGTGCTGCTGTGCGCCTCGTGCGGAGGTGCGGCTTCTTCCCGTCGTCAGGCGGATACCGTTTCCGCCCCTGCGGAGCGTCGTTACTCCCTTCCGTTGGTTCCGGGAGTTATCGCCGAACCTTCGGAGCGTGCCGAGTATGTGCTCGACCGCTATTGGAACAAGTTCGACTTCCGCGATACGACGTGGCTGGCCGACACGGCCGCTTTCGAGCAGACGTTCGCCAATTATCTGGGAGCCGCCGAAATGGTTCCGCGTTCCCGCGCGGCCGTTTCCCTGGGGGACCTTTTCGCTGCGGCCTCCGTCGAACCCTCGATGTATCGCCGTTTCGCGGAGGTCGCGGAACTCTATCTTTATGAACCCAATTCCCCGATGCGCGACGAGGAGCTTTATGAAAGCGTGCTCCTTGTCCTGCTCGATTCTCAGGTGTTGGACGAGGATGAGAAGGTTCGGCCTCGCCATCAGTTGTGGATGTGTTCGAAGAACAAGGTAGGTTCGCGCGCCGCGGATATCCGCTACCGGACTCCTTCGGGGGCTACCGGAAAACTTTATGGCCTTACGGTTCCTTACGTCATTCTCTTTTTCCATGATCCGGATTGCGGGATGTGCCGTGAGGTTGCGATGCGCATGGACGCTTCTCCGGCCATCCGGAAACTGATCGACGCGGGGCGTCTGGTCGTGCTGTGCATCTATGCGGACGAGGACGAGCAGGCGTGGCGCAGCCATGTCGCGCAGATGCCCCTGCAGGGTTGGATTTATGGCTGGGACAAATGGCAGACGCTACGTACGCAGGAGAGCTACGATCTGCGTGCCACTCCTACGCTTTACCTGCTGGGACCTCGTCAGGAGGTGTTGGTCAAAAACGGCGTTTTCCCTGCCATCGAGCAGATGTGCGTGGAGTTGGATAATCCCGTAACGAACGAATGAAGATGAATATCGGGGAATATATCATGCTCCTGTGGCAGTGTTGCGTCCGTTTGTGCGGGGGCGGTTACGACCCTTCCTGCTGGGGTTGCGTTCCTTTTCCGGATGGCCGCGATTCGAGTGCGGAGGTTGCGTCGCTTCGCCGTTGCGGGGTCGCGCCGGAGCGCATCTATGTCGGCGGGGACTTCCGGCATGTCCTCTCCTGCTGCCGTGAGAACGATACGCTGCTGGTCTTCCTTCCGGCGGAGGCCGCCGGGCACCGGGATTTGCTGTGCGAACTGCTGCTGGAGGCTTCGCGCCGGAAGGTCAATTTCCGGGCCGTAGGGGCCTATGGATTCGAGATCTGCCATGATGAGCACTTGCTGTGCGACTACTTGTTGTTGCATACGCTGCTGGAAGAGTTGTATGTGCAGGCTGCGCAGAAAGGGGTTTCCGGCGCTCCGAAATGCCGGCTCAAATGCTGATTTTGCAAACGAATTTTGTCATGAAGAAATTTATTCTGTTTTTTTTGCTGGCTTTCGCCAGTCTGCCGGTCCATGCTTTCGCTGCGGAACCCGCGGCCCTTTCGGCCGACCGTACGGAGCATGATTTCGGCGATGTGAAGTTGGGTGAAACGCGTAAGGCTACCTTCACGCTGACCTCGTCGGCCGATGTCGTCGTCATTCTTTCGGCCTCGACGAATTGCGAGTGTACGAAGGCGTCGTGGGGCCGCAAGCCGTTGCACAAGGGCGATAAATCCACGGTCGAGGTGTCGTACGAAGCCCGTGAGAAGGGCTTTTTCCGCAAGAATATCACGATACGGTATACGACCGGAGGCGCTGCCTCGACGCTTCGGCTGACGGTTACGGGTAATGTTCCCTGACGGCGAGTCGTGAATTGGCCGTATTACGAAGCCGTTCTCCGGGGGCGGCCGTGGCGTGGCAAGGACGCTGATATAATAGGCTTGGAAAGTATTGGCGGCCTCCGGGGATGGCTTTCCCGCGTGCCTTTCGGGTGCGGCGGGGAATGTTTGACAGGAAATATCATGGATTTGTTACTGGATAAAAATGAATTGATATGGGCGGCAGGTTTGTCGCTGGCTCTGGTGTATTTCGTTGCGACCTATGTACGTCTTCGGTATTGTGAACGTCATGTCACGGAATACGGGCGTCTGATCCTTCAGACCTATGGGCGCGATATGCATGTGGTTCCGGAGTCCGTCCTGCGCTATTACCGGCAGGATGTCGGGGCGTACCGCAGTGCGAGGCGGTGGTATCCGTTTGCTTTTCTCCGTTCGGGGGCGGGCTTGCTGTCGGTTCCGGCAGTTGTGCGGGCTTCCGGGGTGGGGTTTCCGAAGCGCCGGCGTCCCGTGTTTGGGCGCATAGTCCATCCTGCCGCCGGGCTGAAACGCTATTGTTATGCTTGGAGCATGAGGTTCAACGAGGCTTCCGGTGATGAACTTCGCTATGAAAAGGATTTGGACCGGTTGCATCGGGACGAATATCTGAGGATGCTGAATGAAAAATAAATGCTGCATGACGCAGCGATGTGATAATCCAATTTTAATAAAAGAAAAAAGCTATGAACAAAACTGAACTGATTGATGTTACGGCCCTGAAAAGCGGGCTGAGCCGGACGGATGCTGCCAAGGCTGTGAATGCGATGTTGGAGACTGTCACCGAAAGGCTTCAGGCCGGTGAGGCGGTGCAGATTCTCGGCTTCGGCTCCTTTCTGATCCGGGAGCGCAAGGCCCGTACCGGCCGCAATCCTTTTACGGGCGCGAAGATGGATATCGCAGCCCGCAAGGTCGTGAAATTCACGGCAGGCAACGCCTTGAAATTGTAGTCCGTCCGTAACTATTGCAGAGTAAAGGGCTGTGGCGCCGGGAACCGTGACGGAGGACGAAGATATTGCGCGGACGCTGGCGACGATTTGCCGTCGGCTTCGGCAGCTTCGTCTTGCCCGCGGTCTCACGGTGCAGCAGGCTGCGTGGCGCTGCGGCGTCGAGCGTTCGAATCTGAGCCGTCTCGAAGCCGGCCGCACGAACGTTTCGGTGCGTATGCTTTGCCGGCTTTGCAAAGCGTTGGATACGGATATCTGGACGCTGTTCGACAGGCGTGACGACGCTGTTCCCGACTCGTAGAATCTGTTCTTTCGAATGTCATGGCAGCTTGCTGCTGTCGGTGTGGGAATTCATAGAAGAGCTTTACCGTTAGCGTGGGCTGCCAGCTTTCGGGAGGGACTGTTTTGGCGTATGATGCCGGAATGGCGTTTCGTGCCGGACTTTGTTAGGAAGTGAGAGATAAATGATGATAACGATGCGAATAATGACTGGTTTTATATCTGATGAACTTTTTTATTCCGATTCGGGAGATTATGCGGATATCGGCCTTTACTCGTCCGAGTTCCGGTTTCTGGGGCTGCTGCTACTGATTTTCCTCGTGGGGTGTGCCGTCGCAGGTTTCGTGATGCTGCGCAGGCAGTGGCAGCGTACGCGTTTGCAGGATCCTCGTAAGGATCATTACCGTCGGGTGCGATGAAGCGTTTGTGCGGATATTTTTTGCGGACGCTGCTTGTTGCGGTGGTGTGCGTTCCTTTGATCGTTGCCTTCGTGTTTTCGGGCGTGTTCTATGTGTTTTCTACCGGGCCGAAACGACTTGTTGAAACGGACTGAAAATTCTGTGTTATGTACGACCTCGATTATGATGCTGCCATGCTTGAACTGCTGCGGATGTTCCTGACGTTTCTGTCGGGACTTGTCCTAGCGTCGTGTATGGTGATTTTGACTTGGTATTTGCTTCTCAGAGCGTTTTTGCGCTCTTTTCCGGTCGATGCTGCAAGACCTCGGCGGCAGGTCCGGTCTTCGGAAATCCCGGCCCGACAAAGGCTCTTTGTCGTTACAAGGAGGGCGTAGCGGGCCGGGTTTTTCCGGAGTGTTTGCGAGACTGCATTCGGGCTGTTGAACCGGATTTTACAATGATTTTTTATACATGAAAAAGTTACTTTGATTTTTTAATTATTACGAACAACTTTGTATGAAAACAAGTTTCAGGATTATGACCTTGCTCGTGAGCGTTATTACTCTTGCGAGCTGCGATAAGGGCTGTACGGGTGATCCTGATGCGCCCTCGGTAAGCGCACAGGCGCAGGCCGCCCTGCTGGCCAAATACCCCGCGGCCTCGAACGTCCGCTGGCAGACCAAAGGTGGCTATGTGGTGGCCGATTTCTCGCTTGCCGGCACCCGCGTCGGCGCGCAGCATGGGGGCAGCGACCTTTCGGCATGGTTCGACAACGGTGGAGAGTGGTATATGACCCAGACGGATATACCGTTCACGATGCTTCCCGAAGCCGTCCGTAGGGCATTCGACGCTACCGAGTACGCCGCCGCACCGTGGAGTGTCGACGACGTGGATATGCTCGAACGCGAGGGTGTGGAGACCGTCTACGTCATCGAGGTGGAAAAACACGATAACGGGCGCGAAACCGAAATAGACCTTTATTACTCCGTTGACGGTGTGCTGGTCAGGAAAATCGCCGACGCTGCTCCCGACTACGATTACGGGGATTATATCCCGTCGAAACCCGTAACGGGTATCGGGGAATATATTCGCACGCATTATCCGAACGCCCGCATCACGGATATCGATTACGAAAAGGGCATGACCGAGGTGGATATCGTCGACGGCCGTACGCCGCGTGAGCTTCTCTTCGACGGCAGCGGGGTATGGCAGTACACCAAGACCGAGGTTCGCCTTAACGGGGTTCCCGAAACGGTGATTGCGGCGCTTCGCAGCAGCGACTACGCCTCGTACCGCATCGATGATATCGACCATTTCCGGACTCCCGAAAAGGAGTTCTGGCGCTTCGAGTTGGAGTCGGCCCGCGGCGATGTGAAGGTGGACATCTCCACGGACGGCACGCTGACGCTCAAACAGCCCGGCAGCAATGCGGGCGGCAGCTTCGGACAGGACGGCGGGGCGATGGTCTCTCCCGACATCTCCGACTTTCTTGCCGCGAAATATCCCGGTTCGACGATCGTCGAGTGCGATTACGACGACGGCCTCTTGAAGGTCGAAATCTGGCATGACGGCCGCGAAAAGGATGTCTATTTCAACGGTCGGAACGCTTGGGTCTATACCGAGTGGGACATTCGGCGCGGGGAGATTCCTGCGGCCGTCACGACGGCTCTCGCTTCGTCGCAGTGGGCGGCGTTCGAGATCGACGATTTGGAATATGTCCAGACTCCGGACCTTGAATACTACCTCGTGGAACTCGAACGCGGCGATCGGGAGGTCGAGCTTCGCATTACCCCCGCCGGAATGATTCTTTAATTGCTCTAAACCATGAAAAGGATAACGAATACGACCGTTCTTACGGCATTGTTTTCTCTTCTGCTGGGATTGTCCGCCTGTGACGACGAGGAGCGCATCTCCTACGGCAGGCTGCCTGCCGCCGCACGTACATTCATCGAGACCTACTTTCCGACCGAAAGCTGCGTGTATGCCGAGCGGGACCGCGACGACGGACACCGCGAGTATGAGGTACGCCTGTCGAACGGCGCCGAAATCAAATTCGACGCGCAGGGACAGTGGTTCGAGGTGGACTGTAAGTTTTCACTGCTGCCCGCGGGTATCGTTCCTCAGACCATCGCCGCAGATATCGCCGCGCGCTATCCCGGCGCCGGCGCCTATAAGGTCGAACGTGCGATGGGCGGCTACGAGATTTCCATCGGCAGCGGGGTGGAGTTGATCTATTCGGCCGCCGGAACTTTCGTGCGTGAGGAACGCTACTGATGCTTAGGAACGCTCCGCGTGTAAAACGCTTTCGCGCCTGATGCGCTTACGCGCGGAGTTTCCCTCTCTCTTTTCGATGAACGCCTTCATCGAACCTGCTTGAATTGATAGCTATGCACCTGAAAAATTTGAAGATGAAACATTATGCGATGATGCTGGCCGCACTGGTCGCCGGAGTGCTGCTCTTTACCGAGTGCGCCTCGATGCGCATCCCTTACCGGCGTCTGCCTGCCGGGGCGAAAGCCTTTATCGGGACCTACTTCCCGACCGAGAGCTGCGTCTATGCCGAGCGGGACCGCGATGACGGACGCCGCGAGTATGAAGTGAAGCTGTCTAACGGCACGGACATCGACTTCCACGCTTCGGGCGATTGGAAGAAGGTGGACTGCGAATACTCGTTCCTGCCTGCAGGCATCGTGCCGCAGGCTATTGTCGACGACCTTGCCGAGCGCTTCCCCGGAGCAAGGATTTCGAAGGCCGAGCGCGAACGCGGCGGCTATAAGCTCACGCTGGGCAGCGGAGCGGAGATGATCTACGCGGCGGACGGAAGGTTTATCCGCGTGGAGTATGATTAGTGTCTGCCTTTCTCGCGTATTCCGGTGCGGTAGCGGGAGTCTCTTGCGCCTGTGTCTGGGGCTCGTCGTGCTGCTGCCGGTCCTTGCGGCTTGGCTGCTTTCCCTGCCCTTCTGGCTTTTTGAGCGGTATGGCCGGGGACAATGAACGATTGATTTATCCATTAACACGAAAAAGAATGAATTATGAATTGGTATCTGAAAGTTGTAAAAGAACATTATGCTGACTTCAAAGGTCGTGCCCGCCGCCGGGAGTATTGGATGTTCACGCTGTTCAACCTGATCATAATGGTTGTACTGACCGTTATCGGCATCCTGTTAAGGTTTCCGTTTATCCAGACGATCTACGGACTTGCCGTGCTGGTTCCCGCATTGGCCGTGTGCGTGCGTCGCCTTCATGATTTGGGTAAGAGCGGTTGGCTGCTGCTGCTCAGCCTGATTCCCCTTGTCAACCTTTATCTGATTTATCTCTTCTGCTTGGAGGGCGAGAAGAAAAGCAATGCTTGGGGCCCGAATCCCAAGGCTTCGGAGTGACACGGCATGCTGATTCGGAGCATACGCGGAATTTGCAGGCCGCTGCGGAACTGGATTCCGCAGTGGACCCGATGTACGACGTCGACGGCAATGCGCAGCCGGGCATGACTACGGCCAACTGCTATGTGGTGCGCGCTCCGGGCACTTACCGGCTTCCGCTGGTCTACGGCAACGCTGTGAAAGACGGCGTCACCAATACGGATTCCTTTAATCCGGGAGCTGTTGCCAACGGTCTCTCGGCATTTCCCAAGCACGACGATGGGGCGATCGTTGCGCCTTGTCTGACTGATAATCCGGGTGTCGTTCCGGAAGACGCCGTGTTGCTCTGGAACGATGGGTTGAATGCCGTTTCGGGCAGCGGTTTCTATTGGACGGCGGGAGTCTCTTCGGAAGGCGGTACGGGGCGATGCTTCTTTTTCAATGCGTGGTATGTCTATCCGGCGCACGACAACTGTTGGTCGTACGGTTTCAATATCCGTCCTGTCCGGGAATAGCGATTATGGAGGGCTTGTCGATGCCCTTCGGGAGAAAATTATGATTAACTCAATATTTTGAATGATGAACGAAACAGAATTACAGACGACATCCTCCGAGCAGAAGGGTGGCTTCATGAGCCGCTTCGGGCGGCGCAGCGAACGGGAGGCTGCGGAAAATTCCGGAAACGAAAGCGTTTCGGGAAAGGAACAGACAGCCGTTTCGGAACCTTCGGCCTCTTCGTCTTTGCGTCGTGAGGAGGGACAGTCCGGCCGAGACCTGAATGTCTTTACCGAAGGGCTCGTTATCGAGGGTAACGTGGTCTCCGAAACGGGCATCGTGATCCGTGGAACGGTTCGCGGCAGCGTCGACTGTCGCAGCGACGTGGAGATCAGCGGCGAGATTATCGGCGACGTCCGGGGGCGGAATATCCGTGTTGTCGGGGGCGGCGTTCAGGGCGACATCGCAGCCGGGGAGATGCTTACTATCGACAAGAGCGGTATCAAGGGCAATCTTACGGCTACGCATGCGCGTATCAATACCCCCATCGAGGGCGATGTTGCGGTGCGCGGTACGCTGACCCTGCAGCGCGAGGCTAACATTCAGGGCAATATCACGGCTGCGGCCCTGAGCGTCGAGGAGGGAGCGTCGATGAACGGGCGCATCACCATTTCGCGTGAGGTGCCGGAGCCGGTTCCGGCGTCCCGTCCGACCTCTTCCGGCGGTCGGGGACGGAGCTCCGCCTCGTCAAAAGCCGTTGCTGCGGAGGAGGATACCTCTGTTGAACTCGTCACGGTCTGCGAGGGACGTCTGCCCCTGACGGAGGAGAAACCCGCCGAAGCGGAGGCTTGAGGATCGAAGAGGAGATGATGACCGTTCTGGAAGAGATGACATTGTTCGGTTCCCTCCCTTGCGGGGCGGGGTGCGGTAAAGGTACTCCCGGAGCCGGTGACGGGGCTGCGGAAGCGGAGTGTCTGCGTTCGGGTCCCTTCACCTTGCGGCGGTACGCGCAGGGGCGGACGTCGGCCCTCTCTTCGCGCGGATATGTCCTGCTGTTCTGCCTGAGGGGGAGTGTGGAACTGCGGTTGCGCAGTTTCAGCTATCGGTTGACGCCCCGCTGCGTTGCAGCGGTTGATTGCAGCCGTTTGGCGGAGTGTCGCTGCGGGGCGGATGCCGAATTGTTGGAATATCGTCCCCGAATGGGGGGCTTCGCATTCCACGGCGGTTGCGATGAACTTCCGGCCTTTACGGTGCTGCCCTCTCGGACGCGTCTGAACGCTTGGGCAGGGACCGTTTCCCGGCATATCCGGGAGGGGGCGGCCTATGACCGGGATTCGTCGTGTGCGGTGAGGGTGCAGTTGCGTGACCTTTCGGGTGGTGTGCTTCCCTATCCTTTCGCGTGCGCAGCGGGGTGTCCCCGGTGGAATCGTTGTCCGGCGGTGGCCGGATACGCGGGATGGTCTCCGGTCGAAATTGCTGTGGCGGCAGGTGATCCGCAGCGGCCTTTGAGGGAGCGGGTCGTGACGGCTGTGGCTGCGACGGTCGGGATCGGCTTTTGGGGCGGTTTGCTGCTTTATGGCACATGGCTCGAATTGATGCAACTTTTCGGTTGAATGTGAACGGGTGGTATGAGTTCGGCAAAGCGTATTCCGGCGGTCCGGCCTGCTACAGAGGACCAGTATCGCGAGACTATCGAGTTGTACGGTTCTACGTCGTTGAGCGTTCGTGCGATCTGCGCGCGTTGCGGTGTATCGTATGCGGGTTTCCGGAGCTATCTGTACAAGTACCGCCGCGACCTGCTGCTGTCGCGCCACGGCGTAGCGGTCCCTTCGGTGTCGGACGCCGCGCATACGCGCCTGCGGGGGCGTCGGGGCCAGACTGCGGCTGCGCGTGCCAAGTACGGCGATGCGCTTGCAGCCTGCGGCGATGCAAAGTATTTCGAATACAACGTGTCGCAAATTGCGCATCTGTTCGGAGTGAACCCCACGGGTTTGAGCAATCAGCTTCGTGCGCACTGTCCGGGGCTTCTCGAACGGCGGGAGTCGGAGCGTCGGCGGCTGGGTCTTGCCGACAACCAGCAGCGGGGCCTGCGTCCGTGGTGCCGTGAGCAGTATGCCGGGGCCGTGGAACTGCTACGCACGACCGAGATGACCGTTTCGGAGGTCGCCGAGCGGTGCGGAGTCTCCTTTACCGGGCTTCGTCAGCATGTGTGTTTCTATCACAAGGATTTGCAGCAGGCGCGCAGCGAGTTGCGCGAGCGCGCCAAGACGCAAAAAAGAAAAGGACATATCACGGGCAGCGGACGGCGTCACGAGCCGACGCCCGAAAGCCGTGAGCGTTACCGGGAGGCCGTGCGGCTCTACCGGGATACGGCCATGACGATTAAAGAGATCGCCCGACGGCTGGGATTGAACCAGTTCTCGTTTACGAACTACCTGCAAACGTGGCACCGGGAGGATGTCTTCGCCCGCCGGGGTGCGGAGTATCGGGAAGGTGCGAGCCTTTCGCAGACCAAGCAGTACAAGAAACCCACGGCTGCCAAATACGCTCCGGCCATCGAGCGGCTGCGTGCGGAGAACCGTCCCACGTCGGAGATCGCCGCGGAGTTCGGGCTGCATCCGGAGGTCTTCCGGCAGTACCTCAAAGAGCACGAGCCGGAACTGTATGCCCGTCAGGGTATGATGCGCGCTTCGAACGGCCGCAGTGTCTCGCGGCGCAGCATGGAGAAATACGCCGAGGCCCTGCGATTGTACGAAACTAGTGGCGAGGAGCTGAAATCCATCGCCCGGCGGCTGGGTCTGAATTACAATTCGCTGGGCGGGTTTGTCCGGCGCAATTTTCCGGAGCTGATTGCGAAAAATAAGGAATGTTCTGTGCCGTGTGATGGCAGCGAGGCAGAGCGACAATAAAGATGAATATAAAATGTATGATATGAAACTGTTGACGATACGTTTTCTTTTGGCTTTGCTGGTGGTTTGCGGAGCCTCTTTCCGCGCCGCAGGCAAGTCGCCCGAAAAACTTCCGGGCCGCAGCATCGAGACCAGGCAGCTGCCCGAAACGATTCGAAGGTTCGTTTTGCGGCATTATTCCAATCTGAGCAGATTCAACTACCGTTGGGACCGGCGTTTTTACTATGCCTTCAATGAGAACGGCGGTTACCTGTTGTTCTCCACGGACGGTTCGTTGCGGGGTTTTCGCTTCCATATGCGTCAGCCGTCGGCGGCGATTGTCGCACAGCTTCCCGAAGCATCGATGACTCATATCCGGAATCATTATCCGAAACATTTTCTCTGTACTTTCCTTCCGGCAGGGGAGGGATACCGTGCGGAGCTCTTCGGCGCTGACGACCGCACTCTGCACTTCGACAGCGAAGGCCGTTTTGTGAGAGAGGAATGACCGCTGCTATCCTCGCGCCTCGAAAGCTATTCTTGCTGTGTAATCCTGAAAAAATGCGTAATCTGCAACTTTACTCCTAATCCCTCCTGCCGGTCCCGATCCATGGCATCGCCTGCAATATGAAGCGGGATCGGAAAATGCTGTGTTTGTCTGGTATCGAGCCCCGGAGTCTGAAACTCCGGGGCTTGCTGTTTTCTGTCGTGACGCCGCCTTTCGTTCACGGGGTCCGCCCTGCAACTTTGTCCGCCCGAAATTGTAAGTCAGAAACAGAAAACAAAAAAATCTTGAAAATGAAACCCGATAAAAAGAATATATCGCATAATCTGCGCCTTTTGGAAAAGAGTCATTTTGTGAAACAGCTTTGCACGTCGCTGGAGGACGGCGCCGGCCCGTGCGATTTTAAACGCTTGGAAGCGTCCTATGCGCGTTTTATAGGAAGTGTGCAGCGTCTCGTTGCATCGGATCATTGTACGCCGCTCGACATGCTGCACGCCCTGTCCCGTGCGCGGAACCGGCTCGTGCGGCTGCGCTCCTGTGAGGAACGGCGTCCGGCGGCGCTTGTCGCGCTTCTGAAAGGAGCTGTCGCACATCTGGACTTCGAGATACGGATGGTCCATCTGCGTATCGAGCATCCTGCGGTCATGGACCGGTTGCCGCAGAGCGAAAAACCCCGCTCGGCGCTCTATCTGGCCGAGCCGTTCACGCCGACGGATCTCATGGAGCTGATTGCGGCGTTGCATGCTGCCGGCGTGGGACGGCGTATCAATGGTACCCGTGCCAATGTGGAACAGTTGGTCGAGCTGTTCTCGTGGATGTTCAACGTCCGCATCAACAATCCCATCCAATGCCGCCGTGGAGTCATCAACCGCAAGTTGCGGCTGACACGGTTTCTGGATCTGCTGCGCAACTCTCTGATTGAAGAGAGCCAGCGATAAGCGTCGGCGCCCCTCATTCGAGGGGCGCTCTTTGTTCGCTTCCTGTATTTGGGGCGGACTGGAACGGACAGGGACGGACATCGGCAACGTTTTTTCTGTCGCTGGTGTATTTTCAGGGCTTTAATGTTTCGATCATGCAGCAGGAAGATGATTTGCGAGCCCTAGAAAGTATCGTACAGTTCGCCCGTGGGCTGGGCGTGTTTTTCCTTATCCTCCATCTCTATTGGTTTTGTTACGAGTGGTTGTCCGGAAGCGGCCTGACATGGGCTTTCGTCGACCGCCTTCTGCTGAATATCCAACGGTCGACGTCGCTGTTCTCTTCTCCCATGGTTACTAAATTCTGCGCTTTTCTGTTTCTCGCCGTCGGTTGCTACGGAACCAAGAGCGTCCGTAACGGCAAGGTCGGCAGGCGGAATATCGTCGGTGCAGTCTGTCTGGGACTTCCTCTGTTTTTTCTGAACGGCTTCCTGCTGTCGCTGCCCGCGGACATCGGCTTGCGGGCGTGGTGCTATGCGCTGACCCTCGGTGCGGGCTACCTCTGCCTGCTGGCCGCCGGTGTGTGGCTGCGGCGATTGATGAAACAGCCGCTTATGGACGATCCTTTCAATGACAATAACGAAAGTTTTCTTCAGGAGGAAAGTTGTATTGACAACGATTGCTCGGTGAACCTACCTACGCGTTACCGCTATAAAGGACAATGGCGGAACGGGTGGATATCGGTTGTAAACGTTTACAGATCGACGGCGGTCCTCGGCCTGCCCGGCTCCGGAAAAAGCTACGCCGTACTGAACAACTATATCAAACAGCATATCGAGAAGGGTTTCTCGATGCTCGTCTACGACTATAAATTCGACGACCTTACACGCATTGCCTACAACCACCTGCTCCGGCATCTGGACAAATACGCCGCCAAGCCGAAGTTCTGCATCATCAACTTCGACGATCCCCGCCGCTCGAACCGCTGCAATCCCATCGACGCCCGCTTTATGGACGATATTTCGGATGCCTACGAAAGCGCCTACGTCACGCTTCTGAACCTCAATAAAACATGGGTTGATAAGCAGGGCGACTTCTTCACCGATTCGGCCGTCATCCTGCTCGCGGCGATTATCTGGTACCTGAAAATCTACGACCGAGGCCGCTATTGCACTTTTCCGCATGCCATCGAATTTTTGTGCCAGCCTCTCGATAAGATTTTCCCGATCCTTTCATCTTATCCCGAACTGGAAAACTACCTCTCGCCTTTTGTCGACGCATGGAAAAGCAATGCGCAGGACCAGTTGCAGGGACAGGTGGCATCGGTGAAAATCCCGCTCTCGCGTATGATCTCCCCGCAACTCTACTGGGTGCTTACGGGCAATGACTTTACGCTGGACATCAATAACCCCGAAGAGCCGAAAATCCTCTGCATGGGCAACAACCCCGACCGGCAGAGCATCTACGGCGCGGCGCTGGGCCTGTATAACAGCCGCCTGATCCGGCTTATCAATAAGAAAGGTAAGTTGAAATCGTCCCTTATCATCGACGAGCTGCCTACGATTTACGTTCGAGGGTTGGACAACCTGATTGCCACAGCCCGCTCGAACAAGGTTTCCGTCTGTCTGGGATTTCAGGACTTTTCGCAGTTGGAGCGCGACTACGGGGAGAAGGAGGCCAAGGTCATCATCAATACCGTGGGCAACATCTTTTCGGGACAGGTCGTGGGCGATACGGCCCGCACCTTGTCGGACCGCTTCGGCAAGATCGTCCAGCTGCGCGAGTCGCACTCGGTTTCGAACGAGAACGTTACGACTTCGACCAATACACAACTTGAAACGCTGATTCCGGCTTCGAAGATTTCCAACCTCACGCAGGGTATGTTCGTCGGCTCGGTCGCCGACAACTTCGACGAGCGCATCGAGCAGAAAATCTTCCATGCCGAGATCGTCATCGACAACGAAAAGGTCAAGGCGGAAACCGCATCCTATGTCCCCATTCCCGAAATATCCTCTTTTGTCGGCGAGGACGGCAAGGACCACATGGAGGAGATTGTCCGGGAGAACTATTATCGGGTCAAGGCCGATGTTGCGGAGCTTGTCCTCCGGGAGATCGCTCGCATCGAGGCCGACCCGAAATTATCGCAGTTGCTCCCCAAGAAAAAACAAGGATGAGTGTGGGCGTTTTCCGGAAAAAAGTTATCTTTGTCGTCCGAATTTTTTAATACCGAAAAACTATGAAAGAGTTGATTGAAAAAATCCAGCAGGCTTACGACGCATTCTCCGCCGAGGCAGCGCTTCAGGTGGAGAAAGGCAACAAAGCTGCCGGAACGCGTGCCCGCAAGGCATCGCTGGAAGTGGAGAAGCTGATGAAGGAGTTCCGTAAGGAGTCGCTGACTTATCAGCAGTAAGACGCCTCATTTTTGGCCGGATAAGGCCATGAAAGGTGTACGCCATATATGGTGTGCACCTTTCTTTTTGGGGTTTGGACCGTTGTTTGTCCGATCTCGGTTTTCAAGACGGACATTTCTATATCGAAGAGATAAATTTCGTAAAAGGTCCTATCTGACCCTGAACGCTCGCTTGTTCGAGTGCTGACATGTATTCTTTACGTCTCTCTACGGGAATAATCACCCAGTCGTACCCACCCGATGCGAGCATCGTGTTCATTAGAAAACGCCCCACACGTCCGTTCCCATCCATGTAGGGATGGATATAGGTAAATACGAAATGTCCCAACACGGCTTTCACCCGCGCATCCGGTTCTTCCGAGAGCAGTTCGAACAGCGTCGTCATGGCATCGCGGAGTGCTTCTGGGTTGAGTGGCGTGTGCATGGAGTTGCGGATATATACCTGATGGGAGCGGTATCCGACAAGGTCCGATGCCTTGATGATGCCAGCCGTTACACAAGGCATGAACATCTCGCTGTGCCATGTCGCAAGATCACGGGCGATGACAGTCGCGCCGTTGCTTCCGCCGAGAATTTCCGCGACGCTCTTTTTTACCTGCTGGAAGGCCTGCCAATAGCCCCGTGCCGCGAGGGCGTTTCGCAAGTCGGCATCCTCTCCGTCGGGTGTCCATGTACCGCTGCGGACCTTTTGGATCAACTCGTCGGTGACCCGGTAGCCTTCGATCGAAAGAGAGTGGTAGGCATCCAGTTTATAACATGCCTCCATGCGCTCCATGTATTCGGAGGAGGAAAGGTTGCTTTTCTCGCGTGTGAAATCCGTAAGGACCTCCATGCGCATTTGCTGCCACATAAGCCTTAGTCGCGTGGTGTAAGGCGACGTTGCGACGGTGACTTTTATGACCTGCTCAAACGGATCTTCCTCTCTAACGTCGTATCCGATACGCTTCATCGTTGCGGCAATTTCGTCGGCGATATCCTTGCGGCCGATGTTGCGAAATGCTCCGATGACCCGTCCTGCCCGAACGGTCTGCCCCGTGTCCACGAGGATCTTAAGAATCTCGGAACTGTCGCGTATGAGCGAAAGGGCTGTGCGCATGGTCATGGCGTCTTTCCTGTAGATTGCAGGCGTCGCTGCGATAATCGCCTCGGAGAGCGGATAAAGGTTGAGTCGGTAGGGATTGTCGGTGTCGATTCTCGACGGCAGAGCGGCTTCCAGATTGAACAAGGAGGTAGGGGGCAACAACTCCAGTGAGTTGTTGCTACCCTTAGGGGAGCGTATCAGCACTTGCCTCGGAACGGTCGTGGAGCCGCTGTAAATCGCCAGCGATTGTTCGGCCGAAAGGCACCACTCCTTACCATAGCGCTCCGTGGCATAGCGTCGGATGAAGTTCCAGAATGAAGCATACCATGCCGTGCTGTCGCCCGTCACGGTCCGGGGATCGGTGACGATGTACCATCCCTTGATGACCGGCATCAGAAAGTGGTTCGCAAGCAGCCTTCTCAGATGCGTGGGTGATAGTTCGCTGCTTTTGACGACGGTACAATCACCGTTCTGTTGTACCTGCTTGAGTGCCGCTAACGACGCAGCCAATAGTTCTGAAATGGTTGCCATAGTCTGAATGCTTGTAGTGCTACACGTTTATTGTTTTGTTTTATATCACGTCTTTTGGCGTGTTGTTAAACACGTTTATTTTGCAAATATAATGCTATCTTTTATCGAAACCTAAAAAATACCGAAATATTTGCGACCAGCTTCGCATCCTTTTTTAGGACGGGACACGCCTTGTAATGATTGCCGAACGGACTGGAGCGGACAGAGGCGGACATCGGTATTGTTCGGATTACGGGGCTTATATATTCGCGGCATAAACCTTTTGTTTCACTAAAAACATTTGCTTTATGTCCGAAGAAAATCAGAATCAGAACCAACACCCCAACCAGTCCCCTGAGCAGGCTGATCCCAACTACAAGGAGACCTTGTTGCTTTACAACGAGAAGAACGGCGCCGTGGAAGCCGTCTCCAAATTCGACGAACAGAATAACCGGTATAAGGTTACGACGACACAGCCGCTTTCGGCCAACAAACCTGCCTTTTTCGACCTGTGGGGCAATTACGACATTGCTTTGTCTTTTATCAAAGGTTTCAAGTCCGTTGAAAGCAACCAGTCGTTCCGGTTCCTTCAGGTGGCCGCCGATAAGGCCAGTGACCTCGCTCAGAAACTCATCAACCTCGTCAACAACCCGAAAGACACGGATGGACTCAAGGCGTTGCGCGAGCATACGGTCACCTCTTACCAACTCGAAAAGGTCAAGTTCAAACCCTCGGAGCTTAAACTTCAGGAACTAAAGGAGATGGGTGTAATAGTTACGTCGACGGAGTTGCAAGCGATGAAACACGGTCTTCCGACAACGGATTTGCATGATGTGAATCTCAAGGTCGGTAATATGGCCATCGTCGGACAGTTTGCCCTGCATCCCTACAAAGACACGAACAACGAGGTGCAGGTCGGTCTGCAGAGCACGCTTCCGCGTCCGGAGTTCGAACGCGAGGAATACCGGCAGATGTTCTCCACGAGTGAAAAGGAACAACTGCTGGCCGGGAAGACTCCCGATCGGCTGTACGAACTTCCCAACCCGCATACAGGGGAGAAGGCGTGGTGCTTCGTGGCGTTGAACCCCGCAACGAACCGTCTGGAATCCATCCCCAAAAACGAAGTTCCCGCCCTGCGTTATTTCAACGGTGTACGTCTGGATGATACGCAGCAGAATGAACTGGCTTTGGGCGGGCGTGTCTTCGTCGAAGGCTGCGCCATGCGCGGCAGCGACATCACCTATTCGGGCAAAGTGGGCTTCGATGTCTTCTCGAAGGAGTACAAGATGACGGACTATCAGTTTAGCCGCCCCTATATTTCTCCGCAGCTCGACAAACAACTCGACGACCGTCAGCGCACGGCCCTGCTGAGCCCCGAAGGTCTGGACTGTTCGAAGGAGAAGGAACATCCCATTCTGGGCAAGAACGGCAAGGCGCTGAACTGTATCCTGCGTATCGACCCCCGCTCGAACGGCGTGGTCTACGATTTCTCGCAGCAGCGCCGTCAGGAGCAGCAGGAAAGGCAGGAGCAGAAGACCGAGAAAGCGCAGGAACAGGCTCCGGATCAGGGTCAGGGCCGTGGTCGCAAACGCTAATCCGCTCCTGCGATGGAAACCCCCGATGAAAAATGGTTCCGGGAGCGACTGCGGCATTTCCTCGAAGTACGCCATCCTCCGCGTCAGTTCCACCGGGCGATGATCGAACGGCGCAGCCGTCTGGCCTTCGAAAGCTACGTACAAAGCGTTGAGCAGGGAACGACTGCCGATTCAGCAGTCCGTACCGCCGACAAGATGCTGTTCCGGGGCCTGCTCTTCTCGAAGTACGACACCGTTCACTTGATCCTTGCGACGGACTTTCCGGCTATCCCCGAGAGCCAGCGTCAGGAGGTTGCGCTGAGGCTCACCCGCATCTGCGCCCCGATCTTCCGGGCGTACAACCTAAACGACGATTTTGCCGAGCAGCCGGAGTTCCGGCAGCTCAAAGAGGAACTTCGTACCGGCATCCGCAACTGGATCGATGAGAACGGCGTGCCGGGCTATCACAGCCCGGCGCGCAAGGAAAAGCCGCTTGTCCCATACTCGGAACAACCCCGATATCCAAAACGCAACAAGCGTAAATAGTTCATTCACTTTATTTCATAATTACCTCATGAAAAAGATTCTTTTTGCTGCGGCCGTCATGGCCGCCGCCCTGTTCGCCTCGTGCGACAAAAACGATGAAACGATCAATTCTGTGATACCCGAAGCTGCTGACGGCGCCCGGATCGCCATCACGCTCATCGGAGCCGGCGATACTGAAACCCGCGCGTTCTTCGACACGACGGCCAAGGCCGAAGCGTGGGAATCCTCGCTTTCGACGCTTTCGGTATTCGCCTTCGACAAGGGCGGAACGCTTATCGTCCGCCGGGACTTCACTGCGGCGGAACTCGCTTCCAAGTCGGCGACCTTCGCACTTCCCAAGTCCACGGCCGGCACCGAGTGCTCATTCTACGCCGTAGCCAATTACGACGCCTTGTCGGCCAAGACTAAGGCGGCCCTTACGGCTCTTGTCGAGAATTCCGCCGCAGCCTATAACGGCACCTTTGCCGAGGTGTCCACCAAGGCCAAACGTTCGGGCGGCTTCGTGATGTCGGGCTCCGTGACCAAGACCGTCGGAGCCGTTAACACCACGACTTCGGTAGGCATCACACTCAAACGTACAGTGGCCAAAGTGGCTGTTCAGACGACGGTCGATCCTTCGTTCGCGAATAAGTATTCCGGGACGCTTGCGATCAACTCCGTGAAGCTCTCCAAAGCCGCTTCGCAGTCGCTCGTCGTGGCCGGGACACCGACGCCCGGAGCCATGACCTTCAGCCACACGCAGACTCCCGCCACGGCTTCGGGAAAATACAATGCGCTGTTCTACTGTTTCGAGAATGGCTCTTTGGCCACCGGAAGCCGTGTGCTGCTGGAGATCGAAGCCACATACGATCTGGACGGTGAGAACACGACCACAGACGACCGCTCGGAGGTGGTCTATTCCATCGAACTGACGGGTAAGGCCGCGGGTGAGATCCTGCGTAACGGCTACTACCGCATTGCGGCCAATATTACGGGCCTCGTAGGTCAGGATTGCATGGTATCGGTCTCCGTCGCCGACTGGGAGACGCCCGTTACGCAGAACGTCGAGCTGGGGGCATAGCCCTCTTGTTTTGGCAGCTCCCGTCCTCAGGGACGGGGGCTGTTTTCAATCCCTATTTTCAGATTTTTCCGACTATGAAAAAATATCTGTTGATATTCACTTCTATCCTGTTTCTGTGGGGCTGTATTGCCGAGGACCGGACAGAGTGTGCAAATCCCCGCGGCGTCTTTGTCAGCCTGACGGTACGGCCCGAAAGGATGTCCTCCGTCACCCGCACGACGGATGAAACGGCCATCCGCGACCTGAACTTTTACCTTTACGACGATAACGGCAATGTTGTCCTGCACCGTTACCAGACCTCTGCGACGCTGCGTTTCGAATGCCTGCCGGGCGACTACCGGATGTGCATTGCCGCCAATCTGGGCCGCGATTTGGGCGAAAACCCGACATGGGAAGATTTCACCGTTACACACGCTGACAAGTACGACGTATTGCCTATGGCCTATGAGGGCGATATAACGATAATTCCCTCGGCAGACGGTGTGCTGACGCTTCCGACCGTCGAGGTCCAACGTTGCGTGACGAAAATCTCCTATAATATCTCCGTCAAACCTGCGGATATCGAACTGCGTTCCGTACAACTGCTTTCGGTTCCCCGGTCCACGTCAGTCTTCGATGCGGCCGCACCGTCGGATAATCCGGACGACTATACAGATTGTCTGGAGGTGGGACTTTCAGGACAGCTGGCTGCAGGCGACTGTTATCTGCTGCCCAATATGCAGGGAACGGTGTCGGCCATTACCGACCAGCGTCAGAAGAATCCGGACAATGCCCCCGCGAATGCCTCGTATCTTCTGATCCGTGCTGTGCGGGGAGCGAAAGTGCTGGCCTACTACATTTATCTGGGCGGTAACAACACCTCGGATTTCAATGTCCGGACGAACGTCCACTACCGGTTCAACATCTCGATCCTGGGCGACGGCGAGGTAGATACCCGCATTTCGTCCTATACACTGCGCGTTCGGGATGATTTCGACGACTACAACTACGGCGGCTACTGCCTTTTGGACGGCACGCGCTACCTCTATATCGACGTGGACAGTCCCGACGGCACAGCTCCGACGCGCGGACGGCTGGAAGTCCTTTCGGGCGATCTGAAATGCTTTACGTTCAATTACGGAGACAAGGGTGCCGTCCATGATTTCGATCTGTATGATTCCACCGGCGAGAATGCCTACGAAATGGAGTATTACACGCCGGTTTACACGGCCGACAATTCGCTCCTCTCTTACCGTATCACACTGACCGACGCCCTCGGCTTCACCCTGAGCTACGACTTTACGCACCGCATGGCCAACGCTGCCATCATTCATACCGACGGCGGAGGAAGCGTCCGGGTCGAGGGGGCGCTTCATGTCGAAACGAAATCCGAAGGTTCGGGAGTACGAACCGTGGCGCTCTGCATGGAAAACTGCACGCTCACGGCCGTTCCCGACGCAGGCTATACGTTCGACGGCTGGTACTCCGATGCGGGGTACGATCATCTGCTCTCGAACGAAGAAACCTTTGAGTTCGTGCCTGCCGGGCCGCTTCGGCATATCTACCCTGTATTCATGCCCGGCGAAATACAGCTCGACGCGCTCAATACCGCCAACTGTTACATCGCGCCGGAGCTTTTACGCGACTATTCGTTCGATGCCACGGTGCAGGGCAACGGCTGCGCGACGCTCAATATCACGCCGCAGCGGCTTTCGGGCGCTTATGCACGATTGGTTTGGGAGACCGGGACGCAGGCCAACAGCGTGATTTCCTCGCTGGGCTATGACGGCAGCCGCATCCGCTTTCGTACCGGGACGCAGCAGGGAAACGCCCTTATCGGCCTGTTCAACGCCGGGGGCGAGTGCGTTTGGTCATGGCACATTTGGGTTGCAAACTACGATCCGGAGTCGTCAGCGCAAAAATACAGCTCCGGAGACATCTTCATGGACCGGAATCTGGGGACCGTCGGAACCGACTATACGAAAGTCACGGCCTGCGGACTCTACTACCAGTGGGGCCGCAAGGACCCGTTCCCGCATCCGGCCTCGTTTACGAACAATGCCAGACCCGCCTCATTCATCTATCACGACAACTACGCATACGGAACGATCCGTCCCGAAGATCATGACGCACGGGAGGTGATGAGCGTGAAATGGGCGACGCAGCATCCCACGACCTTTATCCGTAAGGCCGACTATGAAGTCGATGAGCCCGAAGAGGATGTTTTGGACTGGCTCTTCCGGAGTCATCACAACCTTTGGGGAAACACCACCGAACAGGGATATGACGTGAGCAAGGTCTGCCGTAAGACCATCTACGATCCCTGTCCTCCCGGATGGCGGGTTCCCGACGCCTGCGACTTCGAAGGGATCGCTATGTCGCAAACACAGCTTCCGTACTGCGTGAATATCGTATACAGCGGGACGAAAACAGCGCGCTATCCCGCGGGCGGAACGTTTGACGGCGACAGCTACTCCGGTGCCGGAACATACGGACAGGTCTATACCAATACGCCTTACTTCTGGAACTTCGACTACGGAGCGTCGTACTTCGACGGCGTATCCTGCACCTCGATCTATCTGGCAGGAACACGCCGCACGACGAGCGAACTGCGCTGTCAGGCCAATCCCGTGCGATGTATCAAAGAATAACGAATCGTGTTCCAATGAAAAAGCCAAAAATCATTCTGTTCGTGCTGCTGACCGCGGCTTTGTGGGGAGCACCCTACAAGGCTGCGGCGCAGATCTTCGCCGTAAGGGCCAACGCTCTTGCGGCATGCAGCGCGACGCTGAACGTCGGGGCCGAAGCGGCCCTGACGGACA
>ERZ1106941.316-NODE-316-length-76201-cov-18.857970_pt1 | contig 76201 bp, 65 predicted proteins | sample MGYA00403670_ERZ1106941 | MGnify/ENA primary metagenome ERZ1106941 (study PRJEB35170, sample SAMEA104062400) | human gut metagenome | biome: human gut; feature: human-associated habitat; material: faeces | place: Denmark | collected 2012-06-04 ...
CGCGAGCTGGGTTCAGAACGTCGTGAGACAGTTCGGTCCCTATCTGTCGTGGGCGAAGGATATTTGAAAGGAGCTGTCCCTAGTACGAGAGGACCGGGATGGACGCACCTCTGGTGCACCGGTTGTCGTGCCAACGGCACAGCCGGGCAGCTAAGTGCGGAACGGATAAACGCTGAAGGCATCTAAGCGTGAAACCGCCCTTAAGATAAGATATCCCATCGAAAGAGTAAGACCCCTCAAAGACTATGAGGTTGATAGGCCTATGGTGTAAGCATGGTGACATGTTCAGCCTGCAGGTACTAATCGGTCGAGGGCTTGACCTTATTTCATCTCTTCTGATTACGCTTCTCAGTTACTTCCTTTATTCAATTTTCAGGGTTTGATGCCTTGAATATATGATAGCCGGTGCATATGGCTATGAGGTTCCACCTGTTCCCATTCCGAACACAGAAGTTAAGCTCATACACGCCGAAGATACTCAGATGGTGACGTCTCGGGAAAATAGGGCTGCGCCGGCTCTTATCATATATACCATATTCCTCAATAGCTCAGTCGGTAGAGCGCATGACTGTTAATCATGATGTCGCTGGTTCGAGTCCAGCTTGGGGAGCCAAGCAATTCTAAGCACTAACCATCGAGAAAAGGTATAGAGAGTGATATTTGTGAATCTCTTCCTTTGAACGATGGTTAGTGTCGTTTTATACAGTTTTATTGTATTTATTTGAAGTATGGAAGGTTAAGCCTCCGTATGCGTACATTTTGTATGCGTACGGAGGCTTTTTTTGTTGCCCGAAGAAAGGAAGGAAACAAACGTGCAAGATTATTTGATAAATGAACTAATAGAGAAAATCAGTGCCGATACCATTATTATCCCAAGAAGCGTAGCTTTTCGGAAAGATGTATATGAGGAGAGCAAGACGTTGTTCGGGGTGGTATTCACCGAATGTGTAAACGATCTGAGGTCATACGGCAGCTTCATTGACGGAAAAACCGTCGGTAAGATGATGAAAGATTATGTAATGGATATGACCATACCCGATATACAGTGCGAGTGCCTCTGTTCGCCTACAATGGCTTCGGCTGCAAGGAGTGAAACGGTAATGCTCATCAACAAGACCAATCTCCTTGAGTGCCTTCGGGAAAGTCAGGTGATCTGATATGCAATATCTCATAACACCTTTGTTGGAGGTACTTAATCCGACCAATACGGTTTCAAGGAACAGGCTGCTGTCCTTTGCGATAGGCAATATGGAAGCCGAAATATATAACTGCCTTATCGCAAAGCACGTCTATTACAACAATCAGGGCAAGCTCCACGAAGGCGGCTGGTTCTATTCGACTGTAAAAGACTTGCATTTAAGCAGTGGTTATGCCGAAGATGCACAAAAGACCGCTATCAGGCATCTCATCAAACATGGTTTGATTGAATCTGAGCTGAAAGGGCTGCCTGCCAAAAGGTATTTCAAAATTATTCCCGATGTGGAGAAGCTGACCTCTCTCATTGAATCGGGTCAAGAGGTACAAGATGCCATTGCGCAGCGTTACAATGACGATCTTGAAAAGCGTAGCAAGCGGCGCAGGAACAAAAAGAAAGGTATTATTGAAATTACAGCAGAGGAAACATCTCCCGAAGCTGTAAAGGAGACAGCTACTGATTCCGTTCAGTCTGTTGAAGCTGCCCGTAACGGTGTTTATGGTGACAGCTCTCCCGTAAGTGATTGGGATTCCTGCAATGATACAGAAGAAAATATGTCCAAGGCTGTAACGAATCTGCACCTCTCTGCAGGCGTTGATGATTCCGATTCTGTTCGGGTCATCGGTAACAGCAGTGATATATGCTCCGAAACGGATTTTTGCGCCCAAAATCCTTGTTCCGTCGGGTACGGGGGAACAAGCTCGCCCACAGCCCCGAGGGAAACTAAAGATAATAAAAACCAAAGTGATTTTTTTTCAAATCCTTCTTTCCTTCATTCTGCGCCTAAGGAAAATTTTTTGGAGGACGGAATTGAAGGACAGGCAGCAGTAAAAGAATTATCCTTTCTTGAAATTCTTGCGGCTATGGGGCTTGATGTTGAGTATTGGCATTATCTTTACACCCGGGATCCCACGTCCGAGAAAGACTTGCTTTGTGTGGACGAGGTGGATCGCAGAACGAAAACTTTGCATATACCCGAGGATTTGCGGAGGGACAAAAATGCAGTTATGACCGCCTTGCGGTTTCTTGCGGCATATGGGAACTATGCTTATGATGACGATGTGAAGCCGACAAGCATAAAGCCATTTCTGGACATCACGCTGAATATGATTTGCGATATGATCATGGCTGACAGCTTTACTCACAACGGTCGTACTGTCGGTTATTCGGAAGTCCTTGAAACGATGAATGAGCTGATACGGGAGGATTATCTGTACGATTTTATTCTGAATTTTCAGGCTGAATGGAACAAGATTCTTCGGGAGGACAGCGCAAAGGGAAATCAGATCCGCAACAGCTCTGCATATATGAAAAGCTGCTTGTGGGATTGGCTGAAGCGGTGGAAGATCGAGGAGTATAATCTGCTGGCAAGTCTGGAGTAAAAAAAATCACAGCACCCGTTATGAGTGCTGCGATAAGAAATCTGCTCGATAAATTGGAAGTTGTTCATCGTATGATTACAGTTCAATTTTAGCGGCGTACTCCTTTAATATACGATTGATTTCTTCTTCATTTTCATAAAACCTATCATCACACTGCTCTATGATCTGTTCCGCTTTTTCATCATCATTTTCCTCTAAAACCAAATATGCCTCATACGCTATTTTTAGCGTTTCCCTGAGTTGTGACGGCAAAATGGTTTCCAATGACAACATCTCTTTTTTTAAATCATTTGTATTTGAAACATTGGTGAAATATTGTGAGTGTCCGCCATTATAGATTTCACTTTGATATGTCATCAGTTCTGCATATGGCGAATCGACCTGTTCGTTTGCCCACATCTCCCACATTTTATTCCATTTCAGTTGTTCTTCAGTTAGTTCAGTTTTCTTATTCTTAACAAAATCAAAAAGTCCCATAAAATTATCTCCTACAATTTATCAAAAATATATAGATATAACTTCCGATTTGTCGAGCACTTGACTACCCGATTAAGTCCATTATACCACAATAAATCAAAAAATTCAAGCAAATAATATTCCGAAAGGGTGACAGCAAACATGAAAATCCTTATCCGAGAAAACCTTCAAACGAAAGAAATAAACATTTACGGTACAGACGGTAAACTGCATACCGAGGAATTCTTTGAAAAATATTTTTCCGATACGGGTGGAGCATATCCAACACTCCCATACGAACGAGAAGAATTTCAGACCGATGCGGAGTGGACTATCATAACCGAAGCGGACTTCCGTCAGCTTGCGAATACCATTTCAGTAATTCAGAAAGCTATTGATGATGTGAACGAGCTGCTGATCGGCGGAGAGAAAGTCGGGAAGTTCGTATTTCAATCGGAATGCTTTCTGATATGAGGGGAGGTCACAAAGTGCTCTATTCCGAAGAACAGATACAGCGAGCCAATGAGCGGAGCATATCCGAATACTTTCGTCAGGCGGGGTACTCCTGCAAGCGTGTCGGATCGGAAACTCACATTGAAGGCTTTGGCGGATTTTATGTAAATGAAACCACAATTCCAAATAAGTTCTACATTCATTCACAGCAGAAGGGCGGCGTTGGACTTGTAAACTGTCTTATGAAAGTCATGGATATGCCGTTCAAGGAAGCGGTCAGAGCTGCTCTTGACGGGGAGCTTGGACAGGAGGAGAGAACCGAGAGTGTTCCGAATTATGCTCCGCTTTACAGAAAGGCTGAGCCGCTTGTTCACGAACCGAAGCCCGAGTTCATAATGCCCGAAAAGGATGAGAACGATCATCGGGTGTTCAGCTATCTTACGAAAACCCGACACATTGACGCAAACATTGTGAATGAGTTTATTCGTGCAGGAGTTTTGTTTCAGGACACAAAGGGCAATGCAGTTTTTCTTCATAAGGAAAACGGAAAACCTTGCGGAGCTGAAATTCATGGGACAAGCGGTAAGAGCTACACTGTCGGAAATTCACGATACGCAGATTTTTCTTCGGACAGAAAGGTGATTGCAACGGAGCCGTACATAGTTGAAATTATTGGCAAGGAAATGAATGAAAGCGGAGTTCGATTCGCCGGATATGTTTACGAGAAAAATGCAAACATCGTAACCGACAGCGCAGGCTTTGAAGCGATAAGCGGAAAGATAGCAGAAATTCAGAACAGGAGCATTGACAGGGCAGCCATTGACAGCGAGGTGAAAAGCAAGCTCAAAAACTATAAGGGAGTTGCGCCCGGCACGTCCGAAAGCTTTTTCTCTTATGATAAAGGTGAGCCGAAGAAGGCGTTTGTGTTTGAAAGCTCCATTGACCTTATGAGCTTCATCGCCCTTCACCCTGATGTGACCGATTGCAAGTTTGCGGCAATGGCGGGGCTGAAACCGAATGTTGTGGAGAAGCTGCTTGCAAGCGGACTTGATGTTACGCTTTGTGTGGACAACGATCAGGCGGGAAGGAATTTTTGTAATCAGTTCGGCGGTCGCTGCAAATGCTTCGTCGAATGTATGATGAACAATGTCAAGGATTTCAACGAGCTGCTTATAGCAAAAAAGACTGTTCCCTTTGCGGAAAGAGTCGGTGCAATGAAAAGCTGGGCGGACAAGGCGATACAAAGAGCCGCCAAACTGCAAACCGCTCAGCTGGGATTTGCAAGATAAAGAAAAGAGGTGAGATTTTGGAGATCAAAAGCATAGAGGAGATAGCAAATTCACAGAAGAACTTTTTGAGCACCGGGGAGGTTGCCGCTGTACTTGGCATCTCGCCTGTCACGTTCAGGAGAAGAGCAGAAGAGTATGCGAAAATTTTTCCCATAGAGAGGGTAGGAAAGAAATACAGAATACCCAAAGAGCCGTTCATTGCATATGTAAGGACGGGAAAATCATTTAAGTAAATGGAGTGATGCCTTATGAGTAATCGGATCAGGGATTCTCCCGATTGAAAAAATCTTCGTTGCTGACTTTCATTTGAAAATGTTGTTGTGTTCATTCTTTTGTCTCCTTTTTTGTATTCAACCGAGTTGCATACGGTAATTCAACTCGGTTGAATACCTAAGTGGTTTGTGAGAGAGCAAGATTTTGTCCCGGGAGGGGCGGATGCAGGATTTTGAAAAATGAGGGCGGTCTGGAAGATAGCAAGCGTAGATTTGAGATATCTCAAATCGGCTGAAACAACGCAGGTTTCAGCATTTAGGGGTACAACCCCTAACACCCCGATTCATATAGCATAGAAAGGATGATAGATATAGATAAGCGAGATAGAAAGCTGCTTATCCGTGTGAACAGCGATGAATATGAGGTCATAAAGAAAAAAGCGGACAAGCTGAATCTTAGAGTTGCCGTATATATACGGCGAATGGCTGTTCAGGGAGAGATAAAAAGATACGACCTCTCCGAGCTTCGTGACTTTACAAGGTCCTTCCGAATGATCGGAACGGAGCTGAACCAGATCGCAAAGGTTGCGAACTCCACAGGCGAGGTGACGGGCAAGGCTGTTGAGGAAATCAAGCGGCAGTATGAAATTCTTGAAGGAGTTTTTGAGAATTATCTGAAGCCTTTGAAGCCCAATGTCATTTTGTGAGGTGCGGAGTTGCCCATCATAAAATATGTTGCGGTGCATGGCTCTCCGTTGAAGCTGCTGAAATATGTGACCAATGAAAACAAAACAGAGGACACGCTTATCACAGGTCTGAACTGCTCAACGGATTCAAATATTGCCTATAAGGAAATGGAGCAGAACTTTGAACTTTACAGCGAGGAACGCTTCTGGAAAAAGTCCTTGTTTATGAAAAAGGACATTCTCGGCGGAAAGGAAAGAGTGCGGCTTCATCATTACATTCAGTCCTTCAAAGCGGGCGAGGTTTCAAAGGAAGAAGCTCACCGCATCGGTCTGGAGTGGGCGAAGGAAATGTTCGGGGATAAGTTTCAGGTGATAGTTTCCACACATACAGACAAAGGGCATTACCATAATCATTTCGTTGTATGCCCGTATGATGATGACGGAAAGCTATGGAGAGCCGACAAGAAATCTCTGAACAGGGGGAAGGCTATTTCCGACAGAATTGCTCTTTCACATGGACTCAGCATAATCGAGCACCCGAAAAAATCCTACAATCATAAGTATGGCGATTACCTATCCCAGAAGCGGGGCGCATCATGGAAGGAAAAACTGAAAGCCGAGCTGGACGAGCTTGTTATGAGGGAAGATGTGAACAGCATTGATGATCTTGTGGACAAGCTGAAAGAAAAGGGCTATGGCATTCGCATGAAAAAGTATCTTTCCATACAGGTGAAGCAAAACCGAAAACCGATACGGACATATCGTCTTGGTGACGGATATTTCCTTGAGCATCTTGCATATCGTATCGAGCATAAGAATTTTGAAATGCCTTTATCCGAGATAGCAAAGTATAGCGGCATTCAGAGAGAGTATGCAATTTGTCTGCGGCAGATTCAGATAATGCTGTATAAAGCTCCCGAACCGGACAGACCGCATTATGTATCTTATCGGACGGTGCTCAAAAATTATGAACTGCTGTGTTATCTTCACAATAACAATATTCATTCCGTTGGTGAGCTGAAAAGTGTGGTGGATAAGGCAGAGGTAAAATATTCGGAGGTGTTTACGGCAAAGAAAAAGCTGGATGGCAGAATTTCCGAGGAAGAAAAAATCATTGAGGATTTTCCGAGATTTACGGAGCTTGTGAATAAGAATCCAATGACCAAATCCGAAAGGGAAGAACTGAAAAAGCTCAGCTATCTTGCAGACAAGGGAGTGTTATCCGTTGATGATGTGGCAGAGCATAAGGCGATACTTGAAAAGCTCAGAGGTCAGGTTGAAGGCTGCGAAGAAAATATCAAGGCAGCCAAAGCCGAGCGTGACAAGCTCACCGAATATTTTGATACATATACTCAGCAAGTGCAGTGCGACTATGATTTTCTGCTTGAAAAGGCAAGGGAAGAACAGGAACGAAAGGCACAGGCTGTTCAGATAGAAGAACACGAACAGGAAAGGAAGAATTATCATTATGAAAAATAGAAGAAACCATTCATCGCATGAGGAGGAATATTTTTTCAAAGTTTCTCTGAAAACCATTTCCGACGTCAATGAGTTCTGCAACGTTATGACAGGACTTGAAAGATTTGTAGTTTCGGCAGAGGTCAGAAGCGGCACATATATCGTGGACGCAAAAAGTCTGATGGGTATTTTCTCTCTCAATCTCTCAAAGCCCGTTGAGGTATGGTTCAAGGTTGAGATGAACGATCAGCTCCGCAATATGGATATGGACAAGTATTTTGCTGCCAAGATCGAAAGATGGCTTGTCGGGGATAATGCCAATGAATGAAATTCAGCTCAGGGAATATCAGCAGGAATGTGTTGATATTATCAACAACACCGAAAGCGGCTCCTACCTTGTGGCGGTGGCAACAGGCTTAGGAAAGACAGTTATCTTTTCGCATATTGCAAGGCGGGGACGTATGCTTATACTCTCTCATCGTGAAGAGCTTGTATGGCAGCCGAAGAAATATTTTGACTGCTCATACGGAGTGGAGAAGGCAGACATTCACAGCAATGGTGAGAAAGTTGTTTCGGCAAGTGTTCAGTCACTTGTGCGCAGGCTTGACAGCTTTTCTCCCGATGATTTTGATATTATCATCACCGATGAAGCCCATCACGCTGTTGCTCCCACATATAAAAAGATATATGAGTATTTCAATCCGAGGCTGCATATCGGATTTACTGCAACACCAAATCGTGCCGACAATGTAAAGCTGGGCGAGATATACAGCAGCATTATTTTCGAGAGAAACCTGAAATGGGGAATCAAAAATAATTATCTGTCGAATATCCGCTGTCTTAAAATTGATATTGGTTATGATATTTCCGAGGTCAGCAGTCAGAACGGTGATCTGAATGTGGGCGAGCTGTCAAGTGCTATGGATATTCAGAAGCAGAACAAGGCGATTGCCGAAGCATATAAAAAGTATGCGGTGGGTCAGACACTTATCTTTGCCACCTCCGTAAATCACGCACGAAATATTGCAATGGAGATTCCCGGTGCAAGAGTTGTGACAGGCGAAACGGAGAACAGGGACGAGATAATCGCAGATTTTACGGCAAGAAAAATTCCCTGCATCGTAAACTGCATGGTGTTTACCGAGGGAACGGATATGCCGCTTATTGAAACTGTGATAATCGCAAGACCTACACGAAATGCAAGTCTGTATGCTCAGATGGTTGGACGGGGACTTCGGCTGCATGAGGGCAAGAAGGAACTGCTTCTTATGGACTGCGTTGGAGTTACGGGCAAGATTAAGTTATGCACAGCGCCGAGCCTGTTCGGAATAAGTGAGATCCCTGCTTCAATTCCGCAGGAGGAAATTGAGGGACAGCTCATAACAGACATTGAGGACAGAATTAAGTATGAGATGAACAAGCCGCAGGATTGGCAGATCAATGCTCATCTTGTGGATATTTTCGAGGAGGAGAACAGCTATGACACTCACGATGTGAATTATGTTATGCTCCCCGACGGAGATATGGTCTGCTCATACGACAGGAACTGCTGCATCAGAGTGGAAAGCGAGGATATGACGGGGAACAGCCGGGCGGTTCTATATGAAAACAAGCTGCCTGTGAAAACAACGGTGAGAATGTATATGCAGAATGTGCTTGATTTTGTGTATAACTTTCTTGTCAACAATTTCCCAAACAATCATAAGCTGTGGGATATGAAAAGCGTAAGGAAGTGGGGCGGTCAGCCTGCTTCCGATGCACAGAAGCGGCTCATTTACCGCAACCGCAAGAAGCTTTCTGACCTTGATATAGATTATGATAAGCTGACCAAATATGAAGCCAGCGTTATTATAAACAGAATACATAACTGAAAGGGTGCGTACTATGGCGAAGAAAAAAATAAAGCTTGATTTATCGGGAGGTTGGAGAGATGTTCTTGAACAGGCGATAGATGTAAATGATGTCTATGCCATTGAATCCAACCTTGAAGATGAAACAGCACTGGAGATAACCGACCGCAATTGCGATATTTTTTCCACACTTATTCATAATATCCGAGAGGATGATACTATTCTTTTCTCTCCTTCTGAAATCAGGATACTTTTCGGAATCCTTATGGAAGATTTTGTGCATTTGCAGAATGATCTTAGGGAAACTTATGGGATTTTATCTGAAAGCATTGATGTTATTAAATCCTATAAGGAACTGGTTGAAGAGATCATTGACGAATATGGGCTTGATTTAGACGAGGACTGAACAAAGAAAAGCACCGCAGGCGGCGGGTGCCGCTTGCAGTGCTGAATACTGCTACAAATGGGAATTTTGCAAAGAGCTAATTATCATTATGTCATTGATTTTTCAAAGCGGAAGAAATAATCTCCGCCAATCATATCATCGGGAACAGCAGGGTCTTTATGGTGAGGATTAAAAAATTCAACAGCGTGAAATCCCAATCTATTTATATAAAAGTGTATATTTCTCTTTTCAAAATAGGGAGTACACGTTTCCCAGACTTTCGTATCAGGGTAAAGCTTTTCAATTTCATTCCACATTTTTTGTCCTATGCCTTTACTTTGTGTTCCATATTTCACATATAAAAAGTCGAGATGATTATGTTGTGTTTCGCTGTCGATAACAATGATCGCTCCTCCGAGCATTTCCCCATCAATTACTGCTTTATATGCAGCAGCACCTTTTTTTGACAATGATTCGACAATGTCACTTTCAGGAAGAATTTCCTCGTCTATATCTGCAAAATCTTGTGCAGCACCTTTTTGAAAAGCTTCCTGCATATCTCTTATAAATATTGGCATATCATCGTCAGTTAATGGTAATAATTCGAAATCCATATTTAACCTCCATAAATTCCGATTTGTAGTGTAAATAAGCTCTTATAGATTTATGATTTGCCCCGGTTCTCCTTATTCGCACAATACTTATCCAAAATATCATGAATATGGTTTTTGAGGTAAGCACCGGGAGTTGTGTGATTTTCAGCACAATACTGTTTGAAAAGCTCCGCATCTACTTTGCGAAGGCGGCAGCTTACGGAACGCATATTTTCAAGATCCCATTTCTGATTTGAAGCCTTGTGTTTTTCACTTACCTTGCGGGTAGGTTTCTCCTGTGAGTTATTATCCAATAGTATCAGCTCCTTAATGGTATTATCTTATAGTATATCATATTTTTATCACTGTTGACAGTGATAAATTGCACAAACTTTGATATAAAAGTTTGTTACAAATTAATCTTGCATAGCACTGTTGACAGTGCTATAATAAAACCGTAGAGAAAAACACAACACATCGAAAGGGTGGTAAAAATGGACAAAAATACCGAAAAGCTGCAAACAGACCTCAGATTTGCGGCGGCATTTCTGAAAGCCCATGAGGAGGTCAAGGCAAACGAAGCGGAGCGTCAGAAAAGGATATATGAAAAGGCGGTGATTGCAGCCGAGAACAGGCGGAGGAAAAAGGAGGAGGAAGCAGCCTACTTTGAAAATCTCAGGAAACACCCGATTGAACCCAGCGAAGAAATAAAGGAAATTCTCAGAAAAAACTGCGGAATTGACCTTGATAATATGAAAACGGAGGAATGAATTATGTTAAGAATTTCAGATGAAAGCTATGAAAGAGTACAGGACATCATCGAGGACATGAGCTGCTGCTGTGAGTTTGAAGATGATTACGATCAGTGGGAGGATATTGCCGCTTCATCAATGGCGAGCTTCCTTGATGACCTTGATGGTGAGCAGCTTGAAATGACCGTTGCTGCCCTTGAGGAATACATTATCGACAAGGCTGACAATGACCTGAACATGGCAATGGGCGTTAAGACCGCACTTGCAAGATACATAAGAGAAAGGCTTGAATACCTTGATACTTATATTGTTCCCGATGTAAAGCTCAGCCTTGATGAAGATGAGCCTTATGAAGATACCGAAACGGCAATATATGTTAATGTGGTCAAGGCTATGCGTAATAAAGTGGAGCAAATAAGGATAGGTGAATAAAATACGAGCAAAATATTAACCGTGTGTAATCAAAAAGGCGGAACTTCAAAGAGTACGTCCGTGGTGAATTTAGGTGCAGCCTTGCAGCTTATGGGCAAGAAAGTCCTTATTGTGGATATGGACCCCCAAGGCGATGCTTCTACATATCTCGGATTTGATGATGAAAATGCCGATACTATCAGCCAGATGATAGAGCGTTTCATAAGGGGAGAGCAGATTGACCTTCACGATATTATTCAGGTAAGTGAGAAGAATGGCGGTGTTGAGTATATACCCGCCGACCTGTCACTTGCAGGAGCGGAGATGTACCTTGTATCTGTAATGTCAAGGGAAACAGTGCTAAGAAGGCTGCTTTCGACTATTCGTGACGAATATGACTATATCCTTATCGACTGTCAGCCTTCTCTCGGTGTGCTTGTGCTGAACGCACTTGTGGCGGCAGACGGAGCAATTATCCCGGCACAGACTCAGGAGTTTTCACGCAAGGCTCTGAAAGCCATAACGGATATTATCGGACAGGTTCAGGCAACCATTAACCCGAATCTGAAACTGCTTGGAATACTGCCCACAATGGTGGATAATACGGCAATGTCAAAGGACACCCGAAAGGTGTTTGAGGATAATTACGGAGAGCTTGTTTTCCCGATGAACATATCCCGATCGGTTACGGCGGCGTATTCAAGCAAGGAGAAAAAAGCACTGTGTTTCAAGGCAAATTCAAAGCTTGGCGAGGAATACAGGCAGTTTGCAGATGAAGTGGTAAGGAGGATAACGGCATGAGCAAGTTTGATCTTAATTCGTTTATCGGAACTCCTGATGTTATGAAAAATGCTGTGCAGAACATTGACATCAATAAGCTGGTGCCGTATAAAAATCATTGCTTCAAGCTCTATGAGGGCGAAAGGCTTGATGATATGGTGAGGAGCGTTCTGCAATACGGGATAATGATTCCCATTATTGTCCGTACCGTTCCCGACAGCGATAATTATGAGATACTGTCAGGACATAACAGAGTAAATGCCGCAAAAATTGCAGGCAAGAAAAACGTCCCCGCCGTTGTAAAGGAGAATCTTCCCGATGAATTTGCGGAAGTTTATGTTATTGAAACAAACCTTATACAAAGAGGTTTCAAAGAACTGAGAATTTCCGAACAGGCTTTTGCGGTGGCTATGAGATACAAGAGGCTCTTTGACAAAAAGAAATTGCAAGCAATTTCCGATGAACTTACGGTATTGGAAAACGGAAACAAGCTTCGTGCTCCACTGGAGCACGAGAAAGAAAGTGGAAATTCCGATAATTACGTCCGCACAAGAGATGTGACAGCAGAGGAATACGGTATCAGTCATGCGACGGTTTCACGACTTCTCCGCATCAATGAGCTTTCTAACGAACTAAAAGCAATGGTCGATGAGGGGAACATAAAAATACGTTCTGCGGTGGAGCTTTCATATATTCCAAGGGAAATGCAGGAAATGCTTGTAAAGGCAATGTCGGAGCAGGAAGTATCGGTCATAGATATGAAAATGGCAAAGCAGCTCCGAGAGATCGCAAGCTCATATGCAGGTCCGTCGGAGGAAATAATTGCCGAGGTCCTATGCGGTACTTATGGCGAAGATGAAAAGCTGAAGGAAAAGGGTGAAAAGGTCACTATTCCAAAGGCAACATATTCAAGGTATCTAGGCGGCTATTCAAAGAAAGAAGCCAATCTTATCATAGAAAAGGCTCTTGCATACTATTTTGAAAATAAGGAAGGAGGAATGGCAGCCTGCTGACTAAGCAGCAGGTTGCCGGCATAATGGAAAAGAAAATGATGATAACAGGTGAGGTCGTTAAGAAGCCCGAGCATATTGATCTTGGCAAGTACAACGTAACGGTCAGAACAAAGGGCGGCAAGGAGTTTACCGTTCAGATGGACAGCGAGGGCATTGATGAAAGGCTTGAGGTCGGTATGACTGCTGCGTTTACGGCGACAATGGTTGATGATGTTATTGTGGCGGATAAGGTGAGTTATTCACGTAAGGTATAAAAGTATCAGAAAATCACGGGCATTTGTATGAATTGTTCGTGGCTTTTTCTGTGTTTTTAGTTTACGTTGTATTTGATTTTATTTTTATTATGTGGTATAATATTTCAAGATGAAAGTTATGTGTAATAATTTGAGGTGAGAAAAGTGAAGGAAAAATTTCAAGCTATTAATTTCCCTAATGGAATAGAATTTAATAATAAACTATTTCAGAGTATTGGCGTTAATTTGGAAAATGTGGAAAATGTTGATATTGATGCCAAGGCTTATCTCATTGAACAGTTGGGTATAGAAGATAATCAACTGAGAGATGATAGTAAAAATCTGATACAGAGGAATTTTATACATCTTATTTGTCAGGTGCGTAATGATTTATCTACTATTGAAGAGAGATTGAAGAAATATAAAAAAGAGAGAGCAGATTTAGATGGAGTAAAATCGAATGAAGCTGAATATAGACGCAGAAAATTAGAATATTTTACAAAGATGAATAAATCGGCGCAGAATGATATTGTCTTGTTTTTAACTAAAGGAATTACGGGTTATTTGAAAGAAATACAGTATGATACTTTGCAAAGAGAGTGTGCTAAAGATGATTGTGGTAAGATATTCAGAAATCGACGTTATTTGTTTGCACAGTTTCCAGAATACTATGATGCTGATTTTGATTATTCGACAGTTGTAAAAATGTCACAATTACCAGGTATTAATTTGATAGATGTACCAAAAATAGAAAAGAAATATCTTGAAATGCATAGAAATAATCCGGAAAAGTACTATTGTGAAATCAAAAAAATTATTAATCAGAAAAGAATAACGGAAAATCTGAAAGAAGGTATTGAGAAAAACTATCATTTACATAAGCGCTGTGAAATGTTTATGGACCTTGCTCGATTATATGAAGAAAAGCATTATCAATCTTTTATTGGTCTGGGATTGCTTCAACTTGAAGGAGTATTCTTTGATATATGTTCTATAAGGTATGATGGGAAAGAGAATGCAGGTACATTGGTAGAAAAAGTTGAAAAAGTACTTCGTGGGAAAAATCAAGTGTATTATAATCGTTTTTATCCGTATTTTGCGTTTGATGTTCCTGTTAAAAGAAATGAAATAGCGCATACTGGGTTAATTAATTCACAAAAACTTGAACAAATAGCAGATGAAGTTCTTCTTGATCTTAATGCAGTTGTTCAAATGGCAAAGACGGAGAGTGAAGATAAATTTCGTTTGTTTTTTGTGATTTTTGATAATCTATCAAAAGTCAATTCTACAGATGAAAAACAAGTAAACGAAACACTAATAGTTGAGCTGTATGAAACTAATATGATTTCACCAGATTCTTTTTGGAGTGTATTAAAAAGTCCTGATTTATTTAAGGATGAATTGGATTTTTATAAATTAGATCATATTCAAGAAGGATATATGGATTTACCCAATATAGTAAAGTATATATCTGGGCTTGTACGTCAGATACCGTTTTGGACAGAAATGGTTAATCTGCTTAATTTAGATGGCATAAATAAAGATTTGCAAGATTTTTTACTCAGTATGGCAAAAGATTATATTAATGTATTGGATAATGATTGTAAAATGAAATGCATTGAGATACTGAAAGCATTACAATAAAATATGTTGTGGTTGATAAATAATGGAATCAGCTATATATTTGAAAAGACAATGTATGTGTATCATTTTTAGACGGTTGTGAAGCAATTCTCAGCCGTCTTTTTTATGCCTCAAAGTGTTTACAAAGTGTTCAGGCACAAAAAATGTGTGTCAAAAATATGAATACAACATTGAATATTTGAGTTTGTAAGAGCATTTGGGTAAACTTAGAGTAATTTGAGTAAACTTAAGGGCATTTGCGTTCACGAAAAAATCCGTCTTTTCCAAAAATCGAATATGCTATAATAGAATTACAGAAAAAAGATCGGAGGAAAACGCAGATGAAATATAAAGCACTTTTGGCTCTTGCAGCTGTGCCGATAATACTCACAGGTTGTATGCAGAGCAAGGAACCGGAGCTTACTCCCGAGGAGTTGGAGCATAACGCACTTGTGGAATGGTTTGAAACGGGAATGGGAAACGAGGATAAATTTCCCGACCTTCCCGATTATCGTTACTATGCAAGGACGATCGGGCTTGATAAGGACGGACTTATCCAGCCCGAAATGTGGGAGATCTTCTATAATGAGGACATAAACATCAATAAGGAGATAGACGGGAAGGCAATCTACCTTATCCGCCTTGACCCGAATAAGCTGATGGAGATATGGGCAGAAAATAATGAAACAACAGCGGAGGATTTATGCCGACAGATAGGCACAACTCCCGAGGAACTGTATTACAATTTCGGACACACATCAAACTCCATAAACTATGCAAAGGACCACAAAAGCGGCAAGGTCAGCTATTCGGATATCGAAAATGAAATATTCGGAGAGGATAACGGAGAGGACAGAAGCATTGTTTTCGGCACTCACTTTCTGTATATTGATACGGCTGGAAAATACAAGGTGACATACGAAAGCGAGAACGACAATTTCACCGTCAGACAGCGGGATATACTGAAAGCCACATCAGATGTGAGCCATAATTATTCCGACTATACATATGATGAGCTTCACCCGGGATATTTTCTTGATGGTGTTGGAATACGGCGTGTGCTTAAACTGAACATTCCGAACCTCTGGAGTAAGTCTGTTGAAAAGGATATTGATACGGACGCATCGCTGATGTTCAATATGTCCCCGTATTCATACGGCTGCACAAAGGACGATATTATTATGCTATATCCCGAAGCCGACATTGATGAAACAGAAAGTGAGGTGTCCGAGTAATGGTAGGAGATGATGCTTGCTCCGTATGCGCTTCCCTTATACAGAAGCTGCTTGAATTTATTGCAAATATGGAGCATAACAAACAGTACCGAAAGGGAATGAAACCGCCAAAGACACCGAAAATCAAGACGGGAAAGCTGTCAAAAAAGTGCTTTAAGAAATTGCAGCAGGCGGGGACGAGCTTTGAATATCTGCCTGTCCCGAAGGAGCTTATGCCGCAGTTTGAATCAGCGATGAAGAAAATGGGCGGAACATTTTTCACAGGCGGCATCGAGGACAACAACAATATTTATGTTGCGATCCCCGCAGCCCAGAGAAATATGGCTGCACTTGCTGCACAGCATATGCTTTCAAAGGAGATCGAAAGCAACCCCGAAGCATTTATCCTGAAAGACGGGAATAACAAGATAAGCGAAGAAGAAATGCGGATAACCTCCGATGTTATGAACAGCTATGATATTCCCATGTTCGCTTTCAGAACCGATGACGGAAAATATATGACAGTTATTCCAAAGGAATTTGAAGGTCAGTTCAACAAGGCAATGGAAGATGTCAAGCAGCAGCTTAATCAGCTGAAAAATATTGATGTTGTCCGTTATGACCAGTTTTCGCCTTTGGATAAACCCGAAAAAGTTGCATATATCGTAACCGAGGAAGAAGCACAGGAGCTTGCAAAGGTTGCAAAGCTGGGAGATCTGGATATTCAGTTTGCAAAGACCGAACAGGGCACAGCGGTCCTCTACAATTCGGACATTGCAGAGAAAATCGAAGCAACAAGAGAGTATTACGCAAAGGCTGTTTCCGAAAGCGAGGCATTCCTTATTGATGTTACGGATAATACAATTTCTATGGACATTAACAAGCTGCTTGTTCCCGAGCTTTCCGATGAAAACACATATTTTGTGAGAGTTCCCAATACATCGGGCAAGGACTATATCCGTTTGGATAAATCCGACTGCGAAATTATCAACGGAGGCAAGTCAATAAAGACCGAGCTTGATATGAAAAAGTCATATTCCATATATGACAGTACGGGGAATATAAAGCAGGAACGCAGCGGAGATGACCTTTCAAAATCCTACAATACCCGTCACCCTCATGCCACAAAGGGTACGAAGGTGTATGAACATGGTCAGGGCAGAGAGCGTGTGAATCTTTTCAACAAGGAAAAGAATGAGATAATTAGCGTGAAACTGGACAAAGCCGATGTTATGCGGACAGCCCTAAAGGAGCATGGTATCACAGGCAAAACGGCGGATATGCTTATGGAGGACATCAATAAGAAACTGTCCGACCCGCAGAAAGAGATTTTCGGATTTTCAAGGGAAAAGACCGAGGTGGTGTATGCGGATATTCCCAATATCGGAGAATATCTTGCACAGTCCCAGCTTTCACAGGCAATAGTCGGAAAAAAGTGCTTATCGGGAGAAATCCCGAAGGACACAGGCTCAAAATGCTGCGTTATGGATAAAAACACAAACAGCTTTGCAGTTCTGCCCATAATGCCGCTGAAAGAGGTTCAGGCAGCTCTTTCTCAGATGGGATATTCCGAAATGTCTGCAAAGGAAATAGCGGATAAGGTGGTCAGAAGCTATCGTGAGGGTGATATAAAAGAACTCGAACAGGCAAAGGTACTGTCTGCCGAAAAGGTAACACCCTTTCAGACCACAAATGCAGAGCTTCAGGGCTGTGGCTACTGCAAGACCAATGAGGGGATAATGATTATTCGTGAGAGCGAGGACGCATACAAATATATGTCCGTTGACAAGGACAGCTCTCTTTCTGATGTAGAAAAGGCTTTGCATGACAAATTCGGGCTTGTGGACGATATTTCCGCAGCGGTGGTTATGAAAACTCTCATAGCAGAAGAAATTGTAAAGACCGCCGAGCCGAAAACTATCGCTGATGATGTGACAATTTCACAGCTTACAAGCAAGTATGTTGAAATAAGCCATGACGGGAAATCCGAAATGATGCCGAGGGATAAGCTTGATACAGAAAAGCTGAAAGCTATGGATATTCCCGAAAAGACCATAGGGGATATTCAGAAGTCCTTTGAAAAATCCGAGCACGAAGCACTTCACCCCGAACAGCAGAATCTTATGGGACTTATAGGGAATGCAAAAAATATGCTCCTTGAAAAAGTCAAGGAAGGCGGCATCAAGGTTATCGAGAACATTAAAAGTAAGGGACAGGAGCGATGACAAATGGCTAATATGGGTGTCCCCGAAAAGAAAATCTCACCGTATTTTTATGCGGCGGTTATCGGCTGCATAGTTGCTATGCCCATAGTAATGTGTTTCGGATATTTGCTTGACCTGTCAGCAGGAGATAATGGAAAAATTCAGATATTTGAGCTTCTGACAAATTCGGACGAATATCTGGCAGAGGCTACATTGAATGGACTTTTGTCTGCACTTCTCAAAGGTGGTATGACCGCAAAAGCAACCATTATCGGATTTTTTGCAAGCCTTATCATCATCGTATATGTCCTTATGGGTGACGGAAAGCGTTATCACAGAAAGGGCAGCGAACATGGTTCGGCACGCTGGGGCAGCAAGGCGGAAAAGGACATAATCGCCGATACCAATGATTTTTACAACAATGTTATCTGTGCTTCGGATATTATGCTTGTGCTTGACCGCAAAAAGCGTGATAAAAATGAAGTCGAAGCGGATAGGAAAAAGTCCGACAAGAAGAAAAAAACTCAGCCTAAGAAAAAGGAAACAGGTAATGAAATATCTCACGATACGAATATAAAAGTATCTGTAAAAGATATTGTGTCGCAGAGCAAAGAAGCTGCCAAAATAAAGCCTATGCTTAATCTCAATCAGATGATTCTCGGCGGCTCCGGAACAGGTAAATCCCGATTTTTTGTAAAACCCAATTTGCTGATGTGTAACACATCATATATTGTGACAGACCCTTCGGGTGAGCTTGTTCAGGCTTGCGGACAGATGCTCATAAATCATGGGTATAAGATAAAGGTGTTCAATCTTAATGATATGAAGCACAGTTCTAACTACAATCCCTTTCATTATCTCAGGGACTATAACGGTGAAATAAATGCAAACAACGTAATCAAGATGATCAATGTTTTCATGATGAACACAAAAGCAGAGGGAGCAAGCGGCGGCGATCCCTTCTGGGACGATGCAACAAGGCTTCTGTTGTCGGCATTATCATTTCTGATTATATAAACGGGCACAGAGGAAGAACAGAATTTTGCGGGAGTGCTTGACCTTATCCACAAGGCCAAGGTCATAGAGGGCAAGGAAGAAGAAAAATCCGAGCTTGATCTCATATTCGACCAGAGGAAAGAAGCCGACCCTAAAGCATTGTCGGTGCAGTATTATGACGAGTTCAAGCAGGCTGCGGGCAAAACTATGCAAAGCATACTTATCTCAACAACCACAAAGCTGCAATATTTTAAGCTCCCCGATGTAAGGAATCTGACCTGTACGGATAATATCCATCTTGAAGAGGTGGGCGATGATTACACAGCACTTTTCATAGTGATTCCTTCATCGGACACTACCTACAATTTTCTGGCAGCCATGATGTACACACAGCTTTTCGACACACTGTATGACAGAGCCATAAATCTTTACAAGGGCAGGCTGCCTGTTCATGTGCGTTTTCTGCTGGACGAGTTCGCAAATCTGGGTAAAATTCCCGAGATAGACAAGATACTTGCAACGTGCCGTAAATTTGAAATATCCATTCAGATCATTCTTCAGAATCTTTCGCAGCTGAAAAAGATGTATAAGGAAGGCTGGGAGGAATTTGGCGGTAACTGCGATACTATGATATATCTCGGAGGTAAGGACCAGTTTACCAACGAATATATTTCAAAGGAGCTTGGCAAGGAAACTATCGACCAACAGAGCATAAATCAGACGAAGGGTAAACAGGGCAGTTCATCGTACAATAATGCAATTCTCGGCAGAGAGCTTGCGACCCTTGATGAATTATCTGCTATGGACAATAATGACTGCATTGTAATGGTCAGAGGTTTGTCGCCGTTTTTTACACACAAGTTCGATATTTCCAATCACCCCAGATATGCGGAGCTTGGCGAGCGGTGGAAGCCCTCGGAGGGACAGACTGATTTGGATAATCCCTACATATATATCCTTGAGGACAAAATGTTTACATTCCCCGAAACCGAGTATATCGAGCTTACGGATTTTATAAGCACAGGTGATGCCGATGAAGCCAATATGGTTGAGGTGCGATGTGTATTTTCCGATGAAGAGCCGACCATTACCGAAGAAGAAATAATGGCGGACGTTCCTTATGAGATAAGGAAAAAATTCAAGGGCTGCACAGAATTATTTACGGCAGCATAGGAAGGTGATGAAAATGATATGAGCAATAACTGCAAAGGCTGTTTTGCGGATAATGATAAATGTGGTGTTGGGTGTATTGCCCTGAAAGAAAGGTTCGAGCAGAATTGCCCGTTTTTCAGAGAAAGGGAAAAGTACATCGAAGATCAGGAATATTACAAAGAACAGCTTCGTGAAAACAAGCCGAAACTGTATGCAAAATATTATGGCGGAAAGGAGAAAACAAGTGCTTACCGATGAACAGATGAAACGCATATCGGAGCTTCTGAAAAAGGGCAATGATGTTGTTCTTAAAATGGTGAAAGATAAAATCACCATTGTATATCAGAAGCCGCATATCTTGAAAACCGAATAGGCACATTCAAGGGGATGTGTAACAGTCAAGGGACTTTGAGCAGTACGGAAACGTACAGCTTGAAGTCCCTTTTTTATTGCAATCAAAGGAAATCGGCAGACCTCTCGCAAGGAAAAGTAATAAAAACGTGCTGAATGTCAGCCGAGAGTAGCTTGTTTACATATATCAAATCAATTTTTATGGAGGTGTTCGTAATGAACAAGATCAGAACAGTAATGGACAAGGCACAGGATACCATGACGGAAATCGGTGCTAAGGCGATGCTTGCTGCCACAAATGCAGTCGGCAAGGCTATGAACACAAAGGCAGGCAGATATGCGCTTATCGTGCCTATGGCAGTAAGTGCCTGCACCATCAACGCATCTGCGGAGGGTGCGGACGCACAGGGAATGATCGACGCTATCATGGGTATCCTCGGTCCCGGTGTTATCGGACTGGGCAGCTTGGTAGCCGTTGTAGGCGGCATTCAGACCGGTGTTGGCTTCAAGGACGATAACGCAGACGGAAAGACGAGAGGCTTTCAGACCCTTATCGGCGGCGCAATTATAGCGGCTGTCGGAGCAATCGTTCCTTCCACAATTTCTCTCGGCGGTTCCTGATACAGAAAGCGAGAGATGATCTCCCGTGGCAGAGGTCGGCAGAGTGTCGGCTTCTGTTTCGGTAATGAGAGGAGGAATGAATTATGGCGGAGCCGAGCTTCTGGGAAACCGCCTTTACCGAAGCACAGGAGCTTTTGCAGACGGAATCGGACGGATTTGCGGCGGTACTCAACACCATAGCAGGCTTTGATGTTATATCCAGCTGCGGAACTGCAATAAATGTATTTGAAGCAGCGGGAACAGCACTTCTCACCTTGTTTTTCTGCATGGAAGCCTTCACATATTGTGCGAATATCGACTTTCACGGAGGAATCGAAGGTGCGATACGAATAGCGATGAAGCTGGTTGTCAGCGCACTTATCGTTCAGAATGTGGATAACATTGTGGGTGCTGTTTCGGGGCTTCTGAAACAGTCGGTGGATTTTTCATCGGCGTTTTCAAACATAAGCTCGTCGTTTGCGACGGCGGCAACGGCAGGAACGATAGATCCGGGAACACTTGACATCAACTATATCTGTATGAGCTTTATTCTGCTGATACTTATAATCCTGATGTTTGTAATGTATTCCCTGATAGTTGTAACCATGCTGGGAGTTGTATTTGAAACAGCAATACTGACCGCAATTTCGCCTGTTGCACTGTCAACGCTGGTTAATTCACAGGCAAGGTCAACGGGCATTTCTTTTATAAAGAATTTTGCAGCCGTTTCAATGCAGTGGGGAGTGCTGGCAATATGCTTTGAAGCATTTAACGCAATTTCCAATAATCTTACGCTTGATTTTTCAAGCGGACTTACAAACGAAGGCTTGCTTATGCACATCATGCAGTATGCAACACCTGTTTTATGCGTGATAATGCTGGCTGTTACGGTTGCGAAAGCAAGTGAAATTACAAAGAGAGCGTTAGGAGGATAAGCAGATGATTATGTGTGATGCTTATGATTAAAGCCGATGTACCACAGGACGTAACCGAGTACAAGGAGCAGTTTTTCTTCGGCATGAACAGCCGACAGCTTATATGCTCCGTACTCATGATAGTCGTTGCAGTTCTTGTTTTCCTTGTGGGCAGTAAATTCATTTCAACGGATATTCTGGTGTATATCACAATCGCCCTTATTGCTCCGCTGGCGGCGGTGGGATTCCTGAAATACAACGGTATGGGCTTTGAAAAAATAGCCGCTACCGTTGCAGAATTTTACATTTCCAATCAGCGCAGGAGAATGGAATATCTTCCCGAAGAAATTGAGATACACGATACTGTCAGAGCTATTCATATAAAGCAGCTTGAAGAAGAACGCAAGGCTGAAAAGAAAAATATGAAAAGAAAGTAGAGGTGAATCCTTTGAATGAAAATGAGATCGTAACGGGGACAGTGGCTCCCACAGAAAGTGTGACCGCTGCACCTATCAGCGAAGAAAATTTTGTGAGCAATGAAAGCACAGTTTCCGATACAGCTGATATGACCGAAGAAGTTGCTACGGATATTTCGGATTTTGAAAGTGCAGAAACTTCTATTTCACTTCCCGAAGATATTGATGCAGATGCACTCATATCAAGTATAGCAGCAGAAGGTGTATCGGAGGTCATGAACGAGGTTGGTATCACAGAAGAAGTTGTAGAAACTTCGGTTGTTACACAGCCTGTTGTAGTTCCTGAAACTGTTATGAAAACGGAAGCAATTTCTGTTGTCACCGAACCCGTTACTGAAATTGCAACAGAATCGGCAGAAGTTATCGAAGATGCAACAGTCGAAACGGAAATATCCGAAACTGTTGTAGTTCCCGAAACCCCGAATGGGGTAGTGGGATTTGTACAGAGTAATCCTGCTGTTGTCGGTGTTCCTGCAGCGATAATCGCACTGGCGGTTGCGTTTCTTGCGGTTACAAGACGCACCCGTCCCAAGCGTGGCATTATCGAAAATAACGATGATGTAAAGGAAAATATGAATGCCCGTGAGCGTGATGCGGCAAGACTTGAAGCAAACAGACCTAAGAAAAAGGACAAGCGCAGTCAGAAGGTCGCAAAGGAAAAGGAGAAAAAGGATTTTGCAAAGAAGGTTCTGAACACTATTCCTTACAAGAAAATCCTTGCCGATGATATATTTTTCCTCGGCAGGAAAATGTACTCCAAGGCTTACACATTTGATGATATAAACTTCAATCTGTCGGACGAAGAGCAGCAGTATATGTACCTTGAAAGATACATTGAATTTCTTTCAATTCTTGATGATACGGTGGATTGCCAGATCTGCTGTTGGAACAGTCAGATAAACTTAGACGATTTCAAGAAGAAAACCTTGCTTCCTCAGAAAGCAGATTATCTTTTTGAATATCGGTATGAGTTCAATTCAAGAGTGCTTGAAGAAAATATCCGCAAGGGTCAGAACGCAATTCAGAAGCATATGTACATAACTCTGACTATCAAAGCACCCGATGAGGAAACAGCAAGGCGTAGGTTCAAGTCGCTGGATATAACTGCAACGAACACTTTTAACCGTATCGGAAATACGAATATGCGTGTTCTCACTTCTCAGGAACGTTTGGAAATGCTCAAGGACTTTTTTGTTGGAACGGACGATATGCCCGTACCGCAGCTGACCGAAAAGGATTTTGCAAAGGGTATTGACAAGCTGTACTGCGCTCCCGATTACTTCGATTTCAAGAAAGACTATTTCATGTTCAACAACACTTATGCAAAGACCATTTACATAAGAGAATATCCCTCAACGGCTACATCGGAAATACTTACCGAATTGCTTGCAACGGGCATTGAAATTATGGTAACAACAAACATCGAAACCTATGACAGTGCCGAAGCAAGAAAGCTTGTTCAGCACCAGATCACAGCTATTGATACGGATATGGCGAAGCGTGAGGTCAAGGCGGCGCAGCATGGTAATTTTTCAAATCAGATGCCGCAGAGAATCAAAAATCAGCGTGATGCAATGGTATCGGTTTATGACAAGATCACCATGAAGGACCAGAAGCTTTTCATGACCAATATGCAGATACTCATAAAGGCGGAATCATTTGAGGAGCTTAATAATAATCTTGAAGTTATCGAGAGCACTCTCAAGCGCTCAGGCTGTATCAAGGGCGAAATGGCATGGGAGCAGGAGCATGGTATGTGCGACTGTCTGCCTGTCGGTTATCAGAGAAAATTCGGCTGGCTGCGTACAATGCCTTCGGAATCGGTTGCGATTTTCATGCCGTTCAATGTAAAGGAAATGCAGATGGAAAACAGCGTTTATTACGGTCTGAATATGCTTTCCCACAACATTATACTTTTTGACCGTATGAAGGGACTTGTAAATCCTTCGGGATTTGTGCTTGCCTGCCCCGGTTCAGGTAAATCTTTCACAGTAAAGCGTGAGATAGTCAATGTATTTCTCGGCTATGAGGACGCAGATATTCTTGTTATCGACCCCGAGCGTGAATATTGGAAGCTGGCAGAGGCATTCGGCGGCGAAGTTGTAAAGTTCAGCAACGGCTCAAAGAACCATATCAACCCCTTTGATTTTGATTTCCGACTTCTTGAAGATGAGGAAATTGATATCATCGCAGACAAGTGTCAGCTCCTTACATCATTCATTTCGTGTATGGACAGCAAGCACCCATTGAATGCACAGGAAAAGTCCTTTGTTGACCGCTGCGTTCGTAAGGCTTATGCAAAATCCAATGTGCTTACAACCCTTGATCCTGCGGATATGCCTACTCTTGGCACATTTTTGGAGTGTATGAAAGAGGAAACCGAGAACATCAACAAGGATATGAAGGACAAGCTTATCATTACGGTGGATATGTACGTTAATGGTTCTGCCAAGTATTTTGACAATCAGACAAACGTAAATACAAAGTCCCGTTTCATTGCTTACGATATCCGTGACCTGAACGGCAATCTGAAAACGCAGTCTATGCTTCTTATCCTCGACTACATCTGGAATCGTCTTTCCGAAAACAGGGATAAGGGCAGAAAAACATACATCTATTTCGATGAAGCACATCTGCTTTTCCAGGACGAGTATTCTCTCGATTATCTCCGTATGCTGTGGAAACGTGCAAGAAAATACGGCGGCGTGCTTACTGGTATCACGCAGAACGTTGAAGATCTGCTGAAAGATGATAAGTCCCGTTCAATGCTTTCAAACTCGGAATTTCTTGTTCTTCTCAAGCAGAATCCTACCGATGCGGCAAAGCTTCAGGATATTCTTCATTTCACGGACAGCGAAATTCAGTATGTGAATGATACTCCTGCGGGACATGGAATTTTGGTGCTTGGCGGCAAGACGAAGATACCGTTCTATGATGAGTTTCCGAAGGACACAAAGCTGTATAGCATGATGACCACAAACTTCAGCGAAACCGCAAAGATGCTTCAGGAAGAAATGGCGCAGAAAGAAGCCGATGCGTCATAATATGAGAGGGGGAGTTGTTTATGGCAACAGTTGATAGAAAAACAAATGATGGCAAGGAACACTCCCTTTCCTCTTTTGATAAGAGAAAGGTGCAGAGCGTTACCTTTTGGGCAAGGCATTTTGACAGAAAAAAGTATAAGGTTGTGAACCACGGAACTGTTTCTCCGAGAAATATTCCCAATCAGAATGTTCGTTGTCAGGTGGATAATGAAGTTCGTGCTCTACGGGAGCATGAAGAAAAAGTGGGTACGGATATAACTTTTAAGAATAATTCTGTAAAGCCTGATTCACGCAATTATACACATCAACGAAATGCGGTAAACAACGCTGATACAGGCACTTCGGATATTTCTCCCGAAATGGCACAGCGTATGAAGCGTGCGGCATTTCTTGCACAGCAGAACAAGGAAGCAATCAGCATAAATACTGCTGCGGTTATTCCTACTGATGATTTTCATAACACCGAAAGGATTGAAAAGTCGGAGGAAAAACCTGAAATTGTTGCTGAAAAGCCAGACGAAAAGGAAGAACAGTCCTTTAAAAGCAGATTTACAGGCAATTCCGAACACGCCGATTTCAGCCGTTATGACAATGCACGTCATAAATATGCGGTAAATCAGGCTAATGCCAGATATCAGTCGGGGCAGAGGTACAAACAGCAGAGCAGGGAAAATATTCGGCACAGAGATGTGCTTGATGAAATATCCTCCGCTGCGACTATAACAGGTCAGCTTGGCAGAGGTGAAGTCGGAAAAGTCGCTGCGGATATTGTTATCCGTAATGAATTCAGTAGTAACGGCACAGTAGATGCAGTAAAAAGTATCGGAAATGCTGTCAGCAGTTCTTCTTCCGTAAGCTCCGCTGTTCCTGACATTGCCACAACTCTTGCGGCTGTCGAAGCTAAAAAGCTGGTAGCAAAGATTATGAAGGGAGAAAACTCCGAAAAGGACAGAAAGTTTGTCGAGGAACACAAGGCAGCAGGCAAGACCAAATATGTGGATTCACATAAGGACGGTTTCAAGGTTGAACATCGTATTTCAGAAGATGAGCATATTGCCGAAAATATGTCCCGTGAGGAACGAAAAAATTTTCTGCATAACAAGCGTGTTGCGGAAAAACAGAAAAATTTCTATGCTGACCGTATGAAAACCGAGCGGAAAAATAAGCAGAAAGAAATGTTTCTTGATTTTAACAAAGACAATCCCGAGCTTTTTTTCAATACCGCAAAGGGTACGGGGAAGCGTTATGTAAAGAAAAAAGCAGCAAAGGCTCTTGTCGGCGGAGGTGCGGTGGCAGCGGTATTTCCTATAATAATCGTCATAATCATTTTTGCTGTAATTGCCGTATTTTTCGGCTGGCTTTCCCACTTTGATTACACGCTTGCAGGTGTTGAGGGTGAAGAAGATGAAAGAAAATATACTGCCGAAAGCAATGCCGAGGTCATTGACGGTTACACCAAGATGATAAAAAACTACATGGACGTTTGTCAGGCATATTACTATTTCAATTACGGTGACTGGTACGGAGGCACATACGAATATCCTGCACCAGATCTGGATTTTTCCGAGTTTTTCAGCGAATATTGCCGGCAGATAGTAAGCGAGATCCAGTCGCAGTTTTCCGCAAGTCTGGCAGCAGCGAAAAATGACAGGGAACGTGCGGCGATAGCTCAGGCAATGAACAGTGCAATTTCCGAAGCCATTGATGCTTCAATGCCCCAGGCACTTGCGGAATACAACGCACTTATGGAAAGCCTTGATGATTCGATGTCTGCGGAAACCAAGAGGCAGCATTACGAAACCAAGAACAAAGGCGGCGGAAACGGCAATGCGGATTCGGCTGAATTTACGGGAATGCCAATAGTCGGAACAAACCATTTCGATAATGTTGAAATTGACAGTGAACTGTCTGCCGAGGAGCTTCTTGCATACATAGCTTTATACAAATCTATGAGCATAATCAATTCCGATGAAAGTGATCCCGATGCGGAGCAGATACTGAATATAACGCCGCAGGACATTATGGGCTTTTTTAAGGAAACCGAATTTTTCAGCATCACGGTAAATGTTACTCACGGAAATACTTGCAGCGGACAGAATTGCAGGCGAACCCTTGTAGATAAATCGTGGGAGTATTACTGTGACGGAAGTCATGATAATCTGTCGGGTGAGATAGGTCCGTGTAAAACTGCCGATGAGCTTCGTGAAAAAATAATGGAAATAACCGATTCGGAAGCTAACGGCGTTGATGAGAAAAGCTTCAAAAAGCTTATTGAGGAATACATGAAGCTTATAAACAAGGAGCTTCATATTACCGAAGCCGATTACCGCAGATTCGGTGCAGCCGATAGTGCAAAAGCTGAGGAGTTCTATCAGAAGCTTATTGAGGACGGGGAGATACCCAACAATTACTGGAGTGTTAATACGCCGATGGGCGGGGAGGACAGCGATGAATAATCCATTCAAATCAGCAAAAGATTTCATAAGCAGATACAAAAAGGAAGAGTGGTTCCGTGCTGTTGCGGTAATTGTGATCGTAACAGCTCTGGCGGCAGTCGGGCTTGGTTACAGGCAGTGGCATGAGGACAAAGAAAATCCGCCCGAACAGTCTGAGACTGAACAGGCGGAAGAATCTTTACTTGAAGATATCTGGAATGACAGCAAGCTGCATCTTGCTGTGTTTGCATCGCTGTCCGCTGCCCTTCTTGCTGTGGAGCATAATAAGGACAGGCTGAAACAGATAGAGGAAAAGGAAGAGGAGTGATTTGTTGAGATAGTTCTCTACAAATTGGAATTTATTGATTTATACATTCGATGATTGGCTCAATGCATTTTTTATCTGTCCAGTCACATTTATGTTCCCCAGCTGCCATCAGTGCTTTTTCCCATATTTCGTAATCAGCTGGATTTTTCTTTGCAACCGACTTTCTAAGTAAATTGCATAATGTTCTATCCTTAAAAGACATTGCGTCCATATCCCACGCACCACGGCAATAAAAGAGAGAAATGTCAGCCAAGTTATCCTTCAAATTATGCTCCTTGATTTGCTGAAACGCATTTTCTTCATACGGAGATGCTCCACAGCAAAACACGATGATCTTCTTGCACGTTAATTTACTTATATTCTTTTTTAGAAACGATAATCCGGCGATACCGGAAGCATATAATCCACCACCTAAAATAATAGTGTCATATGTAACAATTTCGTTGATATCAGCTTTTCTTGTTTCTATACACTGAAACCCAGCCTCTTCTGAGAGCCAGTCAGCGTATCTTTTTGTAGCACCATATTTTGATTGATATAAAATGACTCCATTCATAAACACATCTCCTCAAATTCCGATTTGTCAATTAGTTTCATTTTCATAAGTATATCATATATTTTCACCAAAATCAAGAAAGGATTGATTGCCATGCGCTTAATTATTTCAGAAAAGCCGTCCACTGCCAAAACAATAGCGGCAGTAGTGGGCGCAAATGAAAAAGAATATGACGGAAAGGAGTTCTGCTACAAGGGTAATGGATATTATGTTGTCAATGCCCGAGGACATCTGTATAGTCTTGGAATGCCCGAAGATTACGGATACAGCAAGGTTTACAGATTGGACGAGCTGCCCATGTTCCCCACATTTGAGCTTTTCCCCGAATGTGACAGCACCGAGGGGCTGCGCAGAATTATTGCGAAGCTCATAAATCTGCCCGAGGTTGAATCCATAATCTGTGCAACAGACGCAGGACGTGAGGGCGAGCTTGTATTTCGCCATATTTACAATGCAAATAAATGCACAAAGCCTGTTTACAGAATGTGGTGCAATTCCATGACTGATGAAGCCATAAAAAAGTGCCTTGAAAACCTTCCTCCCGACAGCGATTTTGATGGTGAGTACAAAGCTGCACTTGCAAGAGAGCAGTCGGACTGGCTTATCGGTATGAATCTTTCAAGGCTGTACGGGGTTATGGATAACTATCCCCACAGAGTCGGCAGAGTGAAAACACCTGTGCTTTCCATTATCGTTCAAAGGGATAAGGAAATCGACAACTTTTCAAAAACGACCTCATACCGCCTTGAAATGGATAATGGTGCTTTATCCAATCAGGTTTATTCCACAAAGGAAGAAGCGGAAAAAGTGCTTGCGGCAAGCAATGGTACAGATGCCAATGTGCAGTCAGCAATAACGGAAAACAAAAGCAAAAACAGACCACTTTTGCACAGATTGACCACTTTGCAGCAGGAAGCAAACAGAGTTTACGGATATACAGCAAAAGAAGTTCTTGAAGCTGCGCAGAGCCTTTATGAAAAGAAATTCACCACATACCCGAGAACAGACTGTAACTACATTTCCGAGGATATGCGGGGAAAGGTAATTGCGGTAGTCAGCAAAATGGTAGATCGTGAAGAATATTCGGAACGAAGCAGGCGGCTTCTCGGACAGGCTCTTAATTTTGACAGCCGTGTCATAAACAACAAGGCAATGGAGGGGCATGACCATCATGCTATTATCCCCGAGGAAAATACGGACAGTCTTGACAGGCTTACCGAGCGGGAGCGCAATGTTTATCACCTTGTTGTGAACCGTCTGCTTTGTGCGGTGGACAAGCCATATACCTATTCTGAAACCAATTATGAATTTTGGTGCAATGATGTTACATACAAGCTGAAAACAGTAAAGCCTTTGGAGTTTGGCTGGAAGGCATATGATACCGAAACCGATGAAGCCAATTCTTCCGAATTATCTTTCACCGAGGGCAGCACATTTATCCCCGAAGATATTCATATCAAGGTATGCGAAACGCAGCCTTTAAAGCATTTCACAGATGCAAGCCTTCTTTCAGTAATGAACAATATCGACAACCGCATTGAGGACGAAGATCTGAAAACGGCGGTCAAAGGCAAGGGTATCGGCACAGAAGCTACCAGAGCAGATGTTATCGAGCAGCTTATCGAGGTGGGATATGCGGAGAGAAACGGCAAGAACATCGTATCAACTCCCTTGGGCAGAGATTTCATAAACTCTCTTCCCGAAAGCCTTAAATCCCTGGAAAGAACGGCAGAGTGGGAGCAGACCTTCAATAACATCAAGGAAAAGGGTTTTGATCCTGATAAGTTCATTGATGAAATAAAGGCATTTGTCACATCTGTGGTGAATTATGAAAAAAGCCCGTCGAGGCATAGAGAGCCGCTGAAATATGAAAATCCCAAAGCAAAGCAGCGAGAAGCTCTCGGGACCTGTCCCCGCTGCGGCAAGTATATTTTCGAGGGTGAGAAAAATTTCTACTGTGAAAGCGGCAAGGACGGCTGCGGCTTTACTGTCTGGAAGAATGACAAGTTTATTGAGGACAGAATTACGGCAGAACATATGAAAAATCTGCTTGCGAGAAAGACCGTAAAGCTCAGAGCAAAGTCAAAGGACGGCAAGCTTTTCAGTGCGGAGTATGAACTGGAGGATACAGGAAAATATGTCAATCTGAAAAGGGTGAAGGCAGAAAAGGTATCCCTCGGGAAATGCCCCAAATGCGGCGGTGATGTATATGAGGGTGAAAAGAATTTCTATTGCAGCGCAGGCAGGGATAAATGTGAATTTTCCATTTGGAAGGAAGATAGGTTCAACTCCATAACAATAACCGCTGCCAATGTTAAGGACGTGCTTGATGGCAAGCCTTTCTACAAGGTCAAGAAACAGGTAGGCGGCAATCCTCTGAAAATAAAGTATGTTATGAGCATAAACGGAAAATATGTAAATTTCAAGGAGGCATAGCAAAAAATCAAAGATTTTTTGCTCAGAGTTTTGCTTCTTCGGCTGTCGCCTCGATTTGCTTCGCAAACCGCAAAACTCTAACAGAAAGGAATGATGATTTGATGAAAGAAGTCAATCTTTTTACATACTGCGGCTCATCGCAGATGAAGGAAAAGCTGTGGCGGGATATGTTCATTGCTCACATTTTCGGTGTGGATATGCCCGAGGATATTGAGGTTCGAAGGCTTTCGGACAGCATAAAGAACGGAATATCCGGCAAGGAGTTTTCACCCGCACTTGCATCGCTGCTTATCCTTTACGGCGGCGGATATATTGATGATGACGCATTTATCAGGATTATGCCCGACTGTGAGAATTATTCCGATGAAATTGCAGAGGTGGAAAAAATTCTTGTGGAGCAGGGCAATGACGAAGGCGAGGACAGATACAACGGCAGGATAATTCAGAATGTTCTTCTGTGTGCTGCTTTCTCAAAGAAATTTGATGAAATGCAACAGATAGATATTCAGTCTGCTCTGGCACTCTATGACAGCAGCTACACAATAATCTCCGACGGGTTTGTTCACCTGAAGGATAAAGAATTTCTCGGTATGCTTCTGGAGAATGACATTGATTTTGCCGCCGTAATTACCGATGTCAAGAACATTTCACTTGAAAAGCTGACGAAGCTTGATATTCAGAATGGTCTTGATAACGGAGATTTCAATGACCTGAAGGAATATGTGGAAAGGCTCATGAAGGGTGAGAAACCGTCCGAGCTTTCCATAAAAAACTGCGTTCTCCTTGACATTAAGGACATTGCCTATCTGACAGCGGTGTATAAGAAGCCGTACTACAAGGATTTTCTGAAATATGTCAAGTCCGAAAATATTCCCTTCAATGACAAGTTCATTGAAGCATACGAGGAATATGTTCACAAGTGCAAGATAAAATTCACTATCAGAGTATATCCCCGAAGGCGGAAGATCTGCACAAAATTCCCTTGTTGGTTTGACTACAATGTTCCCGACAATAAGGCGCAGGAGGTTGTGGAGATAGACCTTACTAAAGTGGTGGGCAATGAAGTTGAGTATGCTGACGAAAAGCTTACGAACATTGCACTTGATAGGTATCTCAGAAGACGTGCCATGATACCCGAAACCGTTCTGGAAATTACTCATGGAGAAAATGTATATTTCTTCATTATAAAAACTGACAAGGAATATGACCGCCTGGATAACGATTCTTTCCGTAAAATTCCTTTCGATTTCGATGATATATGGACAACCATTTCCGAATGGTCAAGGGATAAAAAGATCCGCAAGGAGCTTGTTGGCGGCAAGCCAGAGATTATTGTTACTCCCGAAAGCGAGTGGGAAAAAATCAAGCCGCAGGACAGGGAGTATGCAAAGCGGCTGCTTGAGGAACAGGTTCAGCTCAAGGAAGAACAGCTCAGCAAGAACAAATTTATGCAGAAGCTCTGCGAGCTGAAAAGCAATGCCGAATCCGAGCTTAAAGCCAAGAAGGCACAGGCAGAGGAAATAAAACAGAAAAAGGCTGATTTCAAGAACAGCAAAAATAACAGGAAGGACGGTGTGAATAACGCATGAGAGTTTTCATTCGTGAAGAAAAACGTGATGTGCATATACGCATTTATGGCATTGGAGGGGAACAGCGGACAAAGGAATTTTTCGATGCTGTTTTCGTCGATATGTCCTGCGTATATCCCACCACAGAGGAGGAACGTGCCGAATATGGCACAACGGGTGTTTACACCTTTGAAAGCAAGGCGGCATTCGATAAATTCTGCGAGTATCTTGAAATTCTTCAGGAAACCCTTGATACCATTGCAGAATCACTTATCGACGAAAATTCTGTGGAAGAATACTGTTTTGAATATGAAAATTATCTTGTATGATGGGAGGATAAGTAAATGAACGAACAGGAATTACAGGCACTGCTTGCGAGAGTTGCTGCCCTTGAAACAAAAAATGCCGAGCTTGAAAGCAAGTTCGGGGAGCTTGAAACGCAGGTGGATACGGTAAATAAATTCATATCCGCAATCACCGAGAGCCAGTCCCTTGAGAATACCATGAACGAGATAGAATCTGTCACAAAGCAGCTCACAAACTGCGACAAGGCTACATTTTATTGCTATGACAATACAAATGACAAGTTTTTTTCGCATGGAGATTACCGCAATTGGCAGGACGAACAGAGTGCGGGAGAACTGAAAAACGCTTTTGAAAGCAAGGATATTCTCAGCGACAACAAAGAAGCGGTCATTCCTCTGGTATCATCTGGCGGAAAGTCCGTCGGCGTTATCGTTGCGGAAAAGGCGGAGGGCTTTACTCCTGCCGACTATAACAATTTTCGTCAGGGTTGTCAGATCGTAAATACCGTGGAGCTTGCCCTCAAGAAAGAATTTGAGCATCAGGGAAGAATTACCGATGAGCTTACACATCTGAAAAACAGGCAGGGACTTAACGAGTATCTTTCCAATACCATGTGCGGAAATCTTAATGACGGTCAGACCGTAAACATCATTATGTGCGATATTGACCATTTCAAGAATGTAAATGATACATACGGTCACGATGCAGGAGATATTATCCTCAAAGGTGTTGCAGATGTATTGCAGGATGGTACAAGGGCAGGTGCGGACTGCGCTTTCCGTATGGGCGGCGAGGAAATGGTTTGTATTATAAATTCCGAACCCGAAGCTGCTATGGATATAGCTGAAAGATTGCGCTCCGCTATCGAAAATACTGTCCATAACATTCATCACGAGGGCAAGCCTCTTGATGTAAAGGTTACGGTTTCTATGGGTGTTCACACTATGGATCCCAAGGGTGCGGTCACACCCGAAAATGCAAGAAATGTTTTTGATAAGGAGTTCAAGCAAGCTGACAAGGCTGTTTACGATGCAAAGGAAAGCGGCAGAAACAGGGTTGTAAACAACAATGAGCTTACCAACCTCAAATACCTTGCGCTGAAAGCAGCAGAGGTTATGTGCGGAGATAACAAGGATCAGAAAATGGTTGATGAGATGAAGAAGTTTGCTATTACCTGTCTTACCAATGAGGACAAGGATCAGAATCATAATACTGTTATCGAAGCGTTGAAGGGTGTGGCAGAACAGAATCCAGCCATTGCCGATGCCGCAAACAAGATAGCTGACAAAATTTCCGAAAAGTTTCCCGATGCTGAAAAAGCTCCCGAAAAGACTGTGAAGTTCTTTAATAAGAACGAGTACAAAAATATCGAAAACAAGGCATACATAAACACCGATTCCAAAACAGGCTTTAACATCACTCAGAAAGCACAGAAAGAGGGAGTGACCGTTTCGGCGAAATTCTCAGAGGGCAAGGCAACGATCACCCTTGATGCTGTAAAGGATAAGGCATTTATTGATGCGGTCGAGAATATCGGAAAATGGGCGGAAAAGGTTCAGGTCAAATATGCCGAGAAGCATTCCGAAAAAACTCAGGAAAATAATAAAAACAAAGATAACAATGCGAGATAACGCAGGAGGTACGAATATGAATAACGTAAATATCATGGGCAGAATTGCAACCGACCTTACACTCAGACCCGTAAGAAGCTCGGCAGGCGTTGTGCTGAATTTCAAAGTGGCTGTTGACAGATATGCAGGCGGAAATAAGTTCACGGATTTTATCCGTTGCACCGCATGGGGAAAGACGGCGGAGAGAATATGCAATTATTTTTCCAAGGGCAATATGATCGCTATCGGCGGCAGTCTTACCACAGGGGACTATGTTGACAGAAAAGGTATCAGGAGAAACACTACCGATGTTCTTGTCAGGGAGTTCTATTTCACGGGTGACAAGTACCGCAGAAATGATGCTCTTGACGGCTTTGAAGAAATATGAGGGGTAATGCAGTATGAATGAATTTATGAAAGAAAACGAGGTAATCGGCGAGGTCCGTGCTCCACTGGAGCACGCTGCTCCCAACACAGAGGAAAAGGCAGAAATCAAAAAAGAAACCACTCCTGTCAATCGTATTGAAAAGCTTCTTGAAAGACGTGATCTTCTTAAAGAAAAGCACGCTAAATCCATTGAAAATGAAAAGTCCGCTGCCAATCGTACCAAGGTCATTGAAGCACAGATGGCAAAGGTAGACAAGGAAATTCACGCAGATGAGATCAGCCGTATGGACAGATTCTGTGCGGAAAGGAATTTCACCTATGACGATATCATGGATATTTTAGGGGTATTTCCACAGGAAGTAACCGCAGCCGACATAAAAGCAATGTACAAATAACGGAAAGGAATGAGCATATATGCCCGAATACATCAATAAGGATTATTACAAAAAGCTTGCCCCCAATGAGCGTTCCTTCATAAATCTTACGGCGCAGAACATTAAGACAATAATGGACAGACTGGAAGCGGAGCGTATTATGTTCTCCGCAACTGTTGGTTACAAAAATACGATTACCGTAAGCAACAATGATCGTGACAGAGTCCTTAATATTATGAAATCACTCCCGCAGCAGAACAGGGATAATATGAGAATTATCGGAAACACGGCATACAAGGATCTTCCGCCTGCTGACAGAAGATACATAAACACCGATGCGGAAACGGCATTACAGGTTGCAAACATTCTTTCGGGTGACGGAAAGATGAAATTCAGCGGCAGGCTCAACGGCAGTAATGCAACTCTGACCGTTGTTGGTGATAACAATGCTGCCTTTGTCCGCAGGATAATTGATAACATTCAGAATATGGACCTTGTGAATGAGCTGCGTGAAAAGGGCTATGAGCGTACTGCCGATACAAACGGTTTTGTAAATATCCGCAATATGCAGACAGGGGAAACAGCAGGCTTTGAAAGTCTGAAAGAAGCAAGAAATATGTTCCTTGATCCCAATAACGAGTTCTTCCACCCTACGGAAATGCGCATCGAGGAAAATACATTCTTCCGTATCGTTTCCGACGAGGACAATATGGACTATTACATTTCCGAATATGATCCCGAAACAGGGGAAGAGGTTGCCGTATATCTTGATGATGAGGGCAAGTGTCCTACATTCGGAAACGTCAATGATGCGATTGCTTATGCGGACGGACATGACATAGGTTATACCAACACCACAGGTCAGCTTATGGAGTGGTGCAACAACGATGAAGAGCGTGCAGCGGACAGGGAGATGCACGAAAGAAATATCATCATTCAGACAAGATTTCCTCATGTGGACAATCTTTATCCCAACGATATTCTTTACAATCCCGACAGCAAAGCATTTTCATGGGTATATTTCAATGAAGAGGGTGACGGCGGCGATGGCGAATTTATCGACATCACTATCACAGAAGATGATGTTCTTGCCGCATACAACTCTGGCAATTTCCTTGAATATATCTATCAAAATTGCAGGCAGAATGTTATTGATACCCATTCGGGATATTTTGAGGACTATGCTAAATCATATATCAATCCCCATGAGGGCGTTGTCAGAAGATATCAGGAACTGACTGTTCAGGCATGTCTTGAAGAGCACACTCCCGCCGTACAGAAAGCAAAGAAATCACTTGAAGGCGAAATTACTGCCGACAGCGATGAACTTGTTATCGACGGTTATGAAGGTACATGGTATGTTGTCGATACGGAAATCGTTGACGGGAAAAAGCTTTTTCTGCTTGAAAATGAGGAGTATGGCGATGAAACCTTCGGCATCATAATCGACAGGGACAGAAATGTTCTTGTTGATGAAGCATGGAATGGATTTGCCGATTATCACGAAAAATATGATAACATCACTCCCGAAGAAAAGCTTGCAAACAAGGTTGAAGCAGAGTGGAAAGCTTTTCTTGATGATATGAAAAAGGAAACTCCGGCTGTTCTTATTGAGTCGGCTTATGAGATAAGCACAAAGGATAATATCCAGACATACATAACCGAAGAAAATCTTGATATTTCCGAAAAGCAGATAAATGCCTTGCTTTCATCACCCAATACTCTTAATGATCTTTATGATGACTGGTCAAGTGATGAATATCTTAACAGCTATTCCGATGTTGCAGAGCTTCTGAAACTGACTGCTAACAAGATAAATGAAGCTATTGACAGAGAAAACATAGCATTGTTCCGAAAGGAAAATCTTGCGTGTGCTCATGATATAGATGCGTTTCTGAGCAAGCACTACAATAATAACACTCTTGACAGCATTGGAGCTTTGACAGAGCTTCTGGAAAGATATTCCCTTAAAAGGATCCAGGTGGTTGTTGCTGCAAATCTTTATAAGAAAGATTTTGACGGTCGCATTTCAAAGGAAAACTATAACTGGGGAAATGAAATTATAGGAAAGCTCGCCGATAATATGCGTATGGGGATTAACGCTAATTACCTTACCACTCACCCGGGACTGCTTAATCTGTTTGCGAATACTGTTCGTGAATATGAAGCAAAGAGCATTGAAAAGGAGCAGTCTGCACCCGAGAGAACCGCCGAAGATATTACAGTCGGCGATAGATACAGATACAAGGGTGCAGATATTAAAGTGGTTTCCATGAATGGTATTTACCCCAATGATGTGGGTATTTCCAAAAACGAGCGTATGGGAAACAGCGAGTATGCCGTAACATCAAATGTGGATAAATACGAACTGCACAGGAACGGACAGTATCTTGGCAATGGTGAAAAAACTGTTGTATCCGAGCTTGATATTGCGAAGAAGTATATCGAGGATTATCTTGACTCCGAATTTTCAAGCGAAGCGGATTTTTCGGATATGAAACATATTTCTATCGGATATACCGAGATAGGTTCGGAAGAACAGGGTAATCACAGTTTACAGGTGGAAGCAGACCTTGAAAACTATTCCGTATCATACTTTATTGATGATGAACTTGCAAAAACGGAGCATTATGATTCTCTTGAGCAGATGAATCGTGAACATTTATCCGTGCTGAATTTTGAGGATATGCTTCATGTCGGCACTGCCGAGCTTGACCGTATTCTTAATGAAAAAGCACCCGTAACGGCTGTACTTGCGGTATCCCAGTACGATACAAGCAGATATTATATTGCAAACGATATTACCGAAGAATCGGTCAGAAATGCTATTGCAAATTCGGACAAGCTTTTTATGGAATTATGTGCGCTTGGCAGAACTCAGATAACCGAAATTGAGTTTGCACAGTATTCGCAGACCGACGGCATTGCTGCTATTGATGTAAATATCGACGAGCAGACCATGCACATTTACGGTGCGGAAAATCCTATCGTTTCTTTTAAGGAAATAAGGGGCATTGACGAGATAGCCGATGCGCTTGACCTTGAAAACAATACGCTGACATTTTCCGTTGTCACTATTGACGATGAAGAACCGTTTGTAGTCGGAAACTATGTTGGCAGGTACGATATTACTGCACTTGACGAGTATCAGGATTACATTGAGCGCACGGGCAAGCAGTTTGCTGATGTAAATGTCGAATTTTATCAGATAGGCGGGGACAGTGAATCTGTAAGTGCAGATGATAAGGAATGTGCATATATTTCCGAACATTTGCAGGAAGTTATGGCACACAGCGAGATACTCTGTCTTGAATCGGAAAGCTATTCCGTTGAAACTCCGCATGAGCTGCTTGGTGAGGAAGAAACCGAAAAGGAAGAAGTGATCGAGCACGAGTCTGAAATAGAGTTGACACCCATTCCCGAAACGACTGATGATAACGGAAACCCCACAAGCTATGCTGCAAAGTATAACGATGAAACCTTCTGGATATCCGAGAACTCCGAAGGAAAATTCGATATTGAGGAAGAAGATTCACAGGGTAATTTTTCACCCATAAATGACGATTTCAGCGGTTTTATGCGAAGGGGTGAAGCGGAGCAGTATTTTGAAGAAAATATTGGCGAATATATTGCTTATCGTGATGAAAAAATACTTGATTCCATTGTCGGAAATATAACCGAGCCTACACCCGAAGAACGACAGAAGCTGGCGGAGAAAAGCAATACCTTAAACCGATTTTTAAATAATAATCCCAAGGCTGTTTTCCGTGAGATAGTTAAGGGTGCGGGACTTGACCCAACCGAGGATATAACTATCGGAGATGCCAAAGAGATATTCAATTCCCTGAAAAATACGGATATTTCCCTTATGGGCTATACCTATGCTCTTGAATTTGAGCCGCACGATGACAGACTTTCCGTTTCGGACAGAGAATCGGGGAGAACAGGGGACTTTTTATGGGGACACGCAAAGGAGCTTATGTACCTTATTGCAAACGAGAACAATATTTCCCGTGAAAATCTTATATATAATGAGGTCATGCGTGGTACAGGCTTTGTGGACGGAAAATTTAGGGTAGAGGATTTTTACAAAACCAATCCTGAAAAGAAGAATTTCGTAGATTTTCTCAAAAAAGAATATGGTATCGGCGGTCACAGCGGCGACGGCCCTGTAAAATTTTCTGACCATGATTCAAATGGCATTGAGATAACCCTGACAACAGGCAAGGAGAATTTCACATGGGCGGAAGTGGCTAAGACCATATCCGACCTTATTGAAAAGGGTGAATATATCACTCAAAAGGATATTGATGATCGCATTCGCAGAGCACAGATAATCATTGACAATGCTAACGAAAATACGGATTTCACAAGCCTTGTTCATGCTCATGAGATCCTGCAGAAATATGGAATTGAGAAGTCTCCGCAGGATAATGAGTACAAAATATATCAGCTGAAGAACAGTCCCGAAAATCACGCTATACGTTTTGAGGGATATTCACTTGCGGAAAAGCACGGTGAGCCTGCAAATCCGGAAAATTACGACCTTGTGTATTCGGGCAGCCTTGATGAATTTAAGGACGAAAACAAGCTTGAAGCAATCTACACAAAATTCAATCTTGACCGCCCCGAAGATTTTAACGGACATTCGCTTTCCGTAAGTGACATTATCGTTATGAACAATGAAGCAAATTATGTTGATTCATATGGCTTTGTTGATGTATCTGATAAATTTCTGGGTAAGGAAAAAGAGCAGATAAATCTCAATGATTATGAAAAGATAAGTCTTGTCCGCAGAACAGAATGGAATGATCGAGATCTCAGCGATGCTGAAAATCCCGCATTTGAGGAGATAACCGCAAGCTACACTCCCGATGAGGACGGTTCATTCACCAAGTACGCATTCAACAGAACAAACAGTATTTCAGTTGATGTTTGGGAAGATGAAAACAGCGTATCGGCGGAGGATATGTTTGCGGATATCGAAGCTCATCTGAAAAATATGCGCAGCGGTGTTTCAAGTGCTGAATATCATATTGAACTTACCGACCATGACGGAAATATTCGTAAGCTTGACAATAACTATTTTGACTTTGTTATGAAGGATTCTCTGTTTATTGAGAAAGCAACAGACTTTCCCGAAATTCCTATCAATAAACTTGACAGAACAGATTACAGCTATGCCCCTGCTATCGGAGATATTCTTGAAAAGAACGATGGGCTTTATCGTATTGCGGATATTTCCGATAATATGATAATCCTTGAAGAAACGTCAAGCTTATTCCACACTATGGAAAGTATTACACTTTCTGAATTTACAGAACATGGATATTCCCTTGTAGAAGCAGCGGAGCGCACTGAAAAAGTTAAGTCTCCACTGGATACACGGAATAATTCTCATGCTGATGATTTTAAGTCTCCAGTGGATACTCGCAACAATAATTTTGTAATTACAGATGAAAAACTGGGCGTAAACGGACCAAAAGCAAGATTCAATGCCAATGTTGCAGCCGTGGAAACTCTGAAAAATATAGAATTGGAGGGCAGAACAGCCACTCACGAAGAGCAGAAGATACTTTCCGGTTACACGGGCTGGGGAGCTATTCCGCAGGCGTTTGACCCGAACAATTCCGATTGGAAAAATGAATATGGAAAGCTTAAAACTGTTCTTGATGATGCGGAATATTCCGATGCCAGACGTTCAACTCTAAATGCACATTACACATCTCCCGTTGTTATCAATGCAATATATGAAGGACTTGCAAACCTTGGCTTTGAAAAGGGCAAGATATTGGAGCCTGCAATGGGCATAGGCAATTTCTTTGGTGTAATGCCCGAGAATATGCGTGGCAGCGAGCTTCACGGTGTTGAGCTTGATGACCTTACGGGCAGAATTGCAAAGCAGCTCTATCCCGATGCGGATATTCAGATAAAGGGTTTTGAGGAAACCACATTTGCAAACAACAGCTTTGACGTTGTTATCGGCAACGTTCCATTTGGAAATTACAAGGTCAATGACAAGGACTACAACAAAAACAATTTCCTTATCCATGACTATTTCATAGCAAAATCTCTCGACAAGGTTCACCCCGGCGGTTTGGTTGCAGTTATAACCTCAAAGGGAACAATGGACAAGGAAAATGATGATATACGTAAGTACATTGCACAGAGAGCGGAACTGCTTGGTGCTATTCGTTTGCCCGACACAGTTTTCAAGGCAAATGCGGGTACAGAAGTGGTATCGGATATACTTTTCCTGCAGAAGCGTGAAAGACCTATTGAAATTGCCCCCGACAAGGAAGGCTGGGTAAAGCTTGGTGTATCTGCCGATGGTTTTGATGTGAATAACTATTTTGCAGAACACCCCGAAATGGTTATCGGCGATTTCAAGGAAGTATCGGGTAGATTCGGTAATGAGGTCACAGTAAAGCTTGATGATCCGTCTATGCTGAAAAATCTGCTTTTCGAAGCGGTACAGAACATCAAGGGAGAATACAAGGCAGCAGTGAAAAGCAAGGTCAATGAAGTTTCCTCCGATGTTATCCCTGCGCCTGCAGAATCCCGCAAGTTCAGCTTTCAGGCTGTAAACGGAGAACTCTATTATAGAGAAGCAGGGGACACTATGGAGAAAGTCCCTGTCAAGGGTAAGGGCAAGGATAAAATTGCCCGAGCAGTGGCTATGGTTGAGCTTCGTGATACGGTCAGAGAGCTGCTTGACTTGCAGATGAATAATTCCGACAGCTCCCTTGATGAAAGCATTTCCGAAAGCAGAGCCAAGCTCAACAAGGTATATGATGCGTTTGTTGCAAAGTACGGTTTTGTTTCCGACAAGAAGAACAGGGACGCTTTCAAGGGTGACGATGATTACCAGCTTCTTTCCGCACTGGAAAATGAGGACAAGGAGCACAACACATACACCAAGGCTGACATCTTTGAACATAACACAGTAAAGCCCAAGACCATAGCCGAACACGTTGAAACCGCACAGGAGGCACTTATTATTTCCGTATCGGAAAAAGCAAAGGTGGATTTCGATTATATGTCCGAGCTTTGCGGTATGGATAATGACAGCATGATAGCCGACCTCAAGGGACAGATATTCAGGCTTCCCCAGGCGGAGGAAAAGTATGTTACCTCTGACGAATACCTGACGGGAAATATCCGCAAGAAAATTGCAGAGCTTAATAATGCTCCCGAGGGTATGAACGTTTCCGAAAACAGGGCAGCTCTTGAAAATGCAATTCCTCCGAGGGTAGAAGCAAAGGACATTTCCGTAAAGCTGGGTTCCCATTGGATAGCACCCGAATATATACGGCAGTTTATTTGTGAAAAATTCAATCCCGACTGGAATGCCAAGCGGGATATGACCGTTCAGTACAGCAAGGCAGCTGGCGAGTGGAAGATCGAAGATGTCAATGCCGCTTCCAAGAAGAATTATACGGCTACCAATGTTTTCGGCACACATCGTATGCACGCTTACAAGATACTTGAAGGCATTCTGAACAACAGCGATCTGCAGGTAAAAGATCACAAGAAGGACGAGAATGGTTATGATTTGCGTGACGAAAAGGGCAACTATATTCTTGTGGTAAATCAGGAAGAAACCAAGGCGGTCAGACAGGTCGCAAATCTCATAAAGTCTGAATTTCAGGACTGGATCTTCAAGGATCCCGACAGGCGAGAGAAGCTTGTGCAGACATACAATGAGATGTATAATTCCATTCGTCATAGAGAATATGACGGTTCACACCTTAATTTTGTGGGAATGAATACAGATATTACACTCAAAGAGCATCAGAAAAATGCTGTCGCAAGAGCATTATACGGCGGTAATACGCTGCTTGCTCATGCCGTTGGAGCGGGGAAAAGCTATGAGATGATCGCAATAGCTATGGAGGGCAAGCGGCTGGGACTGCATACAAAATCTCTGTTTGCCGTACCAAACAGCCTTACGGAGCAGATGGGCAATGATTTCAGAAGGCTGTATCCCAATGCCAATATTCTTGTGGCTACAAAGAAGGATTTTGAGAAAGCAAACCGTTTGAAACTGTTTGCAAAGATCGCTGCAAATGACTGGGATGCTGTTATTGTGGGACACAGCCAGTTTGACCGTATGGGATTATCTCCCGAACGTGAAAAAATGTATCTTGAAGCGGAGCTTACAAAGCTTCGTGAAGAAATGGAAAGCGCAGCTGCGTATGGTGAAAAGAGCTTTTCTGTAAAGAAAATCGAGTCTGCAATTGCTTCATATCAGGACAAGCTCAACAAGCTGAATGATGCACAGGTCAAGGATGATTTCATCGACTTCGAGAAGCTGGGTTTTGATAAGATTTTCGTTGATGAGTGTCATATGTACAAGAATCTCGCAACTCCGACAAAGATGCACAATGTATCCGGACTCGGCAGCGGTGGTTCGGCTCGTTCCTTCAATCTGCTTATGAAATCAAAATATATGGACGAGCTGACAGGCGGAAAGGGTATGACTTTTGCCTCGGGCACGCCCATCTCGAATTCGATGTGTGAGCTTTACACCATGATGCGATATCTGCAGGCAGATATGTTGAAAGACTGTGGTATCAATCATTTTGACGAGTGGGCGGCTGATTTCGGCGAGGTCAAGACCGATTACGAATTAAAGCCGGAATCTGACGGAAAATATCAGCTGAAAACACGTTTTGCAAAATTTACAAATCTTCCCGAGCTTATGGGAATGTTCAAGGAATGTGCAGATATTCGCACAGCAGATACCCTTGACCTTGAAAAGCCCGATGCACATTTCCATGAGATAGTGGCAGAGCCTTCAAGGACACAGAAAAAGCTGATAAAATCTCTTTCAAAGAGAGCAACAGCAATCCGTGACGGAAAGATTGACCCTCGTGAGGACAATATGCTTGTTATAACTAATGACGGCAGAAAGATAGGACTCGACCAGCGACTTATTAACCCGATTCTTGAAGATGAAGACGGCTCAAAGGTAAATCTCTGTGTAAATAATGTATTTGATATTTACAGCAGAACAGCAGACAAGCGCAGCACACAGTGCATTTTCTGCGATATGTCCACTCCAAAGTCCGACTCCCGACAGGACAGATTTGAGGTTTACAGACCTAACAGCAGCAAGGAGCTTGGCTATGAGCTTCTTCGCAAAAAGATAGGACTTGGCAATGGTGATGAGGATAATCCGAAGAACATAAACACATTTGCCGATGTAAAAAGCTACATCGATAAGCATTCTCCTGAGCAGTCCGACAAGCTGAGTGAGGGTGATATTGTAGTTATCCGCAAGCCGAACATGGACGATGGTAAGATATATTCTCAGGCAGCGATATTTGAGGACGGCAAGCTGAATGATGCAAATTCCGTTGAACTGCTTGAAAAACTGCTTATGTCCGATGTTGAGGATATTCCTCCAAAGGAATTTAACGTGTATGATGACATTAAGGGCAAACTTATGGACAGGGGAGTTCCTGAAAATGAAATTGCTTTCATACACGATTATGAAACTGCGGAACAGAAGCAGAAACTGTTCGATAAAATGAATACCGGTGAGGTCAGAATACTGCTCGGATCCACTCAGAAGTGCGGAGCGGGGATGAACGCCCAGGCGAAAATGATTGCTTTACATCATTTAGACTGTCCGTTACGTCCGTCTGATATGCAGCAGAGAGATGGTCGAATTGAGCGTCAAGGCAACGAAAATCACGAAGTGGATATCTATCGTTACGTCACAAATAAATCCTTTGACAGCTATTTGTTCCAGATCCTTGAGAATAAGCAGAAATTCATTTCACAGGTAATGACAAGCAAAACCCCGGAAAGAACCTGTGCTGATATGGACGAAACCGCTCTTGATTATGCGGAGGTAAAGGCTTTGTGTGCAGGAAATCCTGACACAACAAGAGGAGCTTGCGGGAAAATGGCGATTTTACGTTGTTTATGCAGAACAGCATCACAGTATTATGTGGTGCTGTTCTGCTTTTTCAGAGCTCAGTTAAGTAGTCTTAGGCAAGATTATAAATCTCAACACCATTATTTTTCGCATACTGAACAGCTTTATAAGCTCCTCCGCTATTATGCTGAATATAGCAAACAATGAGGTCTGAACGGTTAACCATTTGCATATTACGAACTAATATTGCTGATTTATAATGTGCAGCTGAAGATTCGGCACACACCTCAACTTCATCGTAATAGTCAAGGAAACTCTGTTGATTATCTCTATACTCAGCTTTCATATATGGCAACACAAGGACGTGAGAACTGTTTCCGTAGCTGTAAATTGCAGTTATTCGTCTGATAGTGGAAGAAACAAGCTGGTCAAACTCTCCGTCACGCCCTACAAGGAACTCCACATACTCTTTCCGTTCTATAAGGTTACGGATAATCTTTTCAAGTTTGACTTCAACCTCTGACTGATTATCCATCTCTCTATGTCCGAAGAAACTAACGGTATAGGTATTCATAATGCACCTCTCATAACCGATTGAAATAGACGTATATATTTATTATATCCTGTTATACTAAACAAGTCAATGATAATTGTGAGTTTAACCGGATAAAAATAGCCTATGTATGTTGTACAATTGTATATGGGCGGTGATAAATTATGACTATTGAAGAAAAATTTGCAGAACGACTTGTAGAATTAAGAATTGCAAAAGGTGTATCTGCAAGAGATATGAGTTTGTCTATCGGGCAGAGTGCAGGCTATATCAATAATATTGAGAACAAGAAAAATCTGCCCTCAATGGCTGCGTTTTTCTACATCTGTGATTACCTTGAAATATCTCCGCAGGAGTTTTTTGAGTTTGATAGCAAAAATCCCAAAAAACTTGATGAACTCATAGAGTATATGAAAAAATTAGACGATTCTCAGCTTGATAATCTGACGGGGATCGTTAAAGGGTTAATCAAATAGTAATATATAAAGAAGGTTCGTTTTGAGCCGTTCAATATTTTATGAATTAACATTACAAAGTAGTTTGATTTTGATATTATCTTTACCCCGGCGTTCAATTCTGATGTTTTGTTTCTTGCTATAATAGAAGCATTCGCTCTAAACATTGGTAAATTTATTGAATATGCCGTAATATATTACAAAAACAAGTTCGCACAAATCAAAACTTGAATGTGCGAACTTGTTGTTATAGCGTTTAGCTATTGGATATTGAAGATTAAATTTAAGCTATCAATCTTGTCCCAGCAACTCTGTATTACCATCCATAATGACATCTTTAAAAGGGGTATTGTTAATTACTGTTGACAAAAGCACCTCATCCATTGTGGCATATTCACCCAATAAAGTGTATTCGTGATTTTTGTCATCTAACACAGAGTTTTTTCTATATATGCCAAAGATAGCGGTTCTTCCATCGGGAAGAATGGTGTCGTTTCTATTGTACATAGAGCCTGTGTTAAACCGATATTCTACACCATTGTATGAAAAATCCAACCCGAACCAATGTCCGTCAGAAGGTGCCCATTCGCCAATATACTGAGATGTAAACTCTTCAATACAATTATATTCATTGATTCTCATAATAGATTAAACTCCTTTTTTATCTTTTTTATTAGCTCCATTTCCGCATCAGTCGGAGGAACGCCCAGATCGTTCTTGTTATGTTGCAAATAAACGTGACGATGTGGTTTTACACCATTGTGTTCGTGAGCCAAATCAATGCTAACTGCCTGATTATGATTCTCATCATAATATGCTAAATGCTTAAGAATTCCTTTTTTTACAATGGCATATATTCTTCCGGGAGTGTGAGAATACTCAGGGGCTTTTACATTATTTGAATCCTGAATGATAACCTTAACATTAGGATCATCTTTAAGAATACCAAGAGATTTGTAATGTTGTCCTCCTTCTTTAAACGTAAATTCTCCGGTATTTACATCAACAAATGCACCTCTTGAACCCATAGTTAATTAACCTCCTTGATTGTAAAGATATTTGATATACCCTCAAATTTTAATTGTTCATACGTTTTTACAAATCCATCTACATATTTATAGTTTACAAACGTTCCCGTCATTCCCGGCAACATATCACCAACTACAATAATGATAGGTGGCTCTATACGTTTTTTCATTTCTTGAAATCCCTTAAGAAATTCGCTAATAAAATTACTGCAGCCCAATGTTGAGATAATTACAACCGAACCTTTTTCAATGGAACCCAAGCAAAGATCATATGTATCAGGTAACGCCCAACCTACAGTTGGAATAATATTGCAGCCATATGATTGCCAAGTCTTTCCCAACCAACGTGACATATATACATTATGTCTTATTTCATTATAATTCATTGAAGGATAAAGGCTAAAATCAGGTGTTGCAACGGCGGCGTATGTTTGAAAAATAGGAATCTTCTTTAAAGGCGAATTCCATAATGACAATAACCTTTTATCGTAATTAAACATTGTTAAAATGGTGTTGCGGTTATTCTGCCTTACAGACATATTCTGCATTCCCCTTATACCGAGTGTATCCCAATTGATTTTACTGTAATCAGCCCGACTTATAATCGGCATATTATTTTGGTCATAGGATACATCACCGAATATCGGGCGTATTACCTTGTAGATTTCGTACTCTGATAAACCTTTATTCATTATACTCCTCCTAACATTTTACCATATATATGTTATTATTTCAATATGTAGTATATATGCTTGTTCGCTGATTTCTGACAAATTGTGTTTAATATTAAGGAACGTTTCCGTTCCTCAAATATTATATTCTTTTTCCATTATCAATCAGATTTAGTTGCTGTAAGCGATACTTCATCGGATTGAAATTCACTCCGAATGCCTTTGCTAATTTTGAAATATGGGGATTTATCCACCTCTCAAATCGTAAAGGCTTTTCCGGTATACCCTTCATTTTAATAGAAGTGACAAATGCTTGCCTAACCGCTGTTCTCGGCATTTGAAATGCTGCTGCACAGTAATTTGCCTGATATTCAATGATTTCAAGGGCAGTCATTTGCTTCCGTTCTCTACCCCAAGGATTAAAGCTTTCTTTTCTGCAATACTGTCCCATACCGTCAGATTTTCTAAAGCACCTCGGGTGGAGCAGATAGTGAAAACATTCGTGTGTTACGATAAAACGTTCCCGTTCTTCCTCTCCGGAATCAACAATCGTTCTATCAATAAGAATAGTACCTTTGGGAACAAATATTTCTTGTGGAATCATACCTTTTTCATAATATGGATAATCCCAAGCATACCAATACATATCTCCAAAAGCAACCATACCAAGAACTGATTGCGTTGGTGTTATATATATCCACTCTGTTCTCGCTCCAATATGATCAATAAGATCATATGGATCAAAAGGTTTGGGAACCTCAAGCCTTTCAGGATCAAACTCTTGATTCAGTTTATCAGCTCGTTCTTCTAATTGTGTCTTTGAGAGGTTATAATATATCAAGGGTTATCTCCTTTCCCTTTGGCTTCAAGCATTTCAATGACCTTTAGCCAATCCTCATCATCTGCATTAAGATCACGAGCCATTCGTAAAGCTACTCGTGCATTATCGGTTCCCATAATATATTCAGGGAGATCCGGTGAAACACTGTTTTCTTTTTCATTTGCAGCAAGATCAAACAAGGTATTGGTTTCATCTTCTGACAGTTCGAGAGCAGAAGCTATCTTATATATTTTCTCTTTATCGGGTGGATAACGTCTGTTGTTTTCAATGTCGGACATATAAGCAGGAACAATACCGATAATCTCGGCAAGTTTTCTAAGATTGATTTTCCTTTCTAAGCGTTTCTCCCTTACAAAGTCGCCGAATCGTTTGTTTATTTCCATATTATATCCTCCTGTCGGAATTTCGCTTGTTCGCTAATTCCTAACAATGATTTTATCACATATTTCATGGCTTGTCAAGTATTTTTTGGTATTTTTTCAAAATGTTTTATAAAAACTCTTTTAATTGATTCTTTGATGTGCTATAATTATTATGAATAAGTATGTATCTATTAAGGAGAAGTGCCAATGGATAAGAACAATTTCGGACAGCTTGTTTCATTCATATTCGGAATAGCGAATGACTGTCTTGTTGATGTATATGATGTGGGAGATTACCGTAAAATAATACTCCCAATGATAGTAATAAGACGATTTGATGCAATACTCGAACCTACAAAGCAAGATGTTCTGAAAATGAAGAAGCAGCTTGATGAAAATAATATCGTATCACAAGATGCTGCCCTCAACCATGCCGCAGGAAATCTCTCGTTTTCCAATTCATCTGATTACACACTCAGCGACCTCAAATCCCGTACAAATCAACAGCAGCTCAAGCAAGATTTTATCACATATCTTGACGGCTTTACACAGAATGTTCAGGATATTATAAACAAATTTGAGTTCAGAAAGCAGATAGATAAGCTTTCCGAACACGATATTCTTGGAATTCTTATATCAAAATTTACCGATCCGTCTATAAATTTATCTTCCCACGAAGTAAGAAATGCAGCAGGAGTAACTCTTCCTGCACTTGATAATCATACAATGGGAACAGTATTTGAAGAAGTTATTCGTAAATTTAATGAGGAAACCAACATAACCGACGCAGGACGGCATTTCACGCCTCGGGACATTGTTGAGCTTATAACAGACCTTGCATTTGTTCCCATAAAGGACAAAATTGAAAGCACAACATACAGCATATATGATGGTGCTTGCGGTACAGGCGGTATGCTAACTGTTGCGGAAGAACATATCAATGCAATTGCCAAGCAATACAGAAAAGATGTATCAATAAATCTATTTGGTCAAGAGAATGCTGATGAAACTTATGCTATAGCACGTTCGGATATGCTTTTAAAGGGCGAGGGCGCACAGGCAGAAAATATATACTTTGGTTCAACTATTTCAAATGACGGTTTTTCCAACAGAACTTTTGATTTTATGCTAAGCAACCCACCTTTCGGTACGCCTTGGAAAACAGATCTTAAAGCCTGGGGTGATATAAAAAAGGAAGAAATCGCCGATACAAGATTTGTGGTAAACTATAATGGCGAGCCTTTTTCTCTTATCCCCGACATCGGAGATCCGCAGATGCTTTTCCTTGCAAATAATATCAGCAAAATGAAGAAGGATACTGCACTTGGCAGCCGTATTGTCGAGGTACATAACGGTTCTTCGCTGTTTACAGGAAAAGCAGGACAAGGTCCGTCAAATCTCCGTCGGTATATTATCGAGCAGGATCTGCTTGAAGCTATTGTAGCTCTTCCCGAAAAAATGTTTTACAATACGGGTATCGGAACATTTCTATGGGTTATTACCAATAAAAAAGAAAAACGCAGAAAAGGCAAGGTACAGCTCATTGACGCTACCTCTTTCAAATCTCCTCTCCGCAAAAATCTTGGTGAGAAAAACACAGAGATAACTTCCGAAATACGCAAAAATATTCTCAATATGCTTATGTCGTTTGACAAAGCAGACAGCACATATAGCAAGGTGTTCGACAACAGTGAATTTGGCTATTGGGAAATACCCGTATTCCGTCCTCTCCGTCAGAAAGTTACAATCAACCATGATACGGTAAAGAATACTCTCGCAATGTTCAGACGTTACGATATTGATTTTGGAAAAAGCGATGGAATTCCCGAAGTTAGAGCAGATGAAATACTTGCCTTTAACGAGAATAATCCCACTGTCAGAAAGATTAAGCTTCCCCCCAAAAAGGGACAGCTCAAAGCTGAAGAAATGCTTGGACAATTCATGAGAGTTATTATTGACCTTATGTCTGATACTCCTTATATGGATATGCAGAAATTCATAGAATTGTTTGAAAATCACGCTATTTCCAAGAAATATGGTTTCAAGTATAAAAATTACAGCCAATTCATGACATATCTTATTTCAAAGGACAGCAATGCGGAGATTGTATATGAAAAAGGCAAGCCTGTTATTGATACAGACCTGACCGAAAAAGAAATTGTTCCGTTCAATTACAAGGGTGGAATACAAGCATTTATTGATAATGAGATCAAACCCTATGCTCCCGATGCGTTTACAAATGAAGAAGCTGCTGTTGTGGGATATGAGCTGTCTTTTACAAAGTATTTCTATCAGCCTGTCCAGCTCCGCACCCTTGAGGAGATCACTGCCGATATTCGTGCTGTTGAAGCAGAAACGGACGGTTTGCTTGATGAAATCATCGGAGGGGCAATATGAAAAGATATGATGAAATGACATCCACTCCCGAAGCGGTATGGTTTTCCTCAATTCCTTCAACTTGGCGTGCAACAAAAATCAGAGAACTCTTTTCAGAACGAAATACTAAAGTATCTGATAAAGACTATCCTGCATTATCTGTTGGAAAAATGGGCATAGTACCACAGCTTGATACTGCGGTAAAAACAGATAATGGTGATAACCGCAAACTTATTTGTAAGGGCGATTTTGCAATAAACAGCCGTTCAGACAGAAAAGGTGCCGGCGGTATATCTGATTTTGATGGCTCTTGCTCACTTATTATAACAGTATTAAAGCCACATAAAGAACTTAACAGCAGATTTTATCACTATCTACTAAGAAGTCACTATTTTTCTGAAGAATACTATCGTAATGGTAAAGGATTAGTATCGGATTTATGGACAACTAAATGGGACACTATGCAAAACATATATATTCCCGTTCCTCCAAGTTCCGAACAAGACCAGATCGTACGCTACCTTGATTGGCAGACTTCAAGGATAAATAAGCTTATCAATGGATATAAACGGCAGATTGAGTTGCTGGAGGAGAGGAAAAGAACGGTCACTTTCTATTCTGTTGTATATGGATTAAATCATAACATAGAAATGAAAGACAGCATTATACCTTGGATAGATCATATTCCTGCTCATTGGTCAGTAAAAAACTTAGCACAACTTTTCACACAAGTAAAATGCAAAAATACGAACTTGTATGAAAAGAATTTATTATCATTAAGTTATGGAAAAATTAAAAGAAGAAATATAGATGCAACGGGAGGATTACTTCCCGAAAGTTTTGAAGGATACAATATCATTGAAAAAGATGATATTGTATTACGACTAACAGATTTACAAAATGACCATAAAAGTTTACGAACAGGGATAGCGACCGAAAAAGGTATTGTTACCTCAGCTTACGTTACCATTAGAAATTTCAGTGAAAATAATCCACAGTATTTGCATTATTATCTTCACGCATTTGATTTGAATAAAGGATTTTATAATGTCGGTGCTTCAGGCGTAAGGCAAAGTTTGAACTGGGATAATATCAGGACATTACAAATACTGTTACCACCACTTAACGAACAAAATCAAATAGTAGATTATATTAATAGAACGTCTACAAAAATAGACGAAATCAAAAAGACATACGAGAAAAAAATCGAATTGTTTTTAGAATACCGCACCCGTCTTATCTCCGATGTGGTGACAGGACAGATAGATGTGCGTGACATAGATATACCCGAATACTTTTCCGAAGAAGAATATAATGACGATTTACAGGACAATAATAACGATATGGAAGGTGATATAAATGAGTGATATTCTGCGGGAGTCGAATATTATTGAGCTTAAATCAGAACTTAATGATAAACTGGAAAAGGAGATCGTCGCATTTTTGAATTATCGTGAAGGCGGTGATTTCTATATCGGTGTCAATGACGACGGAGAAGCATTGGAACTTGATAATATAGACGGTATCCAATGTGCTGCCGCTGACCGTATCAAGAAGAATATCCAGCCGTCAACGCTTGGTCTTTTTGATATTGTCAAAGAGAAATATCAAGGTAAAAATATTATACACATTATCATATCAAGCGGACCTGAAAAGCCATACTATATAAAACGTCAGGGAATGTCCGAAACAGGCTGCTATATCAGAATAGGCACATCATCTCAGCCTATGAGTCAGGCGATGATTGATGATCTGTACGCAAGAAGAACACACAATTCACTCAGCAGAATCGTATCACCGAGAAATAATCTTACATTTGAGCAGCTTCAGATATATTATCAGTCGAAAGGTTTGACGTTAAATGAAAAGTTCCCGGAAAACCTTGATCTGCTGACAGCTGACGGAAAATATAACTACATTGCTTATCTTCTTGCAGACTGTAACGGAACATCAATAAAAATTGCAAAGTATTCGGGAACAGACAAAACCGATCTTATAGAAAATGAAGAGTATGGTTATTGTTCACTTATTAAGGCGGCAAAAAGTGTTCTGGACCGTCTTGAAATAGAAAATAAAACGCTTGCAAGGATCACAAGCAAGGAGCGGTTGGAAAGAAGATTGGTCGATCCAATTGCTTTGCGTGAGGCAGTTATTAATGCAATCGTTCATAATGATTATTCAAGAGAAGTGCCGCCTGTGTTTGAAATATTTTCGGACAGAATACAGATAACATCGTATGGCGGACTTCCGATGGGCTTGTCGGAAGATGATTTCTTTAATTGCCGTTCTATGTCAAGAAATCGTGAATTAATGCGTATTTTTAAAGATATAGGTCTTGTTGAACAGCTTGGCTCTGGTATGAGCAGAATACTGAAAGTTTATGACCGAACAGCTTTTGAAATATCAGATCATTTTCTTGTTGTTACATTCAAGTTTCCGAAAGGCAGCACATCCCAAGTGACACCCCAAGTCAAGCCCCAAGTGACACCCCAAGTCATAATCCAAGATGATTTGCCGAATAGAATACTGGAATTTTGCATAACCGCCAGATCAAAACAAGAAATGGCATCGCATTTTGGATATAAGGATGCCAAAGGTTTTGCAAAACGTTATATTTCCCCACTTGTTGAGCAAAAGAAATTAGTGTTGACTATACCTGATAAACCTACAAGCAGCAAACAGAAGTATATTACATCAGAGTTTGAAGAGGTGAGTGACGATGCCGACTAATCTTAGCGAAAACGGACTTGAAACACTTATTGTTGAATATCTTGTCAACTCAAATAAATATGAGCAGGGTTGCAATTCCACATATAACAAGGAATATGCTCTTGACGAAGAAAGGCTGTTTCGCTTTCTCAATGATACTCAGAAGGCTAAAATGGACGAGCTGCATATCCTTGATAATGACCTTGAAAAAGATCGCTTCTTTAAACAGCTTGACAGAAAGCTAAAGAGCGACGGAGTTATTGAGATACTGAGAAAAGGCATCCGTTATAAGCATCTTCACCTTGATATGCTCTATGTTCGACCGAACATCGGAAATGCTGCGGCTGCGGAGCTTTATGCAAAGAACATTTTCAGCGTAACAAGGCAGCTGAACTACTCGAAGCAAAATCCACTGCTGGCACTTGATTTCTGTATTTTTCTTAATGGTCTGCCAATTATGACATTTGAACTGAAAAATCAGCTTACAAAGCAGAATGTCAATGATGCCATAATACAATATAAACGTGATCGCAGTCCCTCGGAACCGATTTTCAGCTTTAAACGCTGCATTGTCCATTTTGCTGTTGATGACAACGAAGTAAAGATGTGTACAGAACTAAAAGGCGAAAAATCATGGTTTCTGCCTTTTAATAAAGGGAATAATGACGGTGCAGGAAATCCCGTTAATCCAAATGGTCTGAAAACCGACTATCTTTGGAAAAATATCCTCACTAAAGATGAAATATCCAACATTATTGAGAATTACGCGCAGATCATTTCGGAGAAAGATGAGGACACAGGCATAACCAAATACAAGCAGATATTCCCACGTTATCATCAGCTTTATCTTGTTAAATCATTGCTCGAAGATGCCAAACGTGACGGTGTGGGCCATAGATATCTTATTCAGCATAGTGCAGGATCGGGCAAATCCAATTCCATAGCCTGGCTTGCTCACCAGCTTGTAACACTTACGGACAGTAATTCAAAAAATATATTTGATACGGTCATTGTAGTAACCGATCGTGTAAACCTGGATAAACAGATAAGAGATACTATTAAACAGTTTATGCAGGTGTCAGCAACCGTGGGGTGGGCAAGCGCTTCGGGTGAACTGAAAAAACTTCTTGATGAAGGAAAGAAAATAGTTATTACCACTGTTCATAAATTTCAGTTTATTCTCAAGGATATTTCAGATGTTTATAAAAAAAACAGCTTTGCTATCTTAATTGATGAAGCACATTCAAGTCAGAATGGAAATCTGTCTGCAAAAATGAATATTGTTCTTTCCGGAAACGTTTATGAAGATGATGACGATTTAGAGGATAAGATCAACAGTATTATTGAAGGCAGAAAAATGGTCAAAAATGCAAGCTATTTTGCATTTACAGCCACGCCCAAAAATAAGACACTTGAAATGTTCGGTAAGAAAGAGCATCTGCCTGACGGAACTACACAGCCCTGCCCTCATTATGTATATACAATGAAGCAAGCTATCGAAGAAGGCTTCATTATGGATGTTCTCCGTTATTATACGCCGATTCAGAGTTATTACAAACTTGCAAAATCAATAGAGGACGATCCGCAGTTTGATAAGAAAAAGGCTCAGAAATTGCTGCGATATTACGTTGAATCTAACAGCTATGCAATAAATGAAAAAGCTAAAATAATAGTTGAGCATTTTCATAGTCAGGTTATATCCAAAGGCAAGATAGGCGGAAAAGCAAGAGCGATGGTTGTTACAAGCAAAATCGCACGAGCAGTTGATTATTACAAGGCAATAACCGAACTGCTTGAAGAACGTAACAGTCCATATAAAGCTATTATTGCATATTCCGGAACTGCTGAATACTATGGAAAGCAAGTGACTGAGGACGAAATAAATGGTTTCCCAAGCTCACAGATTGAGAAAACGTTCCGGTCCGATCCATACCGTATTCTTATAGTTGCCCAAAAATTTCAGACAGGATATGATGAGCCGCTTTTACATACAATGTATGTAGATACAAAGTTATCAGATATAAAGGCAGTACAGACACTTTCACGTCTGAACAGAAGCCACCCTGATAAAAAAGATACATTTATTCTCGACTTTGTAAATGATGTTTCAGTTATTAAGGCTGCTTTTGACAGATACTATAAAACTACCATTCTTTCGGGTGAAACAGACGTAAACAAGCTAAATGACCTTATTGATACAATGGAAACCATTCAAGTCTATACAGCCGAAGATGTAGATAGCTTTGTAAGTTTTTGTCTGAATAATGCTCCAAGGGAACAGCTTGATCCTATACTTGATAAATGCGTTGAAGTCTATAATGATCTTGTGGTTGAAGATCAGATAGAATTTAAAAGCAGCGCAAAATCATTTGTCCGCACATACAATTTCCTTGCCGCAGTTCTTCCTTATGGCAGTTCCGATTGGGAAAAGCTGTCTATTTTCCTTAATCAACTTATCGCAAAGCTGCCATCTCCGCAAGGTGGCGATTTTACCGAAGGACTACTTGAAGATATTGATCTTGAATACTATCGTACCACTCAAATGGAAACTGTTCAGATCGTTCTTGAGGACGAAAACGGAGAGGTAAATCCAGTTCCTGTTAGCACAGATGTCGGCATTGATGTTCCTGAAATGGATAGCTTATCAGCAATTTTGCAGGAATTTAATGACCTTTTCGGTGATATTGAATGGTCTGATATGGATAAAGTCAGAAAACAGATTTTTGATTTTCCCGATATTGTAAGTCAGGATAAACGTTATCAAAATGCAATGAAACGTTCTGATCGACAAAATGCAAAAGATGAAAGTGATCGTGCAACATATGATGCTGTTATAGCTGCTATGAATACGAACCTCGAAATATACAAACGATTTATGGACGATCCTCATTTTGCTGAAACACTTAAGAATTTCATTTTCAATCGTACATATATCCCAAATGAAACACAATCGCACAATAAAGCAAATGATACACGTCCCAATATATAAAGTAAAGAATTGCCCTCACAGTTTTGGTGAACTGAGAGGGCTTTTTACTGTCATGTGCAGATATAGACAAAAAAACTGTAATGACATTATTCAGTCGATTTGTACTTCTTGTCCTTAATTTCATCATTCAGCTGCTCAGCATAATTCTCGATATCAACAGTCATCTGCCGTATCTGCTTCTTATACTCCGCAAGCTCCGTATCGGGACTGTCATCGTTAACACTATTCTTCAAAGCAAGAGCCTTTTTACGCACTTCCTTGAAATACTCATCAAATTCAGTCAGTTTGTCCGGATCCTTTTTGAGCTTGCGTTTCAGATTGTTTCCGGTGGTATAGAAAATATCGTATGTACGCTGAACACTGCTCTTTGCATTTTTTTCACGGACTTCCTTTGTCCATTCGTTCTTGTTTGCAAGTCTGCACTCTTCGGAGCAGAAATTGCTTTCCGTCTGCTTTCCCTTTACAACGAGCTTGTGGCATATCGGGCAGTTGGTAATAATGCGGTTTGATTGTTTGAGAATATCGCAGTAAATACGAAGAACAGCAAGAAAAGAATCTTCAGCCACATAACCCGTCTGCCATGTTCCATTGTTATGGGTGTAGTAAACGTGAATGGTAAGATCGGTGGGAGCATCGTTAAGCTGTTCGGGAATATTCCAATACCTCACGTTGCTGTCATCAAGCGTGGGCAGATTACGGAATGGGAGCAGCATATCTGATACACAAGTGTTGAACTGCTCCGCAAATCGAGCGGCAGACTTTTTCATAGCTGAGATGAGCAGGTGCCACTCCGCACTCAGCGTCTTGTGGTTGAACTCGTAATTTGTCAGAATTGAAAATATCATAAAGTTAAGGATCATGTTGCCCTTGCCGGAATTGTCATAGATTTCGGTGAGGGCATTTTTGTATTCTTCCGCAGACTTGTTGCCTTGGCCTTCGCTGATTATCCCGCAAAGACCGTTTGAGCATTCAGCCATAATATCCATTTTTTTGTCGCAGTCACCTTTGGCAAGTTCGTTCATATCTTCAACAAGGCTGCCGAGCTTTCTTGTGCGAACATCAATTTCATCGGAGGTGATTCCCATGGTAAAATAGCTTTTCAGATTATCAGGACTTCCAATAGCTATAACTTCTCTTTCATTCGGCACATCAAAGCTCACTCCGATAGCAGCTGTTCTGTTTTGTGCGTTTATGTTTCGTATGTTCATTCAGTGTTCTCCCATCGTTTGTTTATCTTTTTGATTGTGTATTGTATCTCTAATATGTATTATTATACCATAATCAGACCAATATGTCAATTCCAATCAGTAAAACCAATCAATCTTTATGTGATCGGTTGGTCATTGTCATTCGATTGGTATGCGGTAACACTACTATTTTCAGCATTTGACGAAAATTGATGTATAATTGAATCATCAAAAGCAGAAAGGAGGTTTGAAGCATGAATGAGGATTTAAAGCACACACCCGAAATTCTCTCTGCAAAGGACTTGCAGGAAATGGGGTTCTCACGTTCTATGTCATACGCACTGTTCAACAGAGCCGACGTTCCAGTAATTCACATCGGCAAGCGTAAGTTTATCAGACGTGAGAAATTTCTTGAATGGCTTGCAGAGCAGGAGAGAAGAAAGGAAGATTAACCACAAAAATTATTGCAAAGGAGACAAAGCGAATGATCAAGTTTAACAATACTTTCATCATCGGCATCGACCACGGCTACGGAAATCTCAAAACAGCCAATACGGTTACTCCGTCGGGTGTAAAGATCCACGAATCTGAACCGCCCTTCAAGAAGTTCGTGCTGGAGTATAACGGAAAGTACATCTGCGTCGGTGAGAACCACAAGTTTTTCGTAGATGATAAGACAGCCGATATGGATAATTACTACCTTACCCTTTACGGGATCGCACAGGAATTATCCCTTGCAGGTATCACAGACAGCCACGTTCATCTGGCAGTGGGGCTTCCGCTTATGTGGTATTCCGAGCAGCGTGAGAGCTTTGCCGAGTATCTCAGGCAGAATGAATATGTGGAGTTTGCGTATAACGGCAAAATCTATCATATCCACATTGACAGCATTTCAGTTTATCCTCAGGGATATTGTGCGGTTTATGACAAGCTCAGAGATATGGACGGAGTAAATATGATCGCAGATATCGGGAACGGCACTATGAACATTTTGAAGGTCATTGACCACAAGTGCATCATCGACAGCTGCCGTACCGAAAAGCTCGGAGTTGAGAGGTGTGTGTTCAGAATCCGCAATGCGGTCATGAATAAATTTCACGAAGGTATTGACGAGAGCATTATCACAAAGTTTTTCAGAAACGAAGAGCAGGAGCTTCCCGAAGAATACAGAAAGGTTATGGAGAGCTGCACATCCGATTACTGTTCGGACATTCTTGCAGCTCTGTACAATAACGAGTACAATTCAAAGCTGATGAAGCTGTATGTGGTGGGCGGCGGAGCAATCGTCATGAGCAATCACAATACCATTCCTCCCAACACAACGTTCATTACAGACATCTGTGCAAACGCAAAGGGATATGAATTTCAGGCAAAGAGAAATCTGAGGAAGTGTGCAGATGGTAAAGACAACAAATCTCAGGCTTAACCTTGACAAGCCGAATCACAGAAAGGCGTATGAAATTTTGCAGAACTCCGAGATGAGCCATACAAAAACTATCGTTGCTGCACTTCTTTCATTTTCCGAAAATGAAGAAAAACGCAAACATCTTTTTGACGGTATCAGAGAAATTGTCAGAGAGGAGATAAGTGCAGTTTTTGAAAATGCGGATATTGTGCAGGAGAGCGTTTCCGAGAAATTTGTAATTTCTGCAAAAGCTCCCAAAAGCGAAAATTCGAAAAACTATTATTTTGAAAATACCGCAGATGCCGATTATGATGAAAATGAAGATTACGTCGATGATGATTTTCTGAATATGTGAGATTTTCGTCGATTAGTATAACTTTTCTCATAGTGGTGTGGCTTCAATATCCCGATGTTTTGATATAAGTATTAAAAAAGCCAAAATTGAAGTTGAAAATATGGTATCGGAACGTGGGATAATTGAAGCCAATCGTAATGCGGTGCTGATATGGGGCAGAAATGAAGCCGAAAATGTGGTATGAATTATGCCCCATATTAACGCTGAAATTGTAAGCAGTATCAATTTTCAAATGTTTTGAAGCTGAAAATCAAAACAGTAAAGTGGTATCAGCTTCAAAAAGGCAAGTGAAATATGAGAATCAGCGAGTTTTGTAAAAAATTCAATATTACTCATCAGGCAGTACATGATAAAATGAAAAATCATGCTGCCGAGCTGGAAGGGCATATCACGAAAGACGAGAGAAATGTGACCGACCTGGATCCGTATGCGGTAGAGCTTCTGAAACCCAAACGTGAAACCTACAAGGCTCTCGAAGAACGTAATTTGTATCTGGAAAATATCTATAAAGAAACAGTTTCAGAGAATGAGCAGCTTCGGGAAGAACGTGATAAATTGGCTTCAAAAACAGCCGATTCCGATGCCGTTATTGAGTTCATGAGCAAGCAGGTCAAGGAATATGCGGACGAAAATGCCAATCTAAAAAATCAAAATGCAGAGTATCAGAGTAAACTGTATGAAGCAAATAGGCTTAACAGACAGTATGAAATGAAATGCAGCGAGGAGAACAAAAAGCACGAATCGGAAATTATGTGGTTGACTGCTGAGGTCGAAAAGCTGAATGAAAGGATCAAGTGTTCCAACGATAAAAATAATGAACAGTGGAAAAAGCTGCAGGAAAACAGAGTGGAGATCGCTAACCTTAATATGGACGTTGCCAAGAGAGATGATGAGATAGTAAAGCTTAATAAAGAAATAGCGGATCTCAGGGCAAAGCTTCAGAAATATGAGGATAAGCAGTCTGCAAAACAGGACGCATCGAAACAGAACAGCACGAAAAAGTCCTTATTTGGACGTAGAAAATAACATATCTGCAAGGCTTGCAAATATGTGCAGGTCGCTTGCGGATAATGGAGAAATTTGCATGATTTTTGCGGAGGAGGTGGCTGCTATGATTTAGCAAGCATAGAATTTGTGTACCCAAATTCAGACGGCGTTCGCCGCCGTAGTCCTTATATAAGTATATCCATAGATATAGACGGGAGGTATTATGAACAGAAACACAATTATGAAATTTAGGGCAACAGAGGAAGAATCGGCTGAGATCAGACGCAAAGCCGCTGCCGCAGGAATGACCGTCAGCAGATTTTTGAGGACTGCTGCCGTAAACAGTCAGGTGGTGCTTTACAACACCGCCGACATTTTCGGGCTTCGTTCCGATCTCAGGCGTATCGGAAACAACATCAACCAGATCGCAATGGTGGTGAACTCAAACAGGTCGGTGTATCAGAGTGATGTCAGAGAGCTGAAAAAGCAGTTTTCGGAATTGAGCGAAAAGCTCAATGAACATCTGAAACCGCTGTCATACGAGGTGTTGTGATTTGGCTTATGTAAAACACACAGCAATTCATACAACGCCTAAAGCTCATTTGAAATACATTCTCAATCCCGACAAAAATGAGGAAATGAAATATGTCACAGGCATATGCTGCGGCGATGACCTTGAAACTGCTTATGACAATTTTAAGGAAATATTTGAAAAGTACAATACCGAAAAATTTGATGATTGCGAATTATCAAAGAAAAGCGGAAAGCGGCATATCCGTATTCACTCATATACGCAGTCTTTCGATTCAAGCGTTTCTCCCGAAGAAGCACATCGTATAGGAGTGGAATGGGCGAAAAAGGTGTTCGGAGTAAACAGACCGATAATCGTCAGCACTCACGTTAATACAAATTGCGTTCATAACCACATCGCCGTTTGTCCGTATGACCTTGACGGGATACGCTGGCACAGCAATTACAAAACATTGCAGTTTGTCAGAAAGCGTTCCGATGACATTTGCCTTGAGCATAATCTTGACATTATAAGAAATCCGAGAAAGAAAAGCACTATCAGCTACAAGGAACATGATGCCCGTAAGAAAGGTTACTCATGGAAGGTCAAGATGGCAGATACCATTGACAGGCTTATCCACAGCGATGATGTTACAGACATTTATTCGCTTATCGAAAAAATGAAAGAGTGCGGATATACATTTACCAATGAAAGCCGAATGATAGCAAAACCGAAAGGCGTGAAATACGGCTGCTGCATTTCAAAGCTGGGATTCGGGTATTCCTATCAGATGCTGATTCAGAGGATAAACAACAAGCAGAATGAATTTGTTGGCAGGAAGATAAGTGCATTTATCGGCTTTCAGGTTGAAATTGCTGTCGGGCTTCGTGAACGTCAGTTTGATATATACCGTTCTCAGTCAGTACATATGCCGACTTATGCAGAGGTGAGAAAAACTTTTGAGGTGCTGAACTTTATACACAGCAATCACATTCATTCTCTTGAAGATATGAGAGCTTGCCTTGCGGTGGCAAATCGGAAAGAGGATATTGTTATGCACAGATATTTCAGTCTTGCAAATAAAAAGGAACAGCTGAAAACGCTGAACTTTTTGGGAGATGAATATGCCCGTCTGCTGAAAACGGAGAACAGAGATGAAGCACAGCAGAAGCGGTTGGAAAAACTGCATTGGCAGCTTATGATTAGCGGAGGTATCAGCGGTTGGGATACTCACATGGATAACTGGCTGCCGAAACTGAAGGACAAGCTCTGCAATGACCTCAGACAGCTTGACAGCCTTGCCGCCGAAATGGGCAGAGCATCAAAAGAGCGTACCAATGCGGAAATGTCACTTGCTTATCTGGAGAATTTTCTTAAATCCGATTATGACAGGATTCGTGAACAGGAACAGCTTCGCATTCAGATCGAAAATTATCATAATGGTCTTGAACCGCAGGAAGATGGTACATATAAGGCAGAGCCTAAACCCACAGCGGAGAGAAATGCAGAGTTTGCGTATCTGGATATGCGTGAGGAACAGCGCAGGAGTGCTGATGAACAGCGTAGGAGAGAAGCACATCAGAGAGAAATGAGGAACAGGAGTCGCAGCGGTTATTGCCGGTGATGAATGTTCCTAATCAAAAAACGAACAAAAGAAATTTCCAAAAGGAAAGGAGTGTAATGCTTATGAAAGAAAGAATAATCGAGCGCACAGTTAATGGTATCAGGGTAACATCTCACATTCCCGAAGATGTGAGCGAGAGCTTCAAGAGGAACAGGATAAATCAGATCTATGACATTCTTGTGGCTGCCGATAAGAGAACCGAGAAATCGGACACAGACCACACAGACAAGTCCAAGTTCGGGAAATCAGCGTAAACAATTTTGAAAATATCGCTTTAAAGTGTTGAAATTCAGAGGCGAATATGTTATAATGATTATAACGTAAAATCGCCTCTGAATTTATATAAAGCATTTCGGAGGTAATTTAAAATGAATAAGTATATAGCAATTTATGTTCGCCGTTCTGTCAGTGATAAGGAAAAAGGAAACAACTCACTTTCCATTCCCGCACAGATCGCTGACTGTATCAGATTTGTCGGAGAGGAGGCTTTTTACAAGGTTTACGAAGAGGACGGAAAGTCGGGCAAGGACATAAAGCACAGACCTGCGTTCAGGCAGATGTTCGAGGACTGCAAGGAAGGACTTGTTTCCAAAATTGTGGTGAAAAAGTACGACCGATTCAGTCGTAATATGCGTGAATATCTGAACATCACAGATGAGCTTGACAAGCTGGGAGTGAGCGTTGTTTCGCTTTGCGAGCCGTTCAATACGGACACCAAAGAGGGCAGAATGATGAGGAACAATCTTCTGAATTTTGCCGAATTTGAACGTGAAGCCATAGCAGCGAGAGTAAAGGACTCCTATGATACGAAAGCACAGGAAACAGGCTTTTATCAGGGTGGAGTTGTTTATTTCGGCTATCAGAGTTCAAGACAGACTATAAACGGAAAGACAGGCTCCGTACTTGTTCCTTACGATTCCGCAGTTACAGTCAAGGCAATGTATGATGTTTACGCAAATCCCGAAGCATCGCTCAGAGATGTTATTCTGTATATAAACGAGAACAATCTCCCGATGGAAGCTCCGAAAGGGGACGGCACAGTTACAAGGGGATTTGATGCTCCGAATATTGCTGCCGTACTTAAAAATCCGCTTTACGTCAGAGCAGATAAGAATGTATATGAATATCTGCTGAAAAACAATTACCGCATAATTGATGATGTGGACGCATTTGACGGAAAGCACGGACTGTTCTGGCACAATTACAGAAGCAAGACCGACCGATATGTAAAGGTAGGGTATCACGAGGGACTTGTTGATGCGGACGTTTGGCTTGCGGTGCAGGATAAGTTTTCACATCATCAGATTCCTGTCAGAAAAGGAAAGGTACTCCGTTCGTGGCTTGCAGGAATGATAAGATGCGGATATTGCGGTCACGCTGTAAAGGTTGACTATACCCATAATCCAAAATCGGGAAATAGTTGGATTTATTTCACTTGCAGCGGATATAACAGTGTAAGAGGCTGCGATTCGAGCAGGATAAAGCTGAAAGTCAAGGACGTTGAGCAGTCTGTTTATACGGCAATGAAAGCACATATTGAGGAATTTGAAGTCGCCAAGAAAAACGAGAGCAAGCCGTCAACCGAAGAGGACAGGCTCAAAGCGGAAATTCTCAAAATCGACAGCGAAACCGCAAAGCTGATGGAGAAGCTGGCTGATGCAGACGAGGTGCTTTTCGGGTACATACAGGACAGGATAAAGGTACTCCACAGCAACAAAACAGAGTATGAAAAGAGCCTTATGCTTATGGAACGCAAAATCAAAAAGGTGAATACAAAGCCTTTGATCGAGCCGCTTAACAGGTGGGACGAGCTTACCGTTGAAGAAAAAAATCAGCTTGCAATGCTGATGATAGATAAGATTTTCCTGTCCAATGAAAAAGGCGTTGAGATACGTTTCAGTTTTTGATAATGAAAATCGGGTATTCGGAGTACCCGATTTTTAAGGGATTTATAAAGCTCCTCTTGTTTTGATGGGCAATCCCTTGATAAAGCGTGAGATGGAGCTTCAAGCTCTCATAAAGGACTTGAAAATGGAGAAATCACGATATTCCGAGCATATCTATGAGCTTCAGGATAATATCCGTGTAAAAATTCCCGAAAAGCTTCGCACAAATGAGCTTGTAATACAGCATCTTCAGAAAGATTTTGATACAGCAAGCAACACTCCGAAGTTTGTTGATGTGGACGGTAAGGAAACCTACCCTATTACGCTTATGGGTGATGTATATAACGACCGCAAGGAAGCAGGCACAAGACTGAAATTGCTTATTTCATCCAATGCAGCAAGAATAGCGGAGGGAAAGATGTTCGAAGTCGGTGAATACCGTGGTTTAAAGCTTTCCATATTTTTTGACGCTCTTTCAAAGCACGTTAAGGCTTGCCTTGACGGTGAGAAACATCATTACTGCGACCTTAATCTCGAAACCGATGTGGGTAACATTATCCGACTGGATAACTGCATCAATAACATACAGAAAAGCATTGAAGATCTGAAAAGCTCCAATGAAACTATGAGGTCGGAGCTTAAACAGATGGAAGCTGATGTGGACAAGCCGTTCTCAAAGGCAGAAGAGCTTCTGAAAGCCGAAACAGAGATCGAAGAAGTGCATCTCCAGCTGACAAAGTTTGAAATGACTGATGATACTTTGCAGAAAGAGGTCTTTGAACGTCTTGCCGATATGTTTCCGCAGGTGCTTGAGGGTGACAGCGAATATGTGAAGTTCAATGTGCATGGCAGTGAGGATCTTCATGTGGAAATGAACGGTGATGTTCTTACGATCTGTCAGACCTATGAGCAGAACGGTGACCTGATGTATGATCCGAGGATTGACCTCAAGGTCGATTATGATAATAAGAAGGTTATTCCGTTATCCTTTGAAAACAGCAGTATGGGAGTTTATGAGGAATACAGTTCCGAATTGACACCCGAAATCGCCAAGCAGATGAATGATGTGCTTGATTTTATGGATAATACTATGCTGGAAAATATCGAAGCAGCAGGTTATGAGCCTGAAGAAAATAATTTTGTTAATTATGAAAGAAAAGATAGGTGATAGTTACATGTATCACAAATCCGAGTGTATAATTGACATTATCTGATTGGGACTTGTTTCGCCTTGATTTTTGGGGTAGGCATATTATATCAAATTAGTGTGCAGCAGTCAAATATAAGGTTTACACGAAGGTAAAAACAGTATTGTTATAAAATAAAAAGCTCCATTAAAAAATCATTCGGCAGAACACGCCGAAAGGTTTGAAATGGAGCTTTTTTATTTAATGAATATGCTGTTCGCCTGTTAATAGTTCCAAGTAACATTTGCGCAGAGATGTTCTTGCACGGGACAGACATTCTCTTACATAAGTAGCTTTAATGCCAATATGCTCGGCAGTTTGTTCATCATTTAGGTGAAGGATAGCCTTATCAAGAATTATCTGTCTGTATCGTGGGTGAAGCCTATTTAAGGCTTCCAGAAGCATACGGTTATCGTAATCCTTGATTGCAATGATCTCAGGATTGCTTTCAACCATTGGCTCAAGGTCAGGAAATTCACTGATGCTTACAGTTGTGATGCTTTTATTCTTTTTAAGAATGGTGAAGCAGTGGTATTTGGTTGTCATATAAAGATAACTTCTCATTTTTGTGGGTGAGACCTTTTGAACATTATCCATATATTTCCATAATTTTAGAAAGACCTGCTGTAAAGCATCTTCGGCATCATGCTGATTTTTCAGAATGTTAAGAGCGCATAAGAACATCATCTGGTGATATTCTTCATACAGCTTGTTGAAGTAATACCGTGTATCTGCGTCGTCAATTACTTCAAGAAACAGCAGCATTACAGATGGCAGGGATTAGAGAAACAGGTTACTGTTTCAATAACATTGTTTCTGCTGTTATATACCTGAACCTGTACATAGTTGCAATAATAATATGAAGAGCTTAATGCACTTGTGCTTGTTTTTACAAATCCGGCAGGATCCTGAGAGGTGCTGGTCTGAGACCATGATTCAACTGGGGTCCAGTTTGATACTCCATCTGTTGATTTCATAAGTGTCATTGTTATAACTGATTTTTTTGTGGAGTAAAGGAAATATGAACCTGTACAGATTGCTTTGTTGCTTTCGTTGATATCTATTCCGGATGCAACATAATTTACATTGTCATAAAGAGGCATAACTCCATATGACGAGGCGGGAGCAACAGGCTGTACTGGTTCGTCATAAGCATATGTTGCAAATGACATTGTTCCGATAATACTTAATGCGGTGATAAATGAAATAACTTTTTTCATCATAATGATGACCTCCTAAATATTTTTATAATTATATAACTATAAACATTTAGGATTGCAACATATTATTTTAAAGATTGTGCAATTTTAACAAGTGTTTCCATAGTTATTGTATCATCGGTTGAGGTGATGAAAAATGAGGTGTTATTATCAATCCACATTAGTGAAGAACCACCATCTTTTGAAGTATAGACTGCAGCATTGCCATTAACATCAATAAATTCTGAATAGGTGGACTCGTTATCAGTATTTATGACTACATTGCTAGAATTTGTAATGCTGGTACTGATTGCGATGCTTATTGATTTTCCTTTGTCGTTTACAAATTTTTGCGTTGTGAGTGTATCTTCTTTATTGTATGACTGTAAGCTATATCCGTCAGGGAGATAACCCGGCGATATTACATCATTGATGCTATAACTGTCGTTATATGTCGTATGCGTGGAGTGAATATTTGTGAGCCAATCCAGAAATTTGATCCTCAGTGCATCAACCGAGACTACAGATATTGAAAAGAATACAATTATAACAGCACATACTGTTACAGCGTATCTTCCGAATGTTGCAGCCTTTTTGCCAAATGAACGGATCCTGCCTTTTCGGTATTCCCTGTCAAGAGCTTTATAAAATTTTTCTCCTGCTTCCGGGTTGTCAGGAATGTCATCCATATTCTTATATTCTTCTTCAAGCTCTTTTCCGAATTCTTCAAGCATTTCGGATACAGCAAGGCTCATTACAGAGTTTTCATATTCTTCCATAAGTTTGCGGTCAGCCATTGAACTTGCCCTCACTTTCTTTTTGGCAAAGCTTTTTTATCTTGTTTACCAGCCTGCAGCGATATGTACGGATATTATTGTATTTCATACCTGTCTGCCTTGATATCTCATGGTCGTCAAGACGCTCGAAATAGCTTTTTACAATAAAATTCTTTTCACTTTCATTCAACTTTTCTATTGCAGCTTTTGCAAGTTCCAGATCCAGTTTGTCCATAACAGCATTTTCGGTTGAAAAGTCACTTTTGACTTGATCCATGCCCGATTCTGCAAAATAATCAACATAGGACCCGTGCTTGGAATTTTGTGAAAGATAAGTTTTGCAGGTGTTTTCAATAGTAATGACAACATAAGCGGTCGCTTTGTAACAGTCGAGGCTTCGTAAAAGTTCGATCTTGTCAATAAGCTTAACAAACGAATCACTGACCATATCTTCTGCTGTTTGCCAGTCATGAGTTAAAGCATATGCTTTGTTGACCCAAAGCTTTCGCTTACCCTTATAAAGTGCAGCAATGAAATCACGGTCATCATCGTTTTCAATAACCATAAACATATGGAGCAATTCCCCTTTTTATTTTCTTTTTCTTTTAGAATCATTTTTGGGACCGATTTCAATTTTACCATGTTTTTCTTCATATTTCTCAATGGCATCACGGATCAGAATTATGATCTGACTGTTTGCAGACCGTCCTTCATAGTCAGCAACACAGTGCAGCTTGTCCAGCATTTCCTCATCTATACGGATAGATAAGCTTTTTATAGCCATAATATCACCTCATAATAAACATATTTTATATTTATTATAAGTTCTTAGATTAGTTTATATTCCATTTTGGAAATGTAATATATCTAAAATATATCTATTGTGCGCTTAAAATGCTTGCTTAATGTTAATTATACACTATAATGGGACTGGAATTGTGTTCAAAATAACAAAAAAATATCAGAATGTGTTACAATATGTCGTGATATGATGTCTTCAATGAGTAGAATAATTATTTGTTGGGGGATAAATATGCAGAATATAAAGTGCAAAAAAAGGATAAACAGAATTATAGCAGGACTTGTGTCCGCAGCAATGGCATTCACAATGGTTCCCGATGTGTGGCTGCCTGTTCATGCTGAGATAGTGAGCAATCAGATAAAAAATGCAGATATCGGCACGGCAGCAGACCGGAATGAGCTTGATAAATACAGCTATACCAAATATGAATTTAACGGCAACACCTATGCTTTTATTGAAAATGAGATGCTCTGGAATGAAGCAAGAGAGGTATGCGAAAAGCTTGGGGGACATCTTGCGTATATAAATTCCGAAGCCGAACAGGAATTTATTACAGAGATAACCAAGAACTATTACACGGCTCTCGGAGGCTTGGACGAGCTTTCGGAGGGGGAGTGGACATGGCTTGACGGTTCAGAAATGACTTTTACCAACTGGCGCAGCGGAGAGCCTAACAACAGCTATCCTCATCAGAATCATTTGTACATAAATTACAGTGGTGCAGGCAAATGGGACGATGGTTATGATAACAGAATGGCTCCGTTTGTTTGTGAATGGGAAAATGATAGATCTGAGCATAATGTAGGCATATTATCGGAATATACCATTTTCTCTTCAAATATAAATGAAGATATTACTCTTAATGGCTGGAAAAGCTCTATCACAGGCGGCATATATTCGGGCCGTGATTTCATATGCAATCTTTCGGAATTTTATCTTGACGGCAAAGCAGATACAGTGGGAGCCGTAACTGCAAACGGCTGGAAAATAAATATCCCCGAAAAGAATGAAAATATAGAAGCTGCAGCTATGCCTGACCTTGAAGAAGCGATGCTTGCAAAGGCAGGAGAATATACGTATTATTCCGAAAGCCCTTCATATATTCAGGATACGAATATCATCAACGGCAGCATTATGGTATCAGGCGATGTTATCATAAGCGGCACAAATTTTGAAGGTGACTGCTACATCATTGCAGACGGAGATATTGTATATAACGTAAATGCGCTTAACACCACAGGCAGACTTGTGCTGTATTCCAGAAACGGAAATATTACCGTCAACGGAACAAATATCAATATAAACGGCATTATGTATGCGCCCAAGGGAAATGTGTCTTTCAATGCAAACGAAACAACGGTAAACGGACGTATCTGGGCAGATAATGTCAATTTCAGCGGAAGCATTTTTAATATCAAGGGCAGCGAAGATGATCTTGATCTCATAGGTGATACTGATATTGAAACCCCTACCGAATACTCGGTTTTGTCTCAGGGCGAAAGCAAATACGGATATAAGCACGAATTTGTTGAAAATGAATGGAGCCTTGGAAAGGATACAACATTTGGGACTGCAATGATAGAGCTGGTCCCCAACGAATATAACAAGAGCGGTTTCAGCTATTATAGGATAAGCAAGCGCCTTGAGGACAATTTCAGCTTTTCGGCAAGATTTACATTTTCAATAGACTACACAACTTCTCTGGCAGACGGACTGGCGTTTGTGATTCAGACAGATGATACTTTGGCAGGCACTATCGGCAAGGGCATAGGCTATGGCAATATATCTCCCAGTCTGGCAGTGGAGTTTGATGATTACAGAAACAACGAGCCTAACGGAAATCATATCGGAGTAATGCTCAACGGAAATTGCGACAAGCATTATGCGATTTATGATTACGAAGAGCTGAATAATAACGGAGCGGTCCATGATGTCTGGATAGAGTATGACGGTGTTAACAAAATGCTCTACGTAGCGGCTGCTCAGTATGATGAAAACGGAAATGTCAATAGACCGCAGCAGGCAATGATCTCATATAATATTGACCTGAATGAACTCCTTGCAGGTCAGGAGTATGTGTATTTCGGAATTACATCTGCGACAGGCAGCAGCAGAGCAAGTCATAAGCTGCATGGCGTGGAGTTTGATCCCAGTCCCGATTCATTGTATTATGCAGATGAACCTGTTATTGATATCACAGCGTCTTCCGATAAGGTAAATGTGGGTGAAGAGGCGTATTTTACCGTCAATGCAACGCACGAAGATAAGATAAAGGATATCGGATATACTCTGAACGGTATGCCTGTAACGGTTTCTGACGGAAAATACACTCTTGATACTGCAGAAGAGGGAACATATACATTTGAAGCTAATGCAGTGACAAGCTCGGGCAAAAACATATCAGCTTCTGCGGCAATAGAAGTCGTAAATTCAGGCAAGCCGATCGTTGACCTTATTTTTGATAAGGACAGCTATGCGGAGGGCGATGATGTTATTGTGACTGTCACTGCCACCGATGAGACAGGCATTGGGGGAATGGCTCTTGAATATGATGGCTTGCAGGCAGAGCTTGATGAAAACAACTCTTATACAGTAAAGAAAATAACAGCCGGCAAACACACCATTGTTGGAATTGCGTGGAATACTGCGGGCGCTGTTTCAAGTGCAGAGTATGAAATTACCATCAATCCCAAGGGCAGCGAACCTGCAGATGAGCTTACTCTCAATGCGGAGATCGATACATCAAAAATCAAGGTGGGAGAGCCTTTTGATATCAACATTACCGCAAAGGGCGGCGTTGGTGAAAAGAAGATATCCTGCACAGTTAATAGCGAAAGCATTCCGGTCATAGATTCAAAGGCAAGCTATACTCCCGCACAGGCAGGAACATATGAGATCGTTATTTCCGCAGTTGATGAAGCGGGAAGCAGCGTTACAAAGACAATAACACTCACTGTTTCGGAAAGCGGTGCCGGAACAGGTGAAAAGACGGTCACTGTAACGCTTATAATAAATAACGACCGACTTAATGACGGTGAGCATAATGAAGCAAAGGTGGGAGATGAAGTCTCTGTTTTTGTGGAGATAAAAAATCTTTCCGATGATGAGATTGAGAGCCTTGTTGTTACGGTAAACGGTAAGGAGATCATTCTCGATGCCGATAAAAAGGCTGTATATATTCCCGAAAAGGCAGGGGAGTATCTCTTTAATGCCGTACTCACTGCCAAGGACGGAAATGTATCCGACCTCAAGTATATGCTTTATGTTACCGAAAGCGGCAGCGGAGAAGATACAGATGAGCCTGATGAAAGCGAGCTTTTTGTTGAGATAACTTCTCCGGATGATGTAAAGGAAATAACTGCGCCCACGGATATTATCGGTTCGGCAAAGGGCAGCGGTCCGGTAAAATATACCCTTGAATATGCTCCCGCAGGCACAAATGAATTTACGGCTATCCGTGAGGGTGCGGAAGCTGTTGACGGCGGTGTTCTCGGACAGCTTGACCCCACTATGCTCAGAAACGGATATTATGACATCAGGCTGACAGGCTATACGGGCAAGGCACACAAGAGCGATATTGTTACAGTTTATGTGACCGGACAGATGAAGATAGGAAATTTCTCCATAGCTTTTCAGGATATGGACGTGAATGTTCCGGGACTTGCTCTGACCGTTGTAAGAGGATATGACAGCAGAGACAAGGCAAAAAGCGGTGATTTCGGCTACGGCTGGAATCTGTCTATGACAAGTGCGGATATTTCCGAAAGCGGCAAGCCCTCCGAAAACTGGTCACAGACTCAGGGCGGCGGAATGGTAACTACATTCAGATTTACGGAAAATAAGGCTCACGAGGTGTCTATCGACTGGGGCAGCGGAAAGACCGAAAAGTTCAGAATGACACTGTCTCCGAATTCAAGCCTTACTCCCATAACCGCAGGAATCACAGTTTCATACAAAGCTCAGAGGGGTACAAAATCCACTCTTGAACCTATCAACAAGACTTCCGCAGCGCTTATTTACAATGACGATACCCTCATGTATGCCGACGGAACTCCTTATGCTCCCGCAGGCTATAAGCTTACCAAGCAGGACGGCACAGTCTATTATTTCGACGCTGACGGAAATGTTACAAAGATAATTGACACAAACGGCAGCACTATCGAAATGACCTATGACGGAATTATCCATTCCGACGGAAAATCTATCAATTACAACCGTGACAACAAGGGCAGAATTACAAGCATTGTATCTCCCACAGGCAAAACAGTCGAATACACCTATGACAATAACGGCGACCTTACCGCAGTCAAGGACGTAAGCGGCTATGTGACAAGGTTTGAGTATGACGATCATTACATCACGAACATCATTGACCCCAGAGGTGTAAATGTTTCAAGAAATATTTACGATGACAACGGCAGGCTTATCAAAACTATCGACAGCGACGGCAATGAGATCGCATATGACCATGACATTGACGGCAGGCAGGAGGTAATTACCGACAGAAACGGCAATATAACTCTTTACGTTTACGATGATAACGGAAATGTGCTTTCTCAGACCGACCCCAACGGAAATACCGTCAAGAATTCATATGATCCAAACGGCAATCTTGACAAGACTGTCGATGCTCTTGGCAATGTAACCGACTATGGCTACAGCGAAAGCGGCGATCTGCTCACTCTCACCGATGCAGAGGGTCATACTGTCAACAACAGCTACAACTCCAAGGGACAGCTGACTTCTATCAATGCAATGGGTATCAACACCATAACCGTTGCGTATGACGATAAGGGCAATACAACCTCTACCACCGACGCTATGGGTAATGACATTGACTATTCCTATGACAGCAAGGGTCAGCTCACCTCTGTTACCGATGAAATAGGCTCATATATGAATATGACCTATGACAGCAATGGCAATGTTGTTTCCGCCACAAACGGAGCAGGAACAACAACTCAGTTTACCTATGATACTGATGGAAACTGCACATCAAAAACTCTGACTTACACCTCCGAAGAGGGCGTAAAAAGCGTTACCGAGAATTATTTCTATGACGCTGCGGGCAATCTTATCAAGATAATCGACAGCGAGGGCAATGTCACAACCACCGAATACAACAGCATGGGCAAGGTGTCCTCCGCCACAGATGAAAAGGGCAGAAAAACTTCCTATGATTATGATGATTTCGGCAATCTTGTGAAGATAACCTATCCCGACAATACCACCGAAACATTCACATATGACCGTGAGGGCAATAATCTGTCCGCAACCGACCGTATGGGCAGAACTGTGACAATGAAATATGACAAGGTGGGAAATCTTGTTTCAAAGACATATCCCAACGGCGCAGGCGTTTCATATGTTTATGACGCTAATTACAATCTCGTTTCCGAAACAAGCGCAAGCGGCGGCGTGACCTATTATGAGTATGACAAGATAGGCAGAAATACGGCTATCGTTGACGCACTGGGCAACCGCACAACGTTCTATTACAATGCAAAATCACAGCTTGAAAGTATGACCGACCCCATGGGCAGGACATACACATACAGCTATGATGACAACGGCAACCGCATTAAGACCACATATCCCGACGGCACAAGTGTGTCCTCTGTTTATGATGAAAGAGGACGTGTTACACGTCAGAGCGACCAGCACGGCTACAACACATATTATGTTTATGACGGTGCAGACAGGCTTATCCGTGTGACCAATGCGCAAGGCATTTCCACAAGCTACGCATATGACGAAGTGAGCAATATGACCTCTGTTACCGACGGAAACGGCAATGTCACCGCATACGCATATGATGATTTCGGCAGAGTTATAAAGACCACAAACGCTCTCGGAAATTCTGCATACACCACCTATGACAAGAGCGGAAATGTTCTGACCTCAACCGATTATGCGGGCAATATTACAAGCTATACATACGACAGTCTTGACAGGGTTTCAAGTAAAACAACACCCGACGGCACGGTAAGCTTTGCCTACACCACTGACGGAAAAATTTCCACAGTTACCGATAATTTGGGTGTTACCTCATTCACTTATGATAATATGGACGGTCTGACAAGAGTTGATTATCCTGACGGAAATTATGTGTCTTACGGCTATGATAATGCTTGCCGTCTGACTGCTGTTACTACACCTTTTGGCACTACAGCTTATGAGTATGATTTACTTGACAGACTTACAAGAGTTGTTGACAGAAATGGATATGCAACTGTTTATGAGTATGATGCAAACGGAAACCGCACCGCTGTTCATTATGCCAATGGGTTTACTACCACATATGAATATGACCTGCTCAACAGACTTATTTGTGAAAAAACTGTTGACAACAGAGATAATGTTGTAGTACAATATATCTATACTCTCGGCGCAGCAGGGGAGCGCAAGAGCGTTACCGAGCTTGACCGCACTGTTGAGTATAGATATGATTCTCTGTACCGCTTGACCTCGGAAACTATCACCGAGGGCGAAAAAACCACTGTTTATACCTATGCTTATGACAACGTAAGCAACAGAATCTTGAAAACTGTAAACGGCGAAGAAACTGTTTACACTTATAATGCACTTAACCAGCTTGTGAGCGAGAATGACATTGTTTACGAGTATGACCTTAACGGCAACACCGTAAGAATGACATCTCCCTCAAAATCTGCACTTTATGTTTAC
>ERZ1106941.318-NODE-318-length-75877-cov-14.346061_pt1 | contig 75877 bp, 72 predicted proteins | sample MGYA00403670_ERZ1106941 | MGnify/ENA primary metagenome ERZ1106941 (study PRJEB35170, sample SAMEA104062400) | human gut metagenome | biome: human gut; feature: human-associated habitat; material: faeces | place: Denmark | collected 2012-06-04 ...
TGATAGAAGGGGGCAGAGCTGATATATTGATCATTAGACTGCGATAATTAAATCATCAATATGGGAAAGAAGTGGTAAGGGCAGACCGGTTCATCGGTTCCCGCATTGCCCAGAGTGAGAACGAGAAATTCCTGTGGTGGGCGGAGGGGAGGAAGTTCTCCAACGTTCAGTGCGACTGGGGGGCGCGTGCCCTGGGGAATATGGACCTGCTACCGGGAGTTTGTCATTGTACGGGCAAACAGCCGGGGCTGGAGCCGCCCGCTGAGGCGTATCATACCATGCAAAGCGCCCTCCCGGAGCAGTCCGGCGGGTGCTTTGGAGTAGTCAGTGTACGGGGAAGCTGTGCCGTGTGAGGGCGATCATCTCGCGCAGCTTTCCCTTCAGGAAGTGGATTCCCTTGCCGCTGGACAGTCCACCGAAGGTGGAGCTCTCCCAGGTCAGAGGGATGGATTCGCCGCTCTGGGCATCGAGCTCGAGCCGCTTGGGAAGATAGAAGGCCGCGCCGTCCTGCTCCTGAAGGTCGAAAAAGCACCTGTGAATGGCGGTAATGAAGTCCTCCCGTTCCGGAAGGGCGCCGGGGGCGAGAATGGAGGAACGCATGAACTCCGACAGCAGTCCGTATAGATCAAACAGGATGTCGATTCCCATTGTTTTGGTCAGAACGTGCGCGGAACTGTCCCAGGCCTGCGGGTAACATGCCTTCCAGGCGGAAAAATAAGTCTCGATGGCCTCCACCCGGGCGGAAAAAGTGGTGTAGTTAAAGCCGTTCTGCAGGTTGATCTCGAGCCAATGCTCCAGCAGCTTCTGCATTTTGCTGGAGTTGACATAAGCCCGGGGCAGAGAGCGGGCACGGGGGCCGTCGAACATCTTGATCCGGTCATGAAAGAGGCCGGCCCGGCCATTGAGCTCGTCCATCAGGTCAAAGGCGGTGTTCTCCCGGTCGGACATCAGGCCGGAGAGGTTGCGGATGGCGTTGGTATGTATGGCGGAGGGCTTCTCCTGGTTGCAGTTGATCTCAGCAAAGGAGGCCGCCATCTTGCGCAGATCCAGATCCAAGTAGACGCCGGTGAGGAAGGGGTAGTCCAGCTTGCCCGCCGCATAAGCCCCTTCGGTGCGGTGATGGCCGTCGATCATATAGCCCAGCAGTTCCTGCTCTGGGGCTAGAAGATAGCCCGCCTCGTCTGCCGCACAGGCTGCGATGTGCTCACGGTAACGGTGGAGAGCGACGGTCAAAAGGACAATGCCGGAGGAGTCGCTGGTGCGGCTCTCCAGAGGGGCAACAGTTATATAGGGGCTGTCCTGGCATCTGAGGGTGATAACAATGGCGTTGGGAAAGCCATACGGGCCGCTGGAGAGGCGCTCCTCAATTTCAGAGACCTTTTTCATGACCAGAGCGCGCTGAATGCCCTCTGGGTTTTCCAGGCTGCGGGGGAGGCGGCAGATCATAGCCTGTAGGAAGCCGGTGGTGAGAGCGCAGGTGTAGAGTTTGAGGTGGTCGCTCTGATCCACACGGAGCATGGGAATGGACATTGCATCCCCGTGCTGCGCAATCATCCTGTCCAGCATGGACAGGATATCTGCCTTGGTCTTGCTCTTTGTAAACATCCGCTTCATTTCGATCCTCCACTCTTGAGAATAATATATTGAGAATTTTTATCTCAAAAGCATTATATCAAAGACGGAAAAAAGAATCAAGCTAAAAAGAGAATCGCTGCACAGATTTTGAAATAAGAAAAAATAGAGGTCATAAATTTGATGAAAGGGGTTGACAAGGTGGGGAGAAGATGGTAAAATACAACCTGTTCTGAACAAAAGGACATGCGCGAGTGGTGGAATTGGCAGACTCGCTAGATTCAGGTTCTAGTGTGCATTACGCACGTGCGGGTTCAAGTCCCGCCTCGCGCACCAAAAATGACAGGTATCCCATGATGCCTGTCATTTTTTCATTTCTCTGCCGACATATCGGAAAAGCCGGGGCCCGGGGCCCGGCTTTCAGCGTGTCGAAAAAGTCTTTTCGCCCCGCTGCCTAAGTTTTTGAAGCTTTGAAAAAGCTTCAAAAACTACTGATTTCAATGGTAAGGGACACCCTTCTTGGGTTTCCCTCACACTCCGGCGCGGCAAAAATACTTTTTGCCACGTCGTTTGCGTTTTTGAAACTTTGAAAAAGTTCCAAAAACGATTGATTTGAATGGTGAGGGACACCCTTCTTGGGTTTCCCTCACACTCCCTTCCTTACCGTTATCGCAAATCTTGCCACTTTATCGACAGTCTCAAAGCCGGGCCCCGGTGGCAGGCAGGGTCTTTGTATATTTTTTCATGGCCGCGACGGTATAGATCGCCACCAGCAGCTCGGTAATAGGCATGGCCAGCCACAGGGCGTTCGCTCCCAGCACCACAGGCAGCGCCAGGATCAACACCCCGCTGACCACCAATCCCCGAGCCACCGACACGACGAACGCCGCCCCGGGCTTCATAATGGCCTGGAAATAATAGGTGGAGAAGATATTCAGCGGCAGCAGAGGGAATGACAGCGCATAGGTGCGGATGATGGCCGGTGCTATAGCCAAAATGGCAGGGGTAGGTGACATGAAAATACGGATATAGAAATTGGGGCAGGCCAAGCTCAGGGCCGTCCAGAAAACGCTGAAAAAGGCCACCGTATACAGGGCAAGTCGGAGGGTCTGCCGGATACGCCCGGCCTTGGCCGCACCGTAGTTCATGGAAATAATAGGCTGCGACGCCTGGCCCACGCTGTAGGCGCAGCACTGGGCAAAGGTGCTGATTTGTATGATAGGGCCGTAAACGGCCATAGCATCGCTGCCCAGCCAGCGCATGATCTGCCGGTTAAACAGCACCGTCAGGATGCCCATGGCCACGTCCACAAAGAAAGTAGAAAAGCCGGTAACGGAGATAGCCCGGAGCTTTTCGCCCAGCCTCTCCGGGCGCACCAGGCGCAGGGTATTCTTCCGGCTCACAAAGTGGATGAGCATCACCAGAAAGGATATGCCCGAGCCGATGGCCGTGGCCAGGCCCGCGCCGTAAACGCCCATATCGCAGGGGAACACGAAGAAATAATCGCCGAATACATTAAAAATGCCCCCGGCCAGCACGCTCATGGTGGCCAGGCCCGGGCTTCCGTCATTGCGCAGGAACCCCGCCAGCAATTGGTTCAGCAGGAACAACGGGAACACCGGCTTGATGGGCTGCATATACCGCTGGGCCAGGGCCAGCAGCGATTCATCCGCGCCGAAGAAGGTGAGAATGGGCCCCTCAAAGCACCATATCCCCACCCATGCCAAGGCAGCCAGTATCACCGCGCCGATGGCCGCTGCGGTAAAATACTGGTTTTCGCTGCCGTCCCCGCGGCCGCCGCCACGCCGGGCGCTGAACAGCACGCTGCCGCCGATGCCCACCAGCAGGCCCAGGCTGTAGATGATGTTCCACAGCGGTGCTACCACCGCCAGGGCCGCCGTACCCTCCGGCCCCTGATACTGCCCCACCATAGCCACATCCACGATGGAGTAAACGGAGGCGATCAGAGCGGTGCCAAAGGACGCCGACAGATATTTAAAATAAATGGGCTTGATTTTCCCGTTCAGAAGCTCCATGCTGCACTCCTCCTTTTTCAAGAAAAAACGGATAAGAAACATGCATCTCAGCTTGTCTCTTATCCGGCTGCTGCTTCTCCGAACAGCTCGCCCTCCGAGCTTTCCGGGCCATTATAGCGGCGGGCTTCCCATATGTCAAGGGTGTTTGCGAGAAAAAAGTAACATTAATTAAGATATTTATTCTTTCGGAAAATCACTTGTAAAATAGAGAAAATATTGCCATACTATACATAAAGGCTTTTGCCGCCGGGCAAACATGCCAAACACCCCTGCTGCTCGCGGGCAGTCTTTCAATAATCGCCATCTACGACAGTGTGCGCCGCACCCTGCCATAAGTTTTTTTGCTTTGGGAAAGGTGGTGGTTCTATATTCAATTGTTAAGAGGACCGGCATCAGCCAAAAGTATTGCTCCGAAATATGGCAGCCGCTGATGGCCGGGCAGACAATCCGTGCCCGAAAGAATTTGAAGAAATTGGAGGAACATTTATGAAGGTGAAAAGAAAAATCCGTTCACTGTTAGTATCCCTGCTGTGCGTTATGCTGCTGGCAGGCGTTCTGCCAACGGCCGCACTGGCCGAAGATCAGATTCCCACCGACAACCCCCGCTACACCACCGGTGTCTCCAGATCCAAAACCGCCACGCCCCTGGATACCGCAACCTGGACCTCAGACGTGAAGCTTTCCCTGCCCAGCGCAGAGGAAAAGCTGGACTCCGATGTGGTATTCGTGCTGGACGGCTCCTCTTCCGCCGATTCCGGCGTGGTGGATGCCTCCCTCTCCCTCTTGAGAGATCTGAAGGATGCCGCTGAGGACAGCGGCGCCGCCGTGAATGTGTGCGTTGTGAAATTCAAGCGCCAGGCTTACAAGTCCAAATGGTTCGATCTTTCCACGAACTATGACGCCATAAAGACCGCTATGGAGACCAAATACTCCGGCGGCACCAACATCCACGCCGGTCTTCTGGCCGGTAAGGCGGCTCTGGAGGAGCACCCGAAAATCTCCCCCGACAAAAAGCACCTGGTCTTAGTGTCCGACGGCTCCACCTACCTCTACAGTAAGGACGGCAACTGGGCCAGCGACACGCCGTTCTCCCGCTCTTACCATCCCAAAGAAAGCTACAACAGATTTGCCGGCGGCTATTGGGACAACGGTTACTATGAGCCGAACAACCATCCCGAGTTCAACGTTCCCCGGCCCAAGACGACCTCCGATGTGGACACCTGGAAGGCATACCTGGCTGATGTGGCAAAAAGAAACGCCGAGAGCAACGGAGATCAGTATGATTACCACATCAATTATGATCTGAACTTCAACCAGGGGAAACCCAGCCCCGACTTCAGGTCCCAGCCCTGTGAGCCCCGGACCGCCAATAACCGGGACATGGCCTTCTACTATGCCGACCAGGTCTGGCAGCAGATCAAGAGCGCCGGGTATAACGCATACTCCATCGCCACGAAGGACGGCTCCGCCGGTGAAGGGAACGCCGATGATTCCCACTGCTTCATGAACTATCTGAACGGCGGAGCAAGCCTGGACTTCAGCACCATCCGGAACGAGATCCTCTACGCCGTGGACGCCGGCTCCTATGTCACCGACTACATGGGCTATGTGGAGAATGACTACAACTTCGACCTGGTCAATGACCCCGCCAAGATCTATGTCACCGTGGGCGATGAGACGCTGGAGGCTGTGCCTCTTCAGGAGAACACCTATGGCTTCGGCAAGCATGAAGATCAGAATGGCGTCTCCTATGACTACGTTCTGACCTATACCCCCGCAGCGGACGGTGAGGAGAACTTCCTGTGGAGCATCAACGTACCCATCACCAACCTCCGCCATGTGCAGCTGCACTACACCGTGAAGCTGATGAACCCCAAGACGGAAGCCGGTACCTATGGCACCTATGACGCCAATGGCAGCCATGGCTATGACGGCCTTTACACCAATAACAGCGCCACCCTCTACCCCAAGGCTACCGGCACCGGGAGAGTGGGCGACGGTCAGGATTTCCTGAAGCCCACCGTCTCCTATCAGATCAGCTACTACACCGTTACCGTCAACTTTGTGGACGAGGACGGCAACATCGTGGCCCCCGCCTACACCTCCGACAGTCTGAAGGAAGGCTCCGCCTATGACGTGACCGCTCAGGCCGCACCGGCCATCCAGGGCTACACCTATAAGGTCACTACCGGTGACCCCCTCACCGGCACCTTGGACGGCAACAAGGTCATCACCGTGGTCTACGCCAAGGACACCGTTGATCCCGTCAAGCCTGATCCTGTCAAGCCAGAGCCCACTAAGCCCGCTGATACCCCCAATACCGGCGACAGCAGCCATATGTTCCTGTGGCTGGGCCTGGCAGTCATCAGTGGCAGCGCAGTCATCGGTGTGGTGATTGCCAATAAAAAGAAAAACCACAACAGATAACCGCGCAGCTTAATCTATCCGACAGGCCGCCATCTGCGGTCCGAAAAAACAACCTATAAAAGCATGCCGCCGGCAGATGCCGGCGGCATGCTTCAGCGTGTCGAAAACTTCTTTTCGACACGCTGCCTAAGTTTTTGAAACTTTTCAAAGTTTCAAAAACTACTGATTTCAATGGTAAGGGACGCCCTTCTTGGGTTTCCCTCACACTCCCTTCCTTACCGTTATCGCAAATCGTACCACTTTATCGACAGGCTCAAGCATGCTGCCCCAGGCGGCATGCTTTTTCTGCTTTCCAATTTTCAAAAAATCCATGGCGCCCAATGGTGACAGAAAAGTCATTTAGGGCGGCTTGTGCAGAAATGTCTGATGTGGTAAAATGGGACGCATCGGGAGGTGTCGAAGCATGTCTGCAAGCAACAAGAAAAAAATCCTTCGGCGCCTGTGGCCCGCTCTGTTGGTGTTTTTAGCTGCTTTGGCCGCACTTGAGCTGTTGTGGCCGGTTCTGCGCCAAAGCGGCACCGTCCCAGTCAATGACGGAGTCGGCACCATATACATCGTGCCGGATCCGGCCCTGCCCGCCAACACCCTGGACAGCGGCGACTTCACCCGCCAGGGCGATGCCGTGCTCTACACCGGCAGCCGGTACACTGCCAGCCAGGGGGTAGATGTGTCCGAATGGCAGCGGGAGATCCGCTGGCAGGAGGTGGCCGACGGCGGCATTGATTTCGCCGTGATCCGCTGCGGTTATCGCCGGTACGTCAGCGGCAGCCTGGAGCAGGACACTTTTTTTGAGGAAAACTACAGCGCCGCCGGGACAGCCGGGCTGCGCCGGGGTGTGTACTTCTTCTCCCAGGCCGTCTCCGTAGCGGAGGCTCAGGAGGAGGCCGCTTTTGTGCTGCAAATGCTGGCTGGCCGGCCTTTGGAGCTGCCGATTTTTTACGATTGGGAAACTGTCACTGCCGAGGAGGGCCGCGCCAACAGCCTGGACGGCAAGACCGTCACGGCCTGCGCCGCCGCCTTCTGCCGGGCCATAGAGCAGGCCGGCTACACCGCCGGCATATACTTTAACCTCCAAATGGGCTACCACACCTATAATCTCTCCCCTCTCAAGGACTACACACTTTGGATAGCGGAGCCGGGTAAGTATCCCTCCTTTTACTACCATGCGGCCCTGTGGCAGTATGACCACAGCGGCACTGTACCGGGTATCGATACGCCCGCAGACCGAAATCTGCTGTTTGAAGGGCTGTAGGTGAGGTAATCCGGTATGTGCCGAAGGCGGAACAAATTCATATCGCGGAAAAATAGCGTTCCCCAGGGACTAAACAGCACCCCATCTGTTAGACAAGCATTCTATCATACTTGTCTGACAAATGGGGTGTTTTTTTATGACAAAGGGAGTACCGAGCAAACGGTATACGCCGGAATTCAAGAAGCCGGTTGCGGAAACCATGCTGACGATTTGATGTTAACAGCAGAGACCAGATCAAATCATGGAAACGAATCTATTTAACAGACGGATAAAGCAGGTTCAATCGCACCCATTCTGCTATTCCTTGCCGAAAAGCCAAACCGGAAATGGGTCACGGATGTGAGGGAGTTCAGCCCGCTCGGAGGAAAGCGCTATTTGTCCCCAATTCTCCATCCGCCGCAGAATCAAGGCGAAGCTAAAGGGCTTGCCGCCTGCAATTCACAGACAGCAAGCCCTCTCAGCTGCTCAAATAATTTCTATTAAGAATATTTGTCTACCCTTTCGGGGTCAGCGCACCAAGGACGGTCGTTTTTTCACTTGGCTATTATGGAAGCGATTTAATTTAACTCCGCTCAAATATCTTGAGGATGTCGTCAAAATGCGTCTGCTCCTCCCGCAGCTGCCGGGCCTCCTCCTCGGACTCAGCCTCCGGCTCTGCAGCGGGCTTTTCCTCGGTTGCCTTGGCAGCGGTGGAATCGGCAGGCTTAGCGGCCCCGTCCGGTTCGGCAAAGCCGGTGGCGATGACGGTGACGCGGATCTCGTCATCCAGATTCTCGTCAAAGGTGGCGCCGAAGATGGTCAGCGCATCAGGATGCACCGCCTCCTGCACCAGGGTGGCAGCCTGCTCCACCTCCTCCAGGCCGATGTCCATGGAGCCGGTGACGTTGATGAGAACGCCCTTGGCACCCTGGATGCTGGTCTCCAGCAGGGGACTGGAAATGGCCATACGGGCAGCCTCCTCGGCCTTTCCCTTGCCGGCGGCGCGGCCCACGCCCATGTGGGCCAGGCCGGCATCCTTCATCACGGCGGTGACATCGGCAAAATCCAAATTGATAAAGCCGGTATCCCGGATCAGGTCTGAAATGCTCACCACTGCCTGGCGGAGCACATCGTCTGCGATTTCAAAGGCATTGGCAAAGGTAATCTTCTGATCGGTGGCGTATTTTAGCCGCTCGTTGGGGATGATAACCAGGGAATCCACCTTACCCCGCAGCTCCTCAATGCCCTGCTCAGCCTGCGTCATGCGCTTGCGGCCCTCAAAGGCAAAGGGCTTTGTCACCACGCCCACGGTCAAAACGCCCTGCTCCTTGGCAGCCTCTGCCACCACAGGGGCAGCGCCGGTGCCGGTGCCGCCGCCCATACCGGCGGTGACAAAGACCATGTCGGTATTCTCCAGGGCCTTGGCCAGCTGATTGCGGCTCTCCTCGGCAGCCTTGCGGCCTACCTCGGGATTGGAGCCGGCGCCCTTGCCGCCGGTGAGCTTCTCGCCGATCTGAATCTTATAGCTGGCAGCAGAAGAATTCAGCGCCTGCTTATCCGTATTCACGGCCACAAAATCGACACCCTTGATGCCGTCCGTAACCATGCGGTTGACCACATTATTTCCGCCGCCGCCAACACCGATGACCTTGATGCTGACGACATTCTCTACCCCTGTATCCATTGCAAATGCCATGTCTTTTCCTCCTGCTGCAGATTATGTGAAATGGCAGTTTTATCATCCGTTTAACCATCGGGCGGCAAGAATTTGCCCACCGTTAGCTGAATGGTTTCGCTGCTGCTATACCAAAACTATTTTATTACAGTTTCCCCTGCGGGTCAAGTATTCCCCGGTATTTTCCCGAAAAGATTATCCGGGGATAAAGCGCACTTCCTTGCGCGTCAGGTCGATGGTCCCTTTTTCATTTTGCTCCAGCTTGGTATCCACCACGGCCAAAAGGCAGTCCAGCTTATATCCGAAATCATCATCCGGGGACAGGAGCACGTCAAACCGTCCGTCAAAGCGCAGGGTAATGATTGCAGCGTCGGCCACGCTGATCTGCTGGCAGCGGCCGAGGGCGTCTCTCTGCTCCAGCGCCCGGAGCAGCTGCAATAGGCTCTCCTTGGCGGATTCCTGCTCATCGGGCACCTGCAGGGGCATGCCCACCTGGGGGTCCACCGGCGTCAGCCCGATGATGCGCGTTACCTCCTCCCCCGCCGCGGCCTGCTCCACCAGCTTACCGCTGCCGCTCAAAATCCAATCGCCGCCGGATTGCTCAATGGCGCAGAGGGTAGCATTTTCCTCCACCTGGATGCAGAGGGTATCCGGCAGCTTGCGGCTAATGCGTACGCTGGAAATATAGGGCAGGCTGCGGGTGATGGCCTCCGCAGCGCTGAATTTATTGACAAGGAACAGGTTATCGCCCACATGGATGCCGCCGCTGTCGGCGATTTCCTGGGCGGTATAGCGGCTGTTGCCGGTGACCTCAATGGTATCCACCTTGAAAAATACGGCCAGGGCAGCCACAATGGCGCCGCAGATGACAAAAAACACCAGCAGCTTATATAAAAAGGAAAAGCTTCCCTTTCTTTTTCTGCGTCTGCGTCTGTTTCGGCCGCTCATATGACACCTCTGCTTTCGTTTAGTCTTCTCTGTATATGCAGGCTCCCAGGCCCAATAGATCGCCCACTATATCGGCGTAGCCCCGCTCGATGTGATGGATCTGCTCCACCCGGGTGATGCCCTGTGCCTGCAGCCCCGCCACCACCAGGGCCGCGCCGCCACGCAGGTCTGTGGCCTGCACAGTGGCGCCCTGCAGCCGCTGCACCCCGGTAACGATGGCCGTTTGGCCCCGGGTACGGATCTGCGCACCCATTTTAATGAGCTGCGGCACATGGCGGAACCGGTCGGCAAACAGGTTCTCCACAAATACCGTGGAGCCGCGGCTCCTTGTAAGCGCCGCCATCAGGAGGGCCTGGTCATCGGTGGGAAAGCCCGGATAGGGCGAGGTTCGCACCGGCGGTACTCCCCGCAATCGGCCGCCGCTTTTCAGGCAGATGCCCCCGCCGTCGCTGCAGATCTCGCAGCCGCTTTTCTGCAGGATGCACAGCACCGCTGCCAGGTGGCGATAATCCGCCCGGTGCAGGTATACACAGCCGCCCGCACCGGCCGCTGCGCACAGATATGTAGCCGCCACAATACGGTCCGGACGCACCCGATGGGTGCAGCCGTGGAGCTTTTTCCGTCCCTCCACCACCACGGTGGCGCTGCCGGCTCCCTGGACGCATGCACCCATGGCCCTTAGAAAGTCCTGCAGTTCCATGATTTCCGGTTCCCGTGCGGCGTTGGATATGACCGTCGTGCCGGAGGCGGCGCAGGCCGCCAGAATGGCGTTCTCCGTAGCTCCCACACTGGGTGTACGCAGGAATATTTCTGCCCCGTGCAGGGCAGCGCCCCGGCACCGCAGGCGGCCGCTTTTTTCCTCAATTTCCGCGCCCATGGTGCGCAGCGCATACAGATGCAGGTCGATAGGACGGGGTCCCAGGTCGCAGCCGCCGGGCTGCGAGCACACCGCCTCCCCACAGCGGCCCAAAATCGCCCCCAAAAACATCACCGACGAGCGCATGCGGCCCATCAGCTCCTCTGGAATCTCGCAGCCGGTAATCTGGCGGGTATCCACCACCAAATCCGGCCCCTCCCGGCGGACGGTGCCGCCCAGATGCCGGATGATCTGCACGGCCGTATCCACATCGCTGAGGGCGGGACACCCCCGCAGGCAGCAGACGCCGGGGCAGAGCACCGTGGCCGCCAGCATGGGCAGCACACTGTTTTTGGCTCCCTGCACCGTCACCGCACCGGAGAGTTTCCTGCCGCCCTCCACCAAAATGACGCTCATATTCCTCCCCCGTTTTTCATAGAATGTACGCCATCCTATGCCGGAGGAAGCCTATAGGTGCTATGAGCAAAGTGCGTACTGCTCTTTTACTTCACCAACTCCATCACAGTCTGATAGATACGCTCTGTGGCATCCAAAATGCCCAGCTCCGCCATGCCCCGGCTCATGGAGGCGCGGCGGGTGGGGCTGGTCAAAATATCCCGGGCGGTACGATAGAGCTTATCTCCGCTGGACTCCTCCTCACGGATGAGGCAGGCGCCGCCGTGCTGAGCCAGGATCCGGGCGTTTTTCACCTGGTGGTCGTTGGCCACATATGGGGACGGCACGATGATAGTAGGCAGCGCCAGGGCGGTGATCTCGCTGATGGTAGATGCGCCGGCCCGGCAGATCACCAGGTCCGCCGCCCGCATCACCACCGCCATATTATGGATATACGGACGCACATCCAGGTGGGGATCCTCCGTTAGCCCCCGCTGCTCCAGCTCCGGCTGCATCCAGGTCCAGCTTCTGTCGCCGGCGGCGTGGATATGACGGAACGGGTAGCCGTCCGAGCGCTCTTTTTCAAAGAAATCCAGCATCTGCCGGTTCATGGTGCTGGCGCCCAGGCTGCCCCAGAAGGACACCACCAGGGGCTGCTCCGCGGGGATACCCAGCGAGGCCTTGGCCTCGTCATGAGACATGTCAAAAAAGTCGCCGCGCACCGGTGTGCCGGTGACCACGATGCGCTCGGGATGCTTATAGTGTATGCGGCACTCCTCAAACCCCACCATAATGCGGGAGGCATGCTTTTCCAGCATCCGGGTGGTAAGGCCCGGGATCATATTCGCCTCATGCACCGCCGTGGGGATGCCCTGCAGGGCGGCATACTTTACCATAGGATAGCTGGCGTAGCCGCCGGTGCCCACCACCAGGTCCGCCGGGAACTCCCGCAAAATTGCTTGGGCCCGGCGGCGCAGAGTCAGAAGCTCCACAGCGCTTTTGGCGTTATGACGCAGGCTGTCCAGATCCATGGACCGCTCAAAGCTGCCCACCTCGATGCCCCGGTAGTCATAGCCCGCCTCGGCCACCAGGCCGCGCTCAATGCCGTTAGGGGTCCCCACAAACATAATCTCCACCGTGGGGTCCTGCTTGCGCATATAGCCGGCCAGAGCCAGGGCCGGATTTACATGGCCCGCCGTGCCGCCGCAGGTAAAAATCACTTTCATAGCTGTCCTCCTCTTATCCGCCCCGGGGTGCCGGAATCTGCCGGGATACACTGAGTACAATGCCCATTTCAAACAGCTGCAGGGCCAAAGCCGTGCCGCCGTAGCTGAAAAAGGGCAGGGAAATGCCCGTGGCCGGGACCAGGCCCGACACCACCGCAATGTTCAAAAAGGTCTGCAGGCTGATTTGGGTCATGATACCCACCACCAGCAGCGCACCGAAGCGATCCCGGGCCTGGAGAGCGATCCAGAAGCCCCGCAGGATCAGCAGCGCAAAAATCAGCATCACCAGTGCGGCTCCGATGAGCCCCAGCTCCTCGCACACCACGGCAAAAATGAAGTCGTTATGCTCCTCGGGCAGGTACAAAAACTTCTGCCGTCCCTTGCCCAAGCCCACGCCCGTGAGTCCACCGGAGCCAATGGCAATGAGGCTTTGGCACATCTGATAGCCCTCGTCCAGGGCGTCGATCCACGGGTCCTCCCACATGCGGATGCGGTCCGCGCCGTAGGAGATGACCCCGGCCTCCACCAGCTTCACATAGGTAAAGCCCAGCGCAGCCACACTGCCGATGCCGCCGATGGCCCAGCGCTTATCGATACCGCCCACGATCATCAGCACAACGCCTGTGCCCACGATCAAAATAGTACCGGATAGGTGCGGCTCCAGCAGCATCAGGCCCGAAAAAAATGCCAGTGTCAGGATGTAAGGCCGGACGCCGTATTTGAAGCTCTCCATGAGGTTTTTCTTTTTAGAAATGCTGTCGGCAAAGTACACGATGATGGCCAGCTTCGCGATTTCCGAGGGCTGGAACGTCAGCACACCCACCTTGCCCAGCCAGCGGGTGGCGCCGTTTTCCTTGATGCCCACACCGGGCACCAGCACCAGGACCAGCAGGAAGATGGACACATACATCAATATCTTTGCCATGCCCCGCAGGCGATGATAGTCCATGCGGCTCATAACGACCATGGCGGCCATGCCCAGCAGGGCAAATATGGCCTGCCGCTTTAAGAAATAGGCCGGGTCGCCCTGCTTGTAGCTGGCGGAGGGGAAGCTGGCGGAAAACAGCATCACCAGTCCCAGCACCGTGAGCAAAATGGTCAAAAGCAGAAACGGGAGATCCATCCGGCCCGCCAGGGCCCGGGGAATGCTCTCCGGGCGGGAAGCCTGACGCGGCGGACGCCGGGTACTCCTGCGCCTGAATGCCAGGTGCTTATGAATGGCCGATTGCTGCACAGATCTTCCCTCCCTTCCGTTGGTTTTTGCTGCAGGCTCAGTATGCGAAGCGGTTCATAACGCCCAGGTAGGCCAGGGCACAGAAAATCACGCTCACCGTGGTAAACACCGCCACAATCTTGGTCTCCTTCCAGCCGCACATCTCAAAGTGATGATGCAGCGGAGCCATCTTGAAAATACGCTTGCCGTGGGTGAGTTTGAAATAGCCCACCTGCAGGATATCCGACAGAGTCTCGCAGATATACACGATGCCCACGGGGATCAGCACCAAGGGCATGTCATAGGCAAAGGCCAAAGCCGCCACCGCACCGCCCAAAAACAGGGAGCCGGTATCGCCCATAAAGACCTTGGCAGGGTAGTGATTATACAGCAGGAATGCCAGCAGGCCGCCTGCCATGGCGGCGGCGAAAATGCCCAGCTGGGGAAAGCCCTTCCACACCACGCCCAGCACCGCGAAGAACGCCGCCACCGGGATGGTAACGCTGGTGGACAGACCGTCCAATCCGTCGGTGATGTTCACGGCGTTCACCGTACCCACGATGATAAAGGCAGCCAGGATCATGTAGACCACCCAGTTCAGCACGACGTAGGTGTTAAAAAAAGGAATATACAGGTTGGGGCTCAGATGGCCCTCCGCCCGCAGCAGGCACAGAAACGCCACCGCCGCCGCCAGCTGCAGCAGGAACTTTTGAATGGCGGTGAGGCCGGTGTTGCGGTGATGCTTTACCTTCTGATAGTCATCAATATAGCCGATGACGCCGAATACCAGGGCAAACAGGTATACATAGATATGGGTAAAGTCCCCCTGCACCATGCCCTTCCAGCCCACAATCACCACCGTGATGCCGATGCCGATGATGAACATCAGCCCGCCCATAGTGGGGGTACCCTGCTTGGTCATGTGCCAGGTGGGGCCAATCTCCTTGATGCTCTGTCCGGCCTTGAGCTTCACCAGCTCAGGGATCAAAAGCTTCCCGGCCACAGCCGTGATGGCAAAGCAGATCACACAGGCCAAAATCACTTGAAGGATCATAGTTCTTGTTCCTCTTTCCGCCCCCATGGGGCCTCTTTTGTTGTGTATTTACAGCAGGGACCGCACAACCTCCCGCTCATCCAAGGGGAGCGTTTTGCTGCCGATCTCCTGATACGTCTCATGTCCTTTACCGCACAGGATAACTACATCCCCGGGCGCAGCCAAATCCATAGCCAGGGCGATGGCTGCCCGGCGGTCCGGCTCCACCACATATCGCTCCTCCGCCCCGGCAAGACCCGGGAGGATATCCCGGATGATGGCCATGGGCTCCTCGGAACGGGGATTGTCACTGGTGACGACCACCAGATCCGCCAGAGCCCCGGCGATGCGGCCCATCCGGGGTCGTTTTTCCTTTTCCCGGTCGCCGCCGCAGCCAAAGACGGCGATGACCCGACCGCTTGCAAAGCCCCGGACGGTTTTCAGCACGTTTTCCAGGGCGTCAGGAGTGTGGGCATAATCAATGAGCAGGGTATAGGGCTTTCCGGGGGTGGCCACCACCTCCATGCGGCCCTTTACGCCGGGGAAGGCGGCCAATGCGGCAGCGCTGTCCGCCAATGGGATGCCCAGCTGTCTGCAGGCGGCCATGGCCCCCAATGCATTATACACCGAAAACCGCCCCGGCACACCCAAGCGCACCGGAATACATTCCCGCGCTGTACAGACTGCGAAGGTTACGCCCCGCTCCTGCAGGGTAATTCCCTCCGCCCACAGGTCGGCAGGGTTTTGGAGACCATAGCGCGTCACCGGGCAGGTCACGCCCCGGAGCATACGCTCTGTCCAGGGGTCGTCTGCATTGCACACCGCCCCACGGCTGGCGTGAAACAGCTTCGCCTTGGCGCCGCAGTAGCGCTCCATAGTGCCGTGATAGTCCAAATGGTCCTCGGTAAGGTTGGTGAAAATGCCCTCGGCAAAGGTTATGCCCTCCACCCGGTGCTGCATTAGGGCATGGGAGGAGACCTCCATCACTGCGTGGGTGCAGCCCGCGTCCGCCATTTGGCGCAGCAGGCTTTGGATCTCCAACGCATCCGGCGTGGTGCGCCGGGCCGGGAGCATTTGCTCCTCCACCAGGTTCTGCACCGTGCCGATGAGGCCGGTCTTTATTCCCGCACTGCGCAGGATGTGGCGCAGGAGATAGGTGGTGGTGGTTTTGCCGTTGGTGCCGGTAACGCCCAGGACCGTCAGCCGGGCGGCGGGATTTTCATACCAGGTGCAGGCAATTTTGCCCAGGGCAGCTCGCACATCCGGCACCGCCGCGCAGGGCAGGCCCGGCATCTCCTGCCGGCATAGCACGCACGCGGCGCCGCGGTCCACCGCCTGTTGGGCGTACAGGGCGCCGTCACACAGGGTACCCGGCACCGCTGCAAACAGGCTGCCTTTCCGGGCCCTGCGGGAATCCGCACACACATGGGTGATCTCCGTATCCGGTGATATCGTCAGTGCAGTGATCTCCGTTCCCTCCAGCAGCTCCCGCAAACGCATTCAGCCCGCTCCTTTCCACCGCAAACCACATGGCTAATCCGTTACGCCGCTGTCGCTGAGCTGGACGGAGATCACTGTCCCCGCCTCCACCTGCGCGCCGGCGGCTTCCGATTGGTTGATGACCCGAACGCTGCCCGAGCCGCTATCTGTGGTTCCGGTGAAGCGCAGCAGGAGGCCCGCGCTGCTCACCGCCATATTCGCCTCGCTGGGGGACAGGCCCACCAGGGAGGGTACTGTGCAGAGTGTATCCGGCTTTTCAGAGCCGGCATAGAGGATCACCCGGGATTTACCGGGGATCACTGTGCCGCCCTCCGGAGTCTGATCGGTGACGGTGTCACCGTCGCCGACGACCTTCACTGAAAAGCCCTTGGATTTAAGCTTTTCCTCGGCGTCCGCCACGGTCATACCGATGACGTAGTTCACCGTGGTGTCAGAGCCCAGCAGCTCCTCTGCCGAGTAGGAGGGCTCCACGCCCAGATAGGGCAGTATCTCGCCCATGATCCGGCTGGCGTAGGGAGCTACCGTACCGCCGCCGCCCCGACCCTCCCCGGTGGGCGAATCCAGAGTCAGAAGCATGATATACTTGGGATCGTCCGCCGGTGCGAAGCACATGAATGACAGCACCACCTCGCCGGTGTTGCCCTTATCCGCCGTGCCGGTTTTGCCGCCGATGCGGTAGCCGTGGACCTGGCCATTGCGGCCCGTACCGGACGAGACCACATATTCCAGGCACCGGCGCACTATGGCGGAGGTCTCCTCGCTGACCACCTGGCGCACGGGGGTAGAGTCATGGCTGGAGAGGACATTTCCCTCGCTGTCCACCACCCGCTCCACCACATAGGGAGTGTGGAGATAGCCGCCGTTGATACAGGCGGCCTGGGCAGAAATCAGGGCCACAGGAGTCGTGTTGAAGTTTTGGCCGAAGGCATAGCAGGCCAGATCCAGCTCCGATGCCGTTTCCTGAGGGGCAAAAATGCCCAGGGCCTCACCCTCCAGGTCGATGCCGCTGCCGTTTACCAGACCAAAATCCTTCATATAGCGGTAGAACTTCTCCGTACCCAGGCGCAGCCCGTAGGTGATGAAGGCCGGGTTGCAGGAGTTGCCCGCCGTTTGCTCCAGGGTCTGATGTCCGTGGCCGGCGCGATTGCTGCAATGGATGGTGGCGTCCAGCACATGGATGGAGCCCGTGCAGTCAAAGGTGGTGTTCTCGTCAATGACTCCCTCCTCCAGGGCCGCCGCCAGGGTCAGCACCTTGAAGGTAGAGCCGGGCTCATAGGTGTCGTTGATGGCCCGGTTGCGCCACTGGCGCAGCTGGGCATCCGCCAGATCCAGCTGGCCGTCCTTCACCAGGGACGCAAGCCTACTCTCATAGACGGCGGAGGGATCGTTCAAATCATAGGTGGGGCTGGAGGCCATGGCCAAGACCGCCCCGGTCTCCACATCCATGACGATGCCCGTAGCCCCCTGAGCCTCGGTAGAGGTCACCATCTCGCTCAGGGCCTTCTCCACATAGTACTGCACTGTTGCGTCCAGCGTCAGCACAATGTCGCTTCCGTTCTGTGCTTTATAGTATTGCTCATAGCCGTAGAGCATGTCGCTGCCCGTGGGATCCTTGGTGGACACCACCAGGCCCGTCTCGCCGTCCAACACGTCGTTATACCGGGCCTCCAGCCCATACAGGCCATAATTATCCGTGCCCACAAAGCCGATGATCTGGGAAGCCAGCGTGGCATAGGGGTAATAGCGCTTGGCATCGGTGACCATGTACACGCCCACAACGCCCTCGTCGTTGATGAAGGTGCGGATCTGATCAGCCACGTCCTCCTCCACCCGAAGCTTGAGCACCTCATATTGGGAGTCCGTGCGCTCCATTTTTTTCAGGATGCCCTCCTTGTTGATCTCCAGGATCTCCGAGAGCTTCTGTGCCACGCTGTCCTTGGTCCAGGCAACGGGATTATCCTTGTCGCTGAGAGCGCGGTCCATTTCCAGCGGGGAGAGAAATACCGTTTCCGCCGTGGCGGAAATGGCCATGATATTGCCGTTGCGGTCATAGATCGTACCCCGGGTGGCAGCAACCTCCGTGCTGCGGGTCTGCTGGTCCAGGGCCTTGGCCTCCAGCTCGTCATGGCGCAGGATCTGCAGAGAAAAGAGCTTGATGACCAGGATCAAAAAAACCAGCACACCCAAAACCGCCATAAGGATCATGGTGCGATTTTGAATAATCCGATTGGCGCGGCGCACTTTTTCGCTTTTCCGATTGATCTCACCGCCGCTTTGGGCCATGGTCTCAGCTCCTTTCGCAAATTTTTTCCTATCTATTATACCAAAGGAAGGAGCAAGAAGTCACCTTCTTACTCCTTGTTGTATATCCCTACTATATGGGGCGGCTCACCGGAAATATTCCACCACGGACCCCAGAGCGCGGGAAATGCTTTCCGCGATATTCTCCAGGGCGGTGCCCGCATCGGAGCGGTACACCACCGTGCTGTCAGCGGCAGGCAACTCTAAGTACTCCACCTGACCGGCGGTGGGCTTGGTCATGCCGGCCTCCTCGGCCACGCGCTTCACAGTGGCCAGGTCAAAGGTCTTTTCATACTGGGTCAGCAGAGCTACATGGCGCTCCTCCAGCTGGCCCATCTCCGTTTTGATCTGCGAAATATCCGTAGAAACCTCTGTCAGGCGCACGTAGCCCATGAGCAGCACCACCACCAGGCCCGTCAGCACCGCCGCGCAGGCCAAAACCAGCGGGGAGAGCTTTGCCGCAGGACGGGCGACGCTCTGCCGTCTGGGGGCCGCCACCGGCTCCCGGCGCTGGGGCTCCATGCGACCGGCATCATCCAGTGCGCGCTCTCTGGCAAGGGCATCCAGATCGTATGCCAGGGAACCGTCCGTATATCCATATCTGCGCCGATCATTGCTCTGTGCCATGGTTTCCGCTTCCTTTCTTTTGTGATTTTGTCAATTTCTAAAAAGTAAATTTTTTTCGCCGGGCTTTAAAGCTTTTCCGCCACACGGAGCTTGGCGCTGCGGGCCCGGGGGTTATAGACCAGCTCTGCCTCACCGGCCACGATGGGCTTGCGGCTGACGAGCTTCATTTTCGGTTTCTTGCCGCACACGCACACCGGAAAATTCGGTGGACAGGTGCAGCCGGTGGCCAGCTCCTGCAGGGTCTTTTTGATGATGCGGTCCTCCAGAGAATGAAAGCTGATGACGGCCAGGCGTCCGCCGGGATGCAAAAGCTCCGCCGCCGCTTTCAGCATAGGCGGCAGCTCCCCCAGCTCATCGTTCACAGCGATGCGGATGGCCTGAAAGCTACGCTTGGCCGGGTGCTGCTTTTCCCGCAAGGCTGCCGGGGGCATGGCGCCGCGAATGATGCTCACCAGCTGGCCGGTAGTCTCAATGGGGCTCTCCTGGCGGCGGCTTACAATAGCCTTGGCAATGGCCGGGGCATAGCGCTCCTCGCCATATTCAAAGAGGATGCGGCGCAGGTCCTCATAGCTCCAATCATTCACCACGTCCCGGGCGGTGAGGGCCGCCGTGCGGTCCATGCGCATATCCAGGGGCGCGTCGTGCATATAGGAGAAGCCACGGTCCGCTTCATCCAGCTGCGGAGAGGAGACACCCAGGTCGAAAAGCATCCCGTCCACGCCGTCAATATCCATCTCCCGAAGGACATCGGCAATGCGGCTGAAGTTGCTGTGCACCAGGGTCACCCGGTCCTTATAATCCGCCAGGCGAATCTTCGCCGCCTCAATGGCGGTCTCATCCCGGTCCAGGCAGATAAGCCGGCCGGTGGTGAGCCTTTTGGCAATTTCCAGGGAGTGGCCGGCACGGCCCAGGGTGCCGTCCAAGTAAATGCCCTCCGGCTTTATATCCAGCGCGTCCAGGCACTCGTCCAGCAGGACCGGCTTATGGCCGAAGGCCTGGTCGTCGGCGGCGTTGCGGTCAAATCCCATGGCTCACAGCCCCATTTCTTCCATAGCCTGCTCCAAAGAGCCACTGTCGAAGGCCATAGCTTCCTCTCTGGCCCAGCGCTCAGCATTCCAGATCTCCGCCCGGTCAAAGCTGCCGATGACCACCACTTCCTTTTGCAAACCGGCGTACTCCCGAAGCTTGGTGGGGATGAGGATGCGGCCCTGTGCATCGGGCTCGCAATCCACGGCGTTGGCAAACAGGGGGCGCAGGGCCTTAGCCTTGCTATAGGGCAAGGCCCGGACCTTGTCCGTAAAGGTGGCCCAGCTCTCATCGGAATAGATGGAGAGGCAGTGGTCCAGGCCCACGGTCACATGGAAGGTCTGGCCCAGCTCCTCCCGCAGGCGGGCAGGGATGAACAGCCGCCCCTTGGCGTCAATATTATGTGCATATTGTCCGGTCACGGCTGCTCCTCCTTCCATGGTTTTTATGGGAAACTGTGGGATTATACCCCACAAATATGGGCACTACCCCCACATCTCCCCACTTCATGTTTACAGTATAGTAAATCAGCCGCTAAATTGCAAGAATATTTTTCCCCATAATTGGAACATATTTCCTGCAAAAAATGGCTGATTTTTTTAGTTTTCCCCCTTAAAATAGAACGCTTGTTCTTATTTTGTGGAATACAAAAAAGCATCCTCTACTATATATAGTAGAGGATGCTTTTTTCAAATACGATATATGGGACTACAGAAAAGTCTCTCTGAAAAGCTCAAGGTTGTTTTGTGAGATTTAACGAATTTTTAAGTCGAATTTTGTCAGTTTTCCTCATTTTCCTCCGGCTCTTCTTCGCTGGAGGGGGCATTTCCACTGCGGATCTGCTGCATCTGCTCATTGGAGGCAGCGCGGAAGCGGGTACGGGATTGGCGCACCTCGTCCAGAGCCATTTGAATAGCCTCCTCCGTGCGGCGCAGGGCATCCTCGGTATAGGAGTTGGCCACCCGATACAGCTCATTCGTGCGCTCCTCGGCTCGGTGGATGATCTCAGCGGATTTCATCCGGGCCCGCTGCAGCGTCTCGCTCTCGGAGACGATGGTTTTCGCGTCCAGCTCGGCCTGCCGGAGCATCTTCTCCACCTCCTTTTTGGCGGAGGCGATATACTCCTCCCGGGCGCGGATCAGCTCCTGAGCCTTCTTAATCTCCAGGGGCATGCGGCTGCGGATCTCCGTGAGAATGTCCAGGGCCTCGTCACGGTTGATGGTGCATTTTTCGGCGCTGAAGGGGGCGCTCTTAGCTTCGTCGATCATGCCGTAGAGCATATCCAGCAGACGCTGCAGATCTTTTTCTTCCATGGTATATCCTCCCCGTTTCAATTACTCCGTTTTCTGTTTGAGTTCCTCGGCTACCGCCCGGGGAACATATTTCTCCAATGGCTGTCTGTAGCGGATCATCTCCCGCACCATGGTGGAGCTGAAGTGCTGATATTCAACGCTGGCCGGCAGGAACACCGTCTCCAGCTCTGCCCAAATGCCCCGGTTGATGGCGGCCATCTGATACTCCAGATCGAAATCCGTGGCATTGCGCAGACCCTTGACAATGACGTGTCCCCCTTTCTCCCGGGCATAGTCCGCCAATAGTCCGCGGTACAGCTCCGCCTCCACATTGGGGAGCTCCTCCACGGACCGGCGCAGCATTTCCAGCCGCTTTTCCGCCGGAAACATGTGGGATTTCTTATCGCAGTTATCCATCACGCACACAAACACCTTGTCAAAGCACAGGGCAGCGCGGCGAATGATGTCCAGATGTCCCAGCGTAATGGGGTCAAAGCTACCGGGATAGATGGCTATTTTCATGGGGTCAATCCTCGTTTCTATGGTATACAGTGAGTTTTATTTTGCCGTAGCGATACTCTCTGTATATCGAATAGGGGCTGCTGAGCGGAGGCAGGGTCTTATCCGCCGCACTTTCCGCCACAATTATACCATGTCTGCGGCAAATGTCAAACCTTACGATATCCTCCAGCGCCTGCTCTAAGAGGCCGGAGGCATAGGGGGGATCCAGGAAAATCAGGTCGAACTTCTCGCCGGACTCCAGGTAGCTCATGGCATCGCCGTTTACCACCCGGGCCCGGTCCGAAAAGCCGCAGGCCTCCAGGTTTTCCCGGACAGCCTGGAGGGCGTCCTTGCGCCGCTCTACGAACACGGCGCTTTCAGCGCCCCGGCTCAGGGCCTCGATGCCCAGCTGACCGGTACCTGCAAATAGATCCAGCACCCGGCGGCCCTCAATATCGAACTGAATAACGGAGAACAGGGCCTCCTTGACCTTCCCCGTGGTAGGGCGGGTCTCCAGGCCCTCCAGCTCCCTTAGCCGTCTGCCCCGGGCAGATCCTGTGATAACTCTCATAGCTTTACAGGCGAGGATCGAAGTCCTGGAAAATCACCAGATTTCCGGCAGACTCCGCCGCGCGCATCTCCTCTTTTGTGATAATGGTCCAGTTGATCTCCTGGACATGATAGAACCACCGGCACCAGCGCAGGCAGAAATTATCCCGATCAGAAAACCGATAGGCGATGAAATCAGGCTTGGCCAGGCAATTGGTCAGCAGGTTTCCCAGGGCCCACAGCAGCGCCTTGGGCATATCGCCGCCGTCACCGTGGCGGAGAAAGTTTTCGCTGAGTTGGCCCCGGACGATCTCCGGGCGATTCTTTTTCAGCCACCGGATGCACCGGGGGTCGAAGGACTCGATGCAGTACAGCACCTTATACTTATCCAGCATGGCGCAGGTGGCGGCGGCCAGGGCATCGTGGTTCCCCCGCTCCGCCTTCAGCTCCACCACCAAGGGCAGGCCACTCTGCTCAAACAGGGGCAGCACCTCCTCCAAAAGGGGAATTTCCTCGTCGGTGCCCTCCAGGCGGTAGGCTTTCAGCTCCCGGGCCGTCAAGTCCTCCACCAGCACATCGGCCCCGGCGGTACGCAAAAGGCTTGCATCGTGGATAACGGCCAGATTTCCGTCCTGCATCAGATGCACATCCAGCTCCACGCCGAAGCCCCGGCGGATGGCCTCCTTGTAGGCAAGGATCGAGTTTTCCGGGGCCAAATCCTTTCCGTGGTAGCCTCGGTGGGCATAGCGATACTTCCGCAGCAGCTTCCAGTAGGAATGGCCCCGGCGGCACATAGTCAGCAGGGCGAATATCTCTGCCAAGAGCAGCAGAATAATAACAATTAAAATAGCGATCCACATATCAGTTATCCATATCCTCCAGTGCATCCAGGCCCTTCTTAGCCTCGGGGCGGCTGTCGCCGTGGTGGACAAAGTGCAGGGACACCAAGGCCAGCGCGGAGAACACCGCCGCGTAGGGGAACAGCACCGTCATGCCCAGCTTATCCATCAGCAGGCCCGAGAGCATGGGCGTTGCCACCTGGGCTGCCATGGAGGCGGTGTAGTAAAGCCCCGTGTAACGGCCCACATCCTGCTCCGAGCACATCTCCACCACCATGGGGAAGGAGTTGACGTTGATGGTGGCCCAGGCAATGCCCGCCAGGGCGAACATAGCGTTCATAAGCATGGAGGGGCTGTTATCCCGCAGGAAAGCCGCCACGCCAAAGGCCGCGGCCAGCATGATGACGCCGGCACGGATGGTCTTTTTCCGACCCACCTTAGAGGCGATCATTCCCACGGGCAGGTAGGAGATAATGGCCGCCGCCTGGGCGATGATCAGGGTGAGATTATAGTCCTTATGGAGAATATTACTGGCATAAACAGAGTATTTACTGGTGACGGCGTTATAGCCGAAAAACCACAGAACGATGGACAGAAGAATGAAGATCATAGACTTCTTCTCCTCCGAAGACAGGCCCTGCTTCTCCGGCTGTGCAGGCTCTGCCGCTACGGCAGGCTCTGCAACGTCCGCGTTCTCCGCCAGCTGCTCCGCTTCGGCGGGCTTGTCCTCCAGGCCATAGCGAACGGAATCCTCCACCATCTGGGCGGCCCACTCCGGCTCCCGAACGGTGAGCAGGAAGATCACCAGAGCCGTGAGCATAATGGCGGCGATAACGGCAAAATAGGCGGTGTAGCTCATGAGGGCGTTGCGCACGGAGGCCGTGGCGAACACCATGCCCAGCACCAGGACCAATATGCCGCCGGCAGAGCCCATAAGATTGATGATGGCGTTGGCTTTACTTCGCAGGGGCTTTATGGTGACATCCGGCATCAGCGCCACCGCCGGGGAACGGAAGGTGGCCATACTCACCAAAACCACCAGCAGCAGAATGATGAAGAACACCAGCGTGGCAGGGCTCTCCGCCGTTACCTGCCAGGCGTAGGCCTGTCGGGCGGGAACAACATAATCGGTGTAGTCGGGGTTGGTGTGGGTCTTGTCGCCGTCCTGGATCTGGCTGCGGATGGCGGCGAACTCCTCCTGAGAGAACTTATCCGCCAGGGTAAACCTCACGCCGTCGGGGGTCAGGAGAGTCTCGTCCTTCTCCTTTTCATAGATGGTCACCAGGGCAGCGGGGTCGTCGATGGCAGACACATCTTTAATATTATTGAGCTGGGCCATATCCACAAAGCTCAATGCCACCAGGGCCACGGCGGCAATGAGAGTGCCCACCACAATGAAGGGAGTGCGGCGCCCTTTTTTGCTGTGGCTGCGGTCGGAAATGGCGCCAAACAGAGGCAGCAGAAACAGAGCTAAAATATTATCCAGCGCCATGATAACTCCCGACCAGGTCTGGGACATACCGAACTTATTGGTCAGGATCAAGGGGATGGTGTTGTCATAGGCCTGCCAAAAGGCGCAGATCAGGAAAAAGGCAAAGCCCACCAAAATCGTCCGCTTATAGTTTAGTTTCATATTTTATGACCATTCCTTTCCGCTATGTTGCAAGGCACAAATGACCAACAGAAGGAATGGTCATAAAGCGCCATGTTTTTCGGTTGCCGCGAAAGCGGCGAGAAAAACAGCTTAAATAAAATGATAATTGAATTTTTTCAATTATCCTCCAATTCCTGCAGCAAAGCCGCAATATCCCGGCGCACCCAGGTGGGCTGTACGCCGAATTTTTCTATATCCGCCTCCGTCCCCTCTCCGGAAAGGACGAACACCGTGTCGATGCCGGCGCCTGCGCCGCAGGCTATGTCCGTGTAGAGCCGGTCCCCCAAAAGCACCGTCTGCTCCGGTGCAAAGCCCGTGCGGGCCATGGCGAGAATCGCCATATCCGGCTGGGGCTTTCCCAAAAAGCGGGGGGTGCGGCCCGTGGCGGTGGTAAGCATCCGGCAGACGCTGCCGCAATCAGGCACAGAGCCGTACCAGGTGGGACAGACCCAATCCGGGTTGGTGGCCCAAAACTCTGCCCCGCGATTTAGGAGGATGCAGGCATCCTCCAGCTTTTGAAACGTCAGCTCCCGGTCAAAGCCGCACAGGAGAATGTCTACATCCGGGTCGGGCCGAGCTGTGACGGGGATGCCCGCGTCCCGGAGTTGGGAATAAAAGGAGCGAGTGCCGAAAACATAGCACTTTTTCTCAGGGCGTTCCGTCTGCAGGGCGGCGATGGTGACATCCACGGAGGTGAGGTAATCACTTCTTTCCGTCTCGATGCCCAGGCGGCGCATTTTTTCGATGTATCCCTCCACGCCCCGGGAGGAGTTGTTGGTGAGGAACAGGTAGCGGCCACCCACCCGGCGGATATACTGCAAAAAGGGGATCACCCCGTCAAAGAGCCGGTCATCCAGATAAATGGTGCCGTCCATATCCAGCAGAAACAGACGTTTTTCCCGCAGAGCAGCCATAGCGTCTCCCCTTCCCACACAAATTCAATGGTATCATAGCACAAAGCCGTCCTGCAGGCAAGCAAAACGGCTTTGGGGAGAGAAAAATTGTGGGGAGGCAGAGAGGAGAGGAAAGTGAGAAGTGAACAGATGGGGCGGGACGATGGGGGCATCGTCCCCTACGGACGGGGTTGACGGGAGCTGGTGCGGTTGGTGGGGCAGGTTGTCTTATGTGTTGTCCTTATGGGCCGGGCGGCGCAGAAGCAGGGAGCGCAGGGCCTTTCCGTTCCAGGGGATAAGAGGATAGAGGTAGCCCCGGCCTGCAATGGGCTTGGTGGTGGCCATAAGCGCCAGAACACCCAAAAGGCCGATGCCAAAGCCCCACCAGCGCAGGGCAAAGGCAAGCAGCACCAGTGCCATACGGCAGAGCTTGCAGGCGTAGCCCATCTCAAAGCTGTGCTGGGCAAAGTTACTCACCGCTACAAAGGCCATATATACCAGCACCTCCGGCACCAGCCATCGGGACTGCACCGCGAAATCGCCCAGGATCAGCGCGCCCAGCATGCTGAAGGAGTTGCCCAGCACATCGGGCGTATTCAGGGACGCCAGCTTCAGCACGTCGATAATCAGCTCCACCAGCAGCAGCTGTAAAACCAGCGGCACGGCGTACTCCCCCTCCACCAGCAGGAAGTCCCAGGGCTCCCGCAGGCCGCCGGGCTCCGTGGCCAGCAGATACCACAGGGGCGTAATGACCACATTCAGCAGCATGACGAAAAAGCGGATGATGCGCAGATAGGTGCCCACCAGAGGCGGGAAATAGTAGTCGTTGATCTCCTCATTAAACCGCAGCAGTGACACCGGCAGCAGCATCACCACGGGGGTGTTGTCGATGAGCACCAGGATGTCCCCCTCCATGACGGAGGCAGTGGCCACATCCGGCCGCTCGGTATAGCGGACCTTGGGAAAGGGATTGTACCACTGCTTCGGAGCAATGGCCTCGGCAATGGTCTCCTGGCTCATGGACACCGACCGGAGATCGATCCGGCGCAGCTTTTCCCGGAGCTGGGAGAGGGTCTTTGCATCCGCCCGCCCCTCCATATAGCATAGAGCCACGTCGCATTGGGAGCGGCCGCCCAGGCGGATCCGCTCCAATGTCAGGGCCGGATCCCGGATGCGCCGGCGCAGAAGGGCGGCGTTTTCCATAATGCTCTCCACAAAGCCGTCGTGGCTGCCCCGGAGGACCTTGCCTGCATCCGGCTCCTGCACCGACCGGGTGGGAAAGGTCTTGGCGTCCAGGAGAATGCCGCCGGAAAAGCCGTCTATTATCAGCAGAGTCTTGCCCGCAAATACGTCCGTCACCGCCTGCATCCGATCCCGGCTGGTCCCAGCGTCGCACACGGTGATATACCGGCGCAGCAGCTCATCTACGCCGGAGATACCATCCAGTGTCTCTACCTCCTGCAGCTTTTCCACGGCCCGCTCCAGGAGCATATCCTTGGCGTAACCGTTCACCACCCACATTTTGGCCCGGCGGCCGCCCACATACAGCTCCCGGCTCACCATGTCGAAGCTGCGGCCCACACCCAAAAGATCATCCAGCTGGGCGCATTTTGTGTCAAAGGGTTGGTTCATATTGCCCCTCCGCTTATTCATACTTTACCGGAAGTATGTGTAAAAAAAGAACCGGGCATACGCCCGGCGCACGAAAATACGCAGCGGGCGGGGTTTTCCCCGCCCGGCTTTTTTAAAATCTCCTCAGATGGTTTTTTCAAAATAGAAATAGGTCTCATCCTGGCCGGCCTCCCGCATACAGGAGGAGAGCATTTTATAGGAGGGCCCATTTTCCTTGAAGCACTTGGCAACCACCCGGGCGAGACCCAGGCCGTACAGGGCCCAATCCGCCGCTGCGGCAAAGGCCTCGGTGCCGTAGCCGCGGCCGGCATAGGCCGGGGCAATGCGGCAGCCCAGCTCCATGCCGCCCTGCCAATCGGGGTTGTACAGCACCGCCTCGCCGATGAAGTCCTCCCCCAGGCGCACGGCAAAATTCACGCAGCGGCGCAGGCGGAAATCCTCCCGGGCCACCGAGAGGAAATATTCCTCCATGGGGCTGCCGTCGTAGTCCTTGTGCCAATCATAGCCCCACAGGCGGTTACGCTCCTCGTCCAGGCACAGGGCATTATAGGGCAGCTTGTCCTTTTCCGTCAGGGCATCCAGGGTCAGGCGATCGGAGTGCAGGGTGGGTATTTCATGAAGGCGGTCCAGCTCGCTGCCCACCTCAAAGCATAGCTTGCCCCCCAGGGCCGCCGGGAGGTACTGCATCTTGGACATACGCAGCCCCTTATCCCGGGCATCATCCTCCCGGTTCATCCACCGGACGGAATCATCACAGTGCCGGGCAAATTCCTGCACCATGGTGGGATACGCCCCGGGGTAGGAGTACAGCGCCTTTTCAATATGCACCTGCATGGTACTGCCGCACTGCTCACCCATGCTGATAGCCACCAGCCGCCCCTCATGGAGCAGGCCCCCTGCCATGAACCAATCTCCCGCCAGGTGCCGCAGCATCTCCTTGGCCAGGCGCAGCTCATTTTTGGCAATGGCACTCTCCTTGGAAAACTCCGCCCCATAGTCCTGCCAAAACCGCTCCAGCAGGGGCTCGTCTGCCGCCGTCAGGGGCACATATTCCGCATCGGGATAGAGCTTGCGGAACTTATGGATGTGGTTGCGCTGGCCGCTGTAATGTCTTCCGGCAAACTCCGCCAGATCCTCCCGGCGGTAGATATAGTCCTTCCAGGGCCGCTCATTAATGAGCCGCACTACCGGGTAGCGCAGAAACAGCCGTCCGGCCTCCCCCTCCGGCACCACGGAGACCACCGGGCGCACCCCCTGCTCCGTGCAGTATTTCTCGATGAGAGTCAGGGCCGCGTCCACATCCCCCTCCGGCCCGGGCACAGGGAAATCAAACTGATAGCGGCCGTCAATCTGATTGCGTACGATGAGGCAATTTGCCGCCTCACAGAAGGCCGGGTGCAGCACACTCCCCCACATGAGCTTCACGCCCACAGAGTACTCGCACAGGCGATAGTTACAATTTATATAATAGGGTCTCAGTTTTTCCGCGTTCTGCGGCGTGACAGGTTCAAAAATCATATCAAATGCTCTCCAGAATTTCTTTTGTCTCCGATATAAACCGCCGGGCCATGGGCCGCAGCTCCTTCTTGGACCGCACCGCGATGCCCAGCTCCCGCGCTGCCGGCGGATCCATCGGCACCGCCACCACGTTGTCCCGGCGGCCCTTGAGCACCAGCTCGGACAGGATGCTGGCGCCCAGGCCGTGCTCCACCATAGAAATGATGACGCTGTCGCTGACATGGGTCTCGCGGATATTGGGCTTTACATCCCCCAGGGCGTGCATGATGTCCAGGTAAAAGCCCGGGGACGGCATGAGAAAATCCATCCCCTGCAGGGATTGTACCTTCAGGCTCTCCCGGCCCTGCATATCGTAATCCGGCGGCAGGATTACCAGCAGCGGGTCATTGCGCAGATGGGTCCAATCCAGGGTAAACCACTCCTGCCAGGAGGCAAAGCACATATCCGCCTTATCCTCCTGCACCCAGTGATACACCTCCTCCACGCTGCCCATCTGCACATCCACCGCCACATCCGGGTGGTTATCCCGGAAGCGCTGAATGATCTCCGGCAGCCAGTGCATGGCGATGCTGGCATAGGAGGCCACCCGAATGGTCTCCTCCCGGCGGGTATTGATGAGGCGGATCTCCCGCTCCAAGGTTTCGTCCGCCCGGAGCAGATCCTGTATCATGGGAAAAACTCGCCGTCCGGCGGCACTGAGCCGAATCCCCGTGCGGCTGCGCACCAGCAGAGGAAAGCCAATATCCTTTTCCAGACTGTTCATCATGTGTGTCAGGCCCGATTGCGTGTAGCCCAGCACCTCCGCCGCCCGGGTAAAGCTGCCGGTCTGCACCGCCGTGGCCAACGCCTCCAGCTTTTTGGTGTCCATACGCCGCCCTCCTTATCATGAAACTATGTCATAGTCTATGTTATACCGCATTTTTACAGAATTCGCAATGACTTTTGCAACATTTTCCATTTAATCATGACATAATATAATATAAAAATGCATACTTGTCGCTTTACAATTGATTCCCGCCGGGGTATAGTATGGCCATAGTGATTCTCAAACATGAATTGCTTTTCCTTTCTATCCTCAAACCTATAAAGGCCGCCTTGAAAAAGGCGGCCTTTATAGGTTTTTTTATAGATTTGGAGCTATCAAAAAGCTTTTGGATTTTCCGGCAAAGGGCCCTCGCCTGCTGTGTGCGCCGGCTTCGCAATGCCATGACTCTTACGGAGTTTTTTCATGCTGCGGGGTAACTCCTCTACGCGGTTTGGGCTGTCCCTCTTTTTTTACTCTTTTCCAGCCGACAGGGCCCGGGTGGCGTTGAGCACCGCCAGCACCATCACGCCCACATCCGCGCCGATGGCCAGCCACATATTGGCAATACCGATGGCGCCCAGCACCAGGCACACCGCCTTCACCGCCAGGGCAAACACGATATTCTCGTACACGATGCGCAGCGTCCGCCGGGAGATGCGCATAGCCAGGGCGATCTTGGCCGGGTCGTCATCCATGAGGACCACATCCGCCGCCTCGATGGCTGCGTCGCTGCCCAAAGCGCCCATGGCAATGCCGATGTCGGCTCGGGCCAGCACCGGGGCGTCGTTGATGCCGTCGCCCACGAAGGCCAGGAGCCGGCCCTCCCTGCGCTCTTTCAGCAGCCGCTCCACCTGCCGGACTTTATCCGCCGGCAGCAGCTGGCTGTGGACCTCGTCCACGCCCAGCTGGGATGCCACCTGCCGGGCTGCCGCATCCGCATCGCCGGTGAGCATAACGGTCTTTTCGACGCCCTCTGCCTTCAGGCCCCGGATGGCCTGGACCGCGTGCTCCTTGACTACATCGCCCAGGAGGATCCACCCGGCATATGCGCCGTCCACGGCCACATACACCACGGTGCCGGCCCTCTGAGGCTCTATAGGATGAACACCCAGCTTCTCCATGAGCCGCCGGTTGCCCACGGCTACGGCATGGCCGTCTACCCGGCCTGTTAGGCCGAAGCCGCCCAGCTCCTCCACGTCCGTCACCCGGTCGGTATCCACCTGGCCGCCCCAGGCGGATTTAAGGCTCTGGCTGATGGGATGCTTGGAGTAGCACTCTGCCTGAGCCGCCCACCCCAGCAGGGTCTGTGCGTCCATACCCTCCGGAGCGGTCTCCAGCACCTGAAAAACGCCTTTGGTGAGGGTGCCTGTCTTGTCGAACACCACACAGCCGGTCTTAGCCAAAGCCTCCAGATAGTTGCTGCCCTTGACTAAAATTCCCTTGGCGGATGCGCCGCCGATGCCGCCGAAGAAGCTCAGGGGAATACTGATGACCAATGCGCAGGGGCAGCTGATAACTAAGAAGGTCAACGCCCTCGTAATCCAATCGCTCCACATAGGCGCATTGCCCATGATGAGCCGCACCACCGGCGGCAGCACCGCCAGGGCCACGGCGCTATAACACACGGCGGGGGTATAGATGCGAGCGAACTTGGTGATAAAATTCTCCGCCTTGGCCTTTTTCATGCTGGAGTTTTCCACCAAATCCAGGATCTTGGCCACGGTGGAGTCACCGAACTCCTTGGTAGTCCGGATATGCAGCAGACCGCTGAGGTTCACACAGCCGGAGAGCACCTCATCCCCGGCCTTCACCTGCCGGGGCAGGCTCTCGCCGGTAAGGGCACTGGTGTTCACGGCGGCTTCGCCCTCCGTCACCACGCCGTCAATGGGGATGCGCTCCCCGGGCTGCACCACGATGACGGTGCCCACGGCTACATCCTCCGGGTCCACCTTCTCCAGGGCACCGCCGGACTCAATGTTGGCGTAGTCCGGGCGGATGTCCATCAGGTCGGAGATGCTGCGGCGGCTCTTACCCACGGCGTAGCTTTGGAACAGCTCGCCGATCTGATAGAACACCATAACGGCGCAGCCCTCCCGCCAATCACCCAGGGCCATAGCGCCCACAGTGGCCACAGCCATAAGGAAATTCTCATCGAACATCTGGCCCCGGAAGATACCCTTCACAGCCTTGAGCAGGATATCGTAGCCCACGATGAAATACGGGATGAGATACAGCACACCCTCCAGCCATCCCGTGAGGGGGGATACCCATACTCCGATCACCAGCACCGCCGACACGATGATCCGGATGAGATTGGTTTTCTGTTTCTTCGACACGACCTTTATGCCTCCTTTAGCGTTTCCGGCTCATACTCATAAAAAAGCCTCGCAGTATTTGCCGCCCGGTCCTGCGCATAGCTTTTACAGGAATATCTCGCAGTCGTCCTCTACCCTTTTGCAGTTCTTCAGCACCTGCTGCATCACGGCGTCCGCATCGGCGCCCTCGGTAAATTCCACCTTCATCTTTTGGGTCATAAAGCTGACGGTGGCAGCGGCCACGCCCTGAGTCTTTTGGGCAGCCTGCTCCATCTTGTCGGCGCAGGCCGCGCAATCCACTTCGATCTTATATGTCTTTTTCATGGTAAGTAGTCTCCTTTCCTCAATCGCCCAGGTGCTCCATGCCCAGCTGCAAAATAGAGCGGACATGGTCGTCATCCAGCCCATAAAAAACAGCTTTGCCTTCCCGGCGGAACTTCACCAGCTTGTTATTCTTCAGAATACGCAGCTGATGGCTTACGGCGCTCTGGGTCATGCCCAGGAGCCTTGCAATGTCATACACGCACAGCTCCGCGCCGAACAACACATACAGAATTTTGACGCGGGTGGAGTCGCCGAACACCTTGTACAATTCTGCCAGGTCATATAGGTCGTCCTCGTCGGGCATCTGCCGCCGCACAGCCTCTACGCCGGCCTCGTCCAGACACAGAAAATCCTGCTCCGGATTCTTTTCCATTTGATCCATGCCGCCCTCCTCAAATGTTCATTTGAATAATTGCTCATACGTTTGTTGTCTGTATGTTACACCCTTCCCCAAACGGTGTCAACCCCTTTTTGTAAATTATTCGGACATTTTTTACGCCCCTCTTAATTTCCCAAAGAAGTTTCCCACCGGTTTTGGAATATTGGTGATTGCTTTTGAGAAATAATGTGGTATACTATCATGTGTAGCAGATTGTCTTAAAAACGAAAAATTTACTATAACAGTAAGGTCGAATGTGTGCGGGAAACCCCATTGGGGGCTCTCTGCGCCATTAAAGTCCATGGTTTTGGACGCTTTTTTAAGCTCTCCGAAGCACGCAGGCAGCAGGGCGAAGGCTCCTTCCCCAATGCGCTGCAGATAAATAACTGTGCCCTGCATATTTTTGCAGCGGCTGACGATGGAGAGGCTCTGCCTCTCCCTATAACACCTCACGAAAGGGGCACTTATGAATCAGTATCTTATTCGCGGCGGTCGGCCGCTTTTTGGTGAAATTACCATCAGCGGCGCAAAGAATGCCGCCGTTGCCATCATCCCCGCCGCCCTGCTGGTGGACGGCACCTGCCGCATTGAAAACATCCCGCAGATCAGCGATGTTACGCTGCTGCTGAATATTTTGGAGGAACTGGGCGCCAGGGTCCGGGTGCTGAACCGCCACGCCGTGGAGCTGGATTGCCATGCCATCCGTTCCACCCATCCGTCCTATGATCTGGCCCGCCGTATCCGCGCCTCTTACTATCTCATCGGCGCTCTGTTGGGCCGCTTTGGTGAGGCTGCCGTGGCCATGCCCGGCGGCTGCGACTTCGGTGTGCGGCCCATCGACCAGCATATCAAGGGCTTCTGTGCCATGGGCGCAGAGGTGAAGGTGGAGAGCGGCTTCATTCAGGCCTGTGCCAAGTCCGGCCGTCTCACCGGCACATCCGTATATCTGGACGTAGTATCCGTAGGCGCCACCATGAATATCATGATGGCCGCCGTGCTGGCCAAGGGCAGCACCGTCATCGAAAACGCCGCCAAGGAGCCGCACATTGTGGACCTGGCCAACTTCCTCAACTCCATGGGTGCCGACGTCAAGGGAGCCGGCACCGACACCATCAAGATTCGCGGTGTGGATCATCTGGCCGGCGGCAGCTACGGCATCATTCCCGACCAGATCGAGGCCGGCACCTATATGGCCGCCGTGGCCGCCGCAGGCGGTCAGGTGCTCATCAAAAATGTGATCCCCAAGCACTTGGACTGCATCAGCGCCAAGCTGGTGGAGATGGGCGTTTACATTGAGGACCGGGGTGACGCCGTGCTGGTGCGCCGCAGCGGCCCGCTGCAGAAGACTAACGTAAAGACCATGCCCTATCCGGGCTTTCCCACGGATATGCAGCCCCAGATCGCCGCGGTGCTATCCACAGCCCAGGGTACCAGCATCGTCAATGAAAACGTGTGGAACAGCCGCTTTAAGTATATCGACGAATTAAAGCGTATGGGCGCCAATATCCAGGCTGACGGCCATGTGGCCGTCATCGAGGGCGTGGAGCATCTACAGGGCGCGCCGGTGCAGGCCTGCGACCTGCGGGCAGGCGCCGCCATGGTCATCGCCGGCCTGTGCGCTGAGGGCGTAACGGAGCTGAGCCAGGTGCAGTTCATCGAGCGCGGCTACGAGGACCTGGTGGGCAAGCTCCGGGCCGTTGGGGCCGACATCCGTGTGGTGGACGCGCCGGACATCGCCGAGCAGAAGGAAGCACATATCGGCTGATACAATGCCGCCAAAGCAGCGTCTGCCGCGTAGGGCCGCCAAAGGGCGGCCGGCGTGGTGACGCTGCTTTTATCACCCGGCGGCGCTCCCTCACCGCGCTTCCTATTTATAATATGGCAATCCGTAATACCCAAAATCACAAGCGAGGTCTGACATTTGATCACCATACACACTCTGGCCAGCGGGTCCGAGGGCAACGCCGCCTTGGTCTGCGCCGGCGATGTTCATATTTTGGTGGACGCTGGCATCTCCGCCCGGCGCATTGAGACCGCCCTGCGGTCTCTGAACCGGCAGCCTCAGGCCCTATCTGCCGTTTTCATCACCCACACTCATTCCGACCACACCGCCGGGCTTCGGGTGCTGCTGAAGCATACGGGCGCCCCCGTATTTGCCTCCCCCGCCGTGTGCGCCGCCCTGCTGCGGCAGATACCGGGCAGCGCCTCTCTGCTGCGGCCCCTATGCCCCGGGGATACACAGGCCTTCGGTTCCCTGACCGTGACGGCCTTTGCCACATCCCACGATACCCCGGGCAGCATGGACTATCGCTTTGATTGCGGCGGCGCCTCCGCCGGGATCCTAACGGACACGGGCTGTGTAACGCCGGAGGCCGAGGCAGCCCTGGCCGGGGTGGAGCTGCTGCTGCTGGAGAGCAACCACGATGTGCAGTGGCTGCAAAGCGGGCCCTATCCCTATCCCCTGAAGCGGCGGATATTAGGCGACCGCGGCCATCTGTCCAACGATGCAGCGGCGGAGTTTGCCTGCCGCATGGCGGACCGCGGCACCCGGCAGTTTGTCCTGGTGCATTTAAGCCGGGAGAATAATACCCCGGTCCGGGCCCTGGATACTGTAGGCTATGCCCTGCGCTGCGGCGGATTCGAGGGAGTCCGGCTCACCGCCGCCCCCCGAGGCGAGTGCAGTGAGGCCTATATAGCGGAGGGTGCGCCATGCAGAAAATAACTATCCTGTGCGTAGGCAAGCTGAAGGAAAAATTCTACCTGGGCGCTGTGGCAGAGTACACCAAGCGCCTGCAGCGCTGCTGCAAATTAGAGGTTATCGAGCTGCCGGAGAGCAAGCTGCCGGAGGAGCCCTCCCCTGCCCAGATCCAGCAGGCTCTGGACACGGAGGCCGCCGCCATAAGTGCAAAGCTCCCCAGGGGTGGCGCATTGGTGGCCATGTGCATCGAGGGCAGCCCCTGCTCCAGCGAGGAAATGAGCCGCAAAATGCAGCAGCTGGCTGTTTCCGGCAGTACCCAAGTTACCTTTCTCATCGGCGGCAGCGTGGGCCTCAGTGAGGAGCTGAAGCGCCGGGCAGATTGGCGTCTGTCCATGTCCCCCATGACCTTCCCCCATCACCTGGCCCGGGTCATGCTCCTGGAGCAGATCTACCGCGCTTTTCAGATCCAACAGGGTACGAAATACCACAAATAATCGAATGAAGCATATGGGAGGTTTTGTGATGAACGAGTTTGATATGTTGGCTGCCGCGGAAACCGCGCGAAGCGGCGAGCTCCCGCAGAATTTTTGGGACGATCTCTCCTCCGGCTGGCGCTTTCGTAAGGAGGAATTGGCCTGGCCGGTGGACGAAAAGGGCGAAAAGGAAAAGGCCGTGCTGCTGACGTCCACCTTTGACTCCCCTGCCGAATCGGATGTGACCATTTCTTTTTTGATATCCTGCGGCATTCCCTGCTTTAAGTATTACGCCAAGGAGGGCGGCGCAGGCAAGGTCATCAACGGCTTTTCCGGCTATGGAGCCGACCTCTATGTCCCCGCCTCCCGGCTGGAGGAGGCCCGAGCCCTGCTCCAGGCAGAGCCGGTTTTTGACGAGGATAATTCTTAACCTTCATAGCAAAACGGAAAGGAGATTTTATAGCATGATCGACTACAAAGCAGAATATCTGAAATGGCTCCGCAGCGATGCCATCACCGAAGACGAGCGGGCAGAGCTGGCCGCCATTGCAGATGACGACAAGGAGATCGAGAGCCGATTCTACGGCCCTCTGGAGTTCGGCACCGCCGGCCTGCGGGGCACCATGAAGATGGGCCTGCACCAGATGAATATCTATGTCATCCGCTGGGCCACCCAGGGCTTTGCCAATGTCATCTGCGCTGAAGGCTCTGCCGCCATGGACAAGGGCGTTGCCATCTGCATGGATTGCCGCCACCATAGCATGGAGTTTGCCCGGGCCGCCGCCGAGGTCTGCGCCGCTAACGGCATCCATGTGCGGATTTTCGAGTCCCTGCGCCCCACTCCGGAGCTTAGCTTTGCCGTGCGGCACTACGGCTGCCAGGCGGGCATCAACATCACCGCCAGCCACAACCCCAAGGAGTATAATGGCTACAAGGTCTACTGGTCCGACGGCGCCCAGCTGCCCCCCCAGCACGCCGATGCCATCGCCCGAGAGCTGGAGAAGATCGACATCTTCACCGGCGTAAAGACCATGCCCTTTGATGAAGCCAAGGCCGCCGGGCGCATTGAGCTCATGGGGGAGGAAACCGACAACGCCTTCATGGAAAACGTCATGGCCATGGTCAACGACCGGGAATGTGTTGCCAAGGTGGCGGATACCTTCCACGTGGTCTACACCCCCTTCCACGGCTGCGGCTGGAAGCTGGTTCCCCAGGCTCTGCGGGATCTGGGTGTGAAGCACCTGCACTGTGTGCCTGAGCAGATGGTGCTGGACGGCTCCTTCCCCACGGTGGTCTCCCCCAATCCGGAGAATCCGGAGGGCTTCTACCTGGCCATTGCCCTGGCGGACCGGGTGGGTGCCAACTTCATCATCGGCACCGATCCGGACAGCGACCGGGTGGGTATCCTGGTGCGCAATAAGGGTGGCCGCTTTGTGCCCGTGTCCGGTAACCAGACCGGTGTGCTGCTGGCAGATTATCTGCTGGGTGCCATGGCCCGCAGCGGCAAGCTGCCCAAGAACGCCGTCCTGCTCAAGACTATTGTCACCACCGAGATGGCCCGCCGGGTGGCGGAGGCCCACGGTGTCAAATGCTATGATACCTTCACGGGCTTTAAGTTCATGGCCGAGAAGAAGCAGCAGCTGGAGAGCCAGGGCCTGGGCAAGGTGGTGTTCTCTTATGAGGAGAGCTACGGCTATATGCTGGGTGACTATGTCCGGGACAAGGATGCCGTCACCGCCTCCCTGCTGCTGACGGAGATGGCCGCCTGGTACCAGAGCCAGGGCATGACCCTGTTTGACGCTCTCCAGACCTTGTACGAAAAGTACGGCTACTATGGCGAAAAGACTCACAACCTGGTGATGCCCGGCCTGGACGGTCTGGAAAAGATGGCTGCCCTGATGAAGAACCTGCGGGACGTGCCTCCCACGGAGATTGCGGGCGTGGCCGTCACGGCGCGCACAGATTATAAGGACGGTACCATTACCGATTGTACAACCGGGCAGGTTACTGCCTCGGAGCTGAAGGGCAGCAATGTTCTGCGCTACACCCTGGCTGATGGCACCGTAATCCTGGTACGCCCCTCCGGCACAGAGCCCAAGATCAAGGTCTATATCCTCACTCTGGGCAAGGACGCCGAGGAGCGGGACGCGAACATCGAAAAGTACTCCCAGTGGGCCCTGGCACTTCAGAATTGATCCGATAACGGCACCTGAAGCCCTGCTCCATTGGCAGCGTCATCCCCCTGCAGCCATCGGGCTGCAGGGGGAATTTTTCGCCGTCGGGTCCTCACCGCCGGACGTCCCATCGGCAATTCCCCTGATTCCGCCTTTTTCCCCGAAGAATACCCACTGCGCCGCTTTTTGTTCATCTCAACGGTTGACAAAAGTCCGTCCGCCCCTTATAGTACATTCATAACGCTTTTTTAACGGGCGGTCCTATTGGCCCCCCAAAACTGGAGGAGAGAATCATGGAACGCGAATCTTTCAAGTCCCGTCTGGGCTTCCTGCTGGTGAGTGCCGGGTGCGCCATCGGCATCGGCAATGTGTGGCGTTTTCCCTTTGTGGTGGGGCAGAACGGCGGTGGATTTTTTGTGCTGGTCTACCTCGTCATGCTGGTGGTGCTGGGCCTGCCGGTGCTGACCATGGAGCTGGCCGTGGGCCGCGCCAGCCGCAAAAGTGCGGTGCTTGCCTATAAGGCCCTGGAAAAGCCCGGCAGCAAGTGGCACATTCACGGCTGGTTCGCCATCATCGGCTGCTGCCTGCTGATGATGTACTATACCACTGTGTCCGGCTGGATGCTGGACTACTTCTTCAAGTTCGTCACCGGTGTCTTTACCCCCGGCATGGCTGCCGAGGTCAGCGGCCAGGTATTCAGCGATATGCTGGCCAGCCCCACCGAAATGGGACTGTGGATGGTTATTACAGTGGCCGCCGGCGTGCTGGTGTGCAGCATCGGCGTGCAGAAGGGCCTGGAGCGGGTCAGCAAGGTGATGATGACCGCTCTGCTGGTGCTGATCCTGGTGCTGGCCATTCACAGCTTCACCCTCCCCGGGGCCAAGGAGGGCATCGCCTTCTATCTGGTGCCCAACATGGACAATGTGCGTTCCGTAGGCCTGGGCAATGTCATTGCCGCGGCCATGAATCAGGCGTTTTTCACCCTGAGCCTGGGCATCGCTGCCATGGAGATTTTCGGCAGCTATATGAGTAAGGACCACACGCTGCTCAGTGAGGGCGCCCGCATATGCGGGCTGGACACCTTTGTGGCCGTCATGGCGGGCATCATCATCTTCCCTGCCTGCTTCAGCTACGGCGTGGAGGTAACCTCCGGTCCAAGCCTGATCTTCGTCACCCTGCCCAATGTGTTCACCAATATGGCCGGGGGCCGCGTGTGGGGATCGCTATTCTTCCTGTTCATGACCTTTGCCTCCTTCTCCACGGTCATTGCGGTCATCGAGAACATCATGTCCTCCTGCATGGATCTGTTCGGCTGGAGTCGCAAGAAGGCTGCGCTGATAAACGGCGTTATCATCCTCATCGCCAGCGTCCCCTGTGTGCTGGGCTACAATGTGCTCAGTGACTTCCACCCCATCGGCGGCCGGGATGTGCTGGACAGCGAGGACTTCCTGGTCAGCAGTATTCTGCTGCCTCTTGGGTCGTTGATATATCTGCTCTTCTGTGTGACCCGCTGGGGCTGGGGCTTTAAGAACTACCAGGCCGAGACCAATGCCGGCAAGGGCATGAAGGTAGCCGGCTGGATGCGGTGGCTGTTTATGATCGTGCTGCCCCTTATGATCCTGGCCATCTTCATCATCGGCCTCACCGGCTGAACCAAATTAAAAAAAGGGATCCGCTCTTACAAGGGCGGATCCCTTTTTTTGCCTCGCAGAGTTTGCCGCCCGCAGGCGGCAAGGCAGTCAAATCAGTTTTCCCCGCGACATGAGCGCAGAAAAGAGCAAAGGGGCTTTTCGCCCGTTTCTTATCTCCACGCTTTGCCGTAGAAGAACAGGGCCACCGTCCCCGGGCCCACATGGGCGCCGGTAACCGGCTCATAGCACACATGGGTGATCTCCCCCTCGGCGCCCCTGTCCCGCAGCAGATTCTGCAGGTGCAGCGCATCAGCGGGTGCATCGGCATGGGCGATACCGATGGGTGTCCCCCGGTCGTCCACGGTCTTGTCGTATATCTCCGCCAGAGCCTCCAAGGCCTTTTTCTTACCCCGGACCTTGTCGTACACCACGATCTTGCCCTCCTCGTTGCCCCGGAGAATGGGCTTCACCTGCAGCAGCGTACCGGCCAGGCGTGCGCCGCCGGAGATACGCCCGCCCTTGTGCAGGTATTTCAGGTCGTCCACCACGAAGAACTGCTGCATCCTTGCGCAGCGGCTCTTGGCAAAATCCTCCAGCTCCCCAAGGCTCCTGCCCTCTTTGGCAAGCCGGGCCGTTTCAATGACCACCAGCCCCTCGCCCAGGGAGGCGCCCCGGGTATCCAACACGGCGATGCGGCCGGAGCCGTACTTTTCCTCCAGCTCCCTGCACTGCACACCCACGCCCCAGCAGCTGCCGCTGATGCCGCCGGAGATGCCCAGATACAGCACGTCCATCCCCGCCTGCAGGCTCTCCTCTATGGCCCGGGCAGCCTGCTCAGGATTGACCATGGAGGTCTTGACCGATGCGCCTCTGCGCATAGCCTCATAAAAGGCAGGGCCATTGAATTCGATGCTGTAGTCCGGCTCCACGCCGTCCACCTCATAGCTCAGGGGCACCGTGCGGATGCCGTATTCCTCCAGCAGCTTCATGGGCAGATTAGCTGCCGTATCCGTAAATATCTGTACCATTTTGTCTCCTTTTCATATCACAGCGCTGCGCAGCCAGCCTGCCAGCGTGTCAAACAGTTTTGTATAGCCATCCATTGTCAGGTGGATGCCGTCGGCCGAAATAAGTCCCGGCAGACGCTTTTCGCCCAAAAACATCTCCCGCACCCCGATGAGCGGCGTCCCGGTCTCATAGGCCAGGTGCGCCACGGTGTCCGAATACAGCTCCTGGTGCCGGTAAATATGCTGGGTGTCCCCCAGCCAATCCATGATGCGCTCCTTGCTGCGCCCATTCCGGCATAGAAAGTCCAGATACCGCTGGGCGTCAATGGGCGGCAGGGTCATAAGCACCGGCTGCACGCCCTTGTCCTTCAGCTGGCGTAGCATCTGCAGCAGGATCTGCTTGAAGTCCGCCAGCGTGGTCCGGGGCAGATGGCTCTCCCTGGGGCTGTCCTGCACGGCGTCCCAATCGAAATCGCTGTCGTTGCCGCCGTAGGCAATGAGGGCGTAATCCGCCTGCATGCCCCGCTGCAGGTCGTGCTCCAGCAGAGCCTGCCCCTTGCGGATGGTTGCACCCATTTTGGAGCGGTTCACCACCTCCGTCTGCCGCCCGCTGTACCGCTCCATCACCTCCGGCAGGTGAAAATGATAGCGAAACTGCTCATCCGGCACCGTGGCCTTGAGCAGGGAGTCCCCGTAAATGTACGCACAAGCCATGGCTTTCGCCCCTTTCTGTCAGCCGTTTTTTACCGGCTATATCGTTTTTAATAATATAGCATATTACATCTTCCATGTCAACGCTCTTTTTCCTATTGTATCCGTGCAGATTTGCTGTTATAATAATTGTGCTTTTATGGAGGTGGCATTATGTCCTACGATAAATCCCTCATTGCCCACAAGCTGCAGCGGTGGGATCAGTACATAACCGACTATCACCTGCCCCAGTGGGAGTCCATCCCGGATTTTGGCCTGTACATGGACCAGGTGGTACTTCTGCTGGAGCGGTATCTCAGCTTCATCCCTCCGGTGAATGAGGAAAAGGAGCGCATCGTCACGGCCTCCGCCATCAATAACTACGTGCGTCTGAAGCTGATGCCCGCCCCGGTAAAGCGGAAGTATTACCGGGTTCACATCTGCTACCTTATCATGATCCTTACCCTGAAGCAATCCATCGGCATCAGCCAGGTGCAGAAGATCATCCCCTGGGAGCTGGCGGACGGGCAGGACGGGCCGGAGTCCGTGCGGCAGATCTATGAGGACTACAGCGGCAAATTCCGGGGCATTGCCCTGCTCTTCAACCGGCAGATCCAGCAGAGCTGGCAGGATCTGTGCGTCCCGGATGCCGGGACAGACGGCGTGGCCCGGTGTCTGGTGATGGAGTCGGCGCTGCTGGCCGGTTTTTCCAAGATCCTGGCAGAAAAGCTCCTGCGCCTGTGGGAGGCCGATCCCTCAGCCGTCCTGGCCGCAGAGCATCCCCGCAGCTTCACCAATAACTAATAGTAACTAATAGAAAGAAAATGTGCCTTCCCCCGGGAAAGCACATTTTCTTTCTATTCAATCTTCGCCCTTGCCCTCTTTTCCGGTGATCTTCTCCACAGCCAGGCGCACCAAGCAGGTTCTTGCGCCCATACGCTGCATACAGCCCACATACTTCTCCCCGGCGGCAGGGTCATACTGCCGGCACAGCGCCGCCATGGCGTGCATCCGTTCCTCCGGATCCGCTATAATCTCCAAGTGCCCCTTGGCTATGGCAGATGCGTAAGCCACCGTGTACTGGCCCGGCACGACCTCCGCCCGGGATACGGCGCTCATCACCGCCTCGCATCCGTTTTCGAATATCTCATACTTCTTTCCCCCTATGGCGCAGTGGAAGTAAATGCACTCCCCCTCCGGCCAGGCCGCCTGGGACACCGGAACGGCGTAGGGCCTGCCCTCCCCGTCCACCAGGGACAGCGTGGCATAAGGCGCCTCCGCCATCACCTGCCAGGCAAAAGCGGCGTCCCGCTCCTTATCTTTTCTGCGCATGATACCGCACCTCCTTTTCACCGCCCATTTTGCCCTCCCCATCATCTTTTGTCAAGGGGAGCATATACTGAAACCGAAATTTTTATTCGGAAAGGATGCGCTGTCCATGACCTTCCCCTATACGCTCCCCCGTCTGCCCTATTCCACCGGCGCCCTGGAGCCGAATCTGAACCGGGCCACCATCATGACCCACCACGACAAGATCTTCGCCAGCCATACAGACGCCCTCAACTGTACTCTGCAGCCCTATCCCGCCCTGCAGAAGCAGCCTCTCCCGCAGCTGCTGCTCCATCCGGACCGGTTGCCCTGCGCCATCCGGGAGGGTGTGCTGGAGCACGGCGGGGCTGTATATACCCACACACTGTATTTTCCCTCCCTGGCCCCTGCCCGGTCCACCCGGCCCGGGGCCGCCCTCACCGGGGCCATTGACCGCTGCTTCGGCTCCATGGAGGACTTTCTGCGCGCCCTGCGCCACCTGAGCCTGTCGGACCAGCGGGAGGGCTATACCTGGCTGCTGTCGGACCGCTGTGGGCGGCTGCGGCTGCTCTTCACCCCGGGTCAGGCCACGGCCCTGCCCCTTTTTCCCCTGCTGTGCCTGGACCTGTACCGCCACGCCTACGCCCTCACCTATGGCAATGACCGAACGGCCTATGTGGAGGCGGCGCTGCCGCTGATCAACTGGGAGGCCCTCTCCCAGCGCTATAAAACCGTGTATACCGCCCAGCCACCCTTTCCCAACCCATAATGCGTGGCAGCGCCCCCTCAAGCCTTCAGTGCAGTCTCTGTGCGCACGATTTTTTCTCCGCAAAAGCCTGCAGTGGCATTCACTTTTTTCAGCGCGAGCCGCTTTTCCGCCCCCCATAAGCAGATGTCCTAAAAGTTTTTATTATTGCTCTAAATTATTTTAAGAAATCTTTGCGCTTTTAGATTTTGGCCCGTCCTAACACTTTGTGAGAGTTTCCTTTAGCGGTAAAAATTAACAAAGTGCATCGCTTTATATATGACATTTTTATTTTTATTTTCTTTCATTAACGACAACTTTACGGGAAATAGTGCTATAGTTTGAGCATCAAATTTTGACGATCCGGATGTCGAAAAATGTAAAAAAGAGAAATCGCTTTTACAAAGGAGTGTGTTTTTGTGGCAACATTTATTATTGGCTTGGTCATCTTGATCGGCGGTGCCGCACTGTACGGTCGCTTCTGTGAAAAGGTGTTCGGTCCTGATGATCGCAAGACCCCCGCCTACACCAAGGAAGACGGCGTGGACTTTGTCCCCATGAAGGGCTGGAAGAACAGCCTGATTAACCTGCTGAACATTGCCGGTACCGGCCCCATCATCGGGCCCATCCAGGGCATTCTGTTCGGGCCCATCGCATTTTTGACCATTCCCATCGGCAACATCATCGGCGGCGCTATGCACGACTACTTCTCCGGCATGATCTGCCTGCGTGACGGCGGCACCCAGATGCCCGAGATGATCCGCCGCTATTCCCCCAAGGGCATTTATAAGTTCTATAATATCTTCGTGTGCATCATGCTGCTGCTGGTGGGTGCCGTGTTCATCTACACCCCCGGCGACATTGCCGCCACGCAGCTGTTCGGCTTTGACGGCAAGGCCACCTCTGTTTCCACGTGGGTCATCTATGGCGCCATCTTCCTGTACTACCTGATCGCCACCGTGTTCCCCATCGACGCCATCATCGGCAAGATCTACCCCATCTTCGGCGGTATCCTGCTGTTCTCCGCCATCGGCGTGTTCATCGGCCTCTTTGTCAAGGGCTTCCCCCTGCTGAACATCTGGGATGATTGGTCCTCCCCCGTCCTGACTATTGCCAGCTCCGGTGATACCTTTACTTACGCAAACTACTTTGCAAACGGCCACTTCCTGCCCATCTTCTTCGTGACGGTGGCCTGCGGCATCCTTTCCGGCTTCCATTCCACTCAGACGGCCATCATCTCCCGCACTATGAAGAGCGAGAAGCAGGGCCGCAACACCTTCTATAACATGATGGTGCTGGAAGGCTTCATCGCCATGGTTTGGGCTGCCGGCGCTATGGGCGTTTACAACCTGGCCCTTCAGAGCCCCGAGGCCACTCTGGCCACCGGCACTGTGGGTGTTGTTTGTAAGTACCTGCTGGGCCATGTGGGCGGCATCATCGCTCTGATCGGCGTTATCGTTCTGCCCATCACCTCCGGCGATACGGCTCTGCGTGCTCTGCGTCTGAGCCTGTCCGAGACCATGCACATTGACCAGTCCACCAACGGCAAGCGTATCCGTTTGGCTCTGCCCATCTTTGCTCTGGTCATTGCCATTCTGGTTTGGGCCAAGGTCAACTCCAACGGCTTCATGATCCTGTGGCGCTACTTCGCCTGGGCCAACCAGACCCTGGCTCTGTTCGCCCTAATGTGCATCGCCGTGTGGATGTTTGAAAACGGCAAGGCAAAGTGGGCCTGGATGCCCATGATCCCCGGCGGCTGGTACGCATTCATCTGCGTGACCTATATCGCCAATGCGAAGATTGGCTTCAACATCCCCTGGACCATTGCCTACATCATCGGCGTTGCCTGCGGCGTGGCCTATGTGGTCGCCTGCTGCGTGTACGGCAAGAAGCGTGCAGCTAAGAAGCTGTCCATGAACAGCTAAAGAATTTCTCTCCTCAAATATTTTCCTAACAGGAGCAGTCCCCCGGTGAAAGCCGGGGGACTGCTCTATTTTCTCAAAAAAATCTGCGTCTATCGTCAGGGGCCTTGCACAGGCCATGTAAACCTCGGTGCCCTCCGCAAATATGCGGAGGGCACCGGTTTTTCAGCATTTAATTCTGCCCTTCATCCCTGCCGCAGCTGCCTGCACAGCAGCCGGCTCACGGCATCGGCAAACCATCCGATGGATGGGATGCGTTCCATAGCCTGACCGTAAATTTTCCGGGCGTCGGGCAGCTCCCGGTCGCTGCCGGTGAAGATGCACACAGGCCGGATGCCCCGGCGGCGCAGGATCCCCGTCTCCTGGGCGGTATCATCCACGCCCCGCTTGCCGCTGTAGCTGTATCCCCCCAGAGGCAGTGCCCCCACGGGAATACGCTGGTCATCATTGGGGCTGGCATCGGACAAAACCAGCAGCAGGCGGTTTTGGCTCACCGCCTTGCGCATAAGCCAGGCCATAGCCCGCAGCGCCAGGCCGTCCCTGTTCCACCCGGCGGCCACATAGTCAAAGACCCGGTCATTCTCCTCCGGCTTGTCATAGTCCCGCAAAATCCGCAGAACCGTACACCCGCTGACGGAGCAAAACGCCGTGACCCGCACCGGAATACGGCACCGGCTGAGGCTCTCCACGATGATATAGGCCTGGGCGGCCAGCTTTTCCTGCTGGCGGTTTTGGGAGGCAGAGCCGTCCAGCAAAATATCCACGGACAGCTCCCCGGGCTGGCTGTCGCTGCGGCGGGTGAATATCCGCTGCTCGCCCAATGCCGCCGCCCTCCAGGCCACATCCCCCCGCAGCCGCCCCACGCGGCCCAGGGAGGTATCCTCGTCCTGCTGCAGCAGCAGGGTGTTCTGCAGTTTTTGGGTGAGCTGGGCGATTGTCAGACGGTTTTGCAGAAGGTTTTTCTGATAGTACGCCCGGTTTTTCTCCCTCTGCCGCCGAAAGTTTTCCGCATCCCAGGCGGCGTCTGCACTGATGGGATGCTCCGGCGGCGTTCCTCTGGTAAAGTGCAGCCGGCAGTTCCGGTGTACCCCCGTGCACAGCTCCCGCTCTGCCTCTGCCAGCTGCGAGGGGGTGAGCATGGACGTACCGAAGCAGTCCTCCACATAGCGGCGCAGGATGGGCTCCGGCGTTTTGCCCTGGAGGAAGCTCAGTAGGCGCATGGTCTTTCCGGCGCCGACCCCGCCGCTTTCGCTGGGGTCGCCCCGTCCCAGGGCCCGGAGGGCGTTGGGACGGATCAGGCGGACGCCGCCGCCCTTGCCGACGATACTCCGCCCGGCGAAGGCCGCCCACTGGCGGTCGGTAACGCTGCGGCGGGCCCGGCGAAAGAATGTAAACAGCAGCTCCTCCGTTCGATCTATGATTTTCTGCTCGTTCCACCCCGGGTCAAATTCCAGGGCCGCCAGCACCTGCCGCAGCCACGGGTCCTGGGGCTCCTCTCCTGCGAGGACGCGGCGGGCCCAGGCGGCCCGGAGGCTCTCAGCACTTTCCCGAGGGTCCTGGGGATGGGGCCGGGCCAAAGTCCCTTGGGCATATTCCCGTCGCAGGCCCGCCAGAGCAGGCCGCGTTTTCCCGGCCCGGGCAAACACCGCATGCTCCATGCCCAGCCAGAACACGTCCGTATATAGCCCGCCCTTTTGCTGCAGCTGAAAGCTGTGCAGCATAGGCTGAAAGCGTGAAAAATCATACAGGCCATAGGCCAGGCCCATGATCGTGTTTATGTAGAGCTCGGCGTCTCCCTGGTCGTCGAACGCCGCCTCCTCCGGGTGCAGGTCGTAGCGCCCGGCGCCATTCCAGATTTGGTTATAGGCCCGGCGGCTTTGCAGTTCTTCCCGGTCCATAGTCAGTCCCCAAACAGCTGGGCCCGATCCGCCTTCTCCGGGATCCTTGCCCAGACCGTGTCTGCCGCCAGCTGCTGCTCAAAGGGCTCAAAGGCCTTGTTGATAACGCCCAGACGCAGGGCCTGCCCGGCGCAGATGCCCTTTTCCATCAGGTGCAGGGCTGACAGCAAGCCCCGCAGATCCAGTGCCTTGGTGGAGATTTCACCGCTGTCACACTTCTGCCGCAAATCCCGAAACAGCGCCGTGAATTGCTCCGCCCACTGATCCTTCAAGGTAGGAAAGCTGCGGCGCAGGAGCTTTTTCAGATTCTCGTCGGAGATGACGGGCATATCCAGCACCACAAACCGGGACACCAGTGCCTCATTAAGCTCCCGGGTGCCGGCATAGCCGTAGTTCATGGTGCCGATAAAGCGGGTGGCTTCATCCAGATGGATCCGTTCATAGCCCGGCACGTCAATGACCCGCCGGTGATCCAGCGTGGCATGCAGCACCGCCAGGGCCTCGTTTTTCGCCATGTTCACCTCGTCCAGCACGCCAAAGCCGCCCAGTCGGGCGCACTTGCTCACCGGCCCCTCCCGGAACTCCACCTGTCCGCCCCGGAGGGTATCGGCGCCGATGAGCGCCGCCGCATCCACATTCACATACATGGACACATCCCAAACCGGCCGGCCGAACACCGCTGCCAGGTTCTCCGCCAGGACGTTTTTGCCCGTGGCCTTAGGTCCCGCCAGCAGCAGATGCTCCCCACACAGCAGAGCCGCCGCCGCGCTCTCCCAAATCTCCCGTCCATAGTAGAGATACCGTGGCTGGGGAACACGCTCCGCCGCCTCCCGGGGCGCCGGATGTGCCTGGCGAAACCGCTGGATCTCTTCCAGCAGTGCCGCATCCACGCCTTCCTCCTGCAGCTCCTTAAAAATATCCATATCTGCGCCTCCCCACTTTTTCATGATGCCGTATTATACACCTGCAGCCCATAAAGTTTTTGCCAAGAAACGCCCGTTTTCGCAAAAAAAATCTGTCTGCGCGATTTTTTCTCATTCTCGTGCAGAGAGCGAACAGAATTGTATCATTTCTCTGCCAGCGAAAAAGCGCCGCCGGTCACCCGGGCATATTCCCGTGTGTTTCATTTCGGTATCGTAACATTTTCAACAAAATAGAAAAATTGTCGCATTGACCAATTTATTTAATTTTTTTACAATAGGATTATACCATTCTGTCTAAAACCAGTGTGGAAATTTAAAGGAGGATTGACATGAAAAAGATTATCGCTTTCATTCTGGCCACTGTAATGCTGATGGCCACCCTCACTGCCTGCGGCAGCAAAGGCAACGATGAAAAGAAGGGCGGCGCCAAGACCGCTGCCGATTTGAAGATCGTTCTGCTGCTGCCCGGCGAGATCAATGATCAGGGCTGGAACGCATCTAACTACGCCGGCGTTGTGGCCTGCAACGAGAAGCTGGGCACCAAGATGGAGTATGTGGAGTCCGTGAAGGAAGCCGATTTTGAGTCCACCTTCCGCGAGTATGCCGAGCGTGGCTATGACATCATCATGGCCGCCGGCTCCCAGTTTGACGAGGCTGCCGCCAGCGTAGCCGCCAACTATCCCAACACCCGCTTCATGGTCGTCAACGGCTCCAAGTGCGACGCCGATAACCTCTGCCCCCTGTTCCCCAAGGAGTATGAGGCCTCCTACCTGGCCGCCGTCATCGCCGGCCACATCACCACCAACGGCCAGTTCGGCCTCATCGGCGGTGACCCCAACCAGGCTATGAAGGACCTGATGGCCGTATACGGCAAGACCGCCGTTTCCATCGCCAAGGACCGCGGCATTGCCGATGCCAGCTACAACCTGGCCTATTCCAACAGCTGGACCGACGTGGCCCTGGGCAAGCAGATGTCCGAGAATATGATCGATAACGGTGCGGACGTAATGTTCGTGTACGCCAATGAGCTGGGCCTGGGTGTCATCAACGGTGCCGTGGAGAAGGGCGCCAAGGTCGTGGGTTACTCCTCCGACCAGACCACCATCGACCCCAAGACCGTTGTGGCCTCCATCGACTTTGACTATGCCACCATGTACGTCTGGGCCATCGATCAGTTCCTGGCCGGCAAGCTGGCCGGTCACCAGATCGTAGAAGTGGGCGTGCCCGAGAATGTTTACTTCCCCGTCTACACCGATAACTGCCCCGCCGAGGCCAAGGCCGCCTGCGACCAGGCTGTCGCTGATCTGAAGGCCGGCAAGGTGGATTTGAAGGCTCTGTTTGACTAAGCTCTCTTATCGCCCTTACATATAAGGTTTCGTCCTGCCTGCTGGCCTGCTCAAAAAAAGCAGGCCAGCAGGCTATCCAAGGAAGCTGGAGGAAATATATGGCTATTCCCGTTGTAGAAATGCGGCATGTGACCAAGTACTTTGCAAAGGTCATTGCCAACAAAGATGTATCCCTCACCGTAGGCGAGGGGGAGGTGCTGGCGCTGCTGGGCGAAAACGGCGCCGGAAAAAGCACCATTATGAAGATCCTGTACGGCCTATATGGCCTGGATGAGGGTGAAATTTTCATCCGCGGCCAGCAGGTGCAGATCAAGAATCCCGCCGATGCCATGGCCCGGGGCATCGCCATGATCCAGCAGCACTTCTCTTTGGTACCCACCCACACCGCTGCGGAAAATATTATCCTGGGCAGTGTCCACGGATACATCTCTCTGAAGGACCACAATAAAAAATTGGAAAAAATTGCCAAGGAGTACGGCTTTGACGTGCCCATGGACCGCCCGGTGGGCGAGCTGGCCGTGGGGCAGCAGCAAAAGGTCGAGATCCTGAAGGCTCTTTATATCAACGCCGGTGTTCTCATCATGGACGAGCCCACCGCCGTCCTGACCCCCCAGGAGTCCGAGCATCTCATGCAGTTTATCAAGGACTTCACCGCCAAGGGCAACAGTGTGGTCTTCATCACCCATAAGATGAAGGAGGTCATGGAGGTGGCCGACCGCATCGTAGTCATGCGCAACGGCGTGGTGGTGGATGAGGTCCGCCGGGCAGACACCGACGAGCAGCAGCTGGCCCGCCTGATGATCGGCCAGGAGATCGTGCCCCCCGCCCGTGACCAGAAGGATTGCACCGGCGATCCGGTGCTGACGCTCCGGGACGTCTCCCTGCAGGAAAAGCACGCCGCCCCCCTGCTCAGCGGCATTTCCTTTACCATCCGCCAGGGGGAGATCTTCGGCATCGCCGGTGTCAGCGGCAATGGCCAGGATGACCTGTGCGATGTCATCTGCGGTCTGAAAAAGCCCACCGCCGGACAGATCCTCCTGTCCGGACAGGACATCACCGGCGCCAGCATCCGCCGCCGCAACGCCTGCGGCATCGGCTATGTCCCCGTGGACCGGTATCGGGACGGCATGGTCATGGATATGACCCTTTCGGAGAATATTCTGCTCAAGCGCTGCTTCGACAAGGGTTGGTTCAACCATGGCTTTATTCGTCGGGAAAAGCTGGACAGCTATACCAACCGGCTCATTGAAAATCACCGGGTCAAGGCCAACGACTGCCACGATACCGCCGGCAGTCTCTCCGGCGGCAACCAGCAGAAGGTGGTCCTGGGCCGGGAGGTAGACCTGGCCTCCCGGCTGCTGATCCTGAATCAGCCCACCCGGGGCCTGGATATGGGTGCGGTGGACCGCATCCACCATGTGATCCTGGAGGAAAAGGCCAACCAAAAGGCAGTGCTCCTGATCTCCACGGAGCTGTCGGAGATTTTTGAGCTGTGCGACCGCATCGCCGTCATGCACGGCGGCAGATTCATGGGCATTTACCGTAACGGTCAACTCACCACCCAGCAGATCGGCCTGCTGATGGCCGGTGTCCCGCTGGAGGAGGAGGTGCAAACCGCATGAGGTCGAAAAGCAATGTTCTTCTGTATAATATCACCGCCGTGGTCATCGGCCTGGTCATCAGCGGCCTTCTGCTGCTGTTCATGAAGGTGAACCCCCTGGACGTGTGCGGCCAGGCCCTGGGGAAAATCGTCACCGATCAATATAACCTGGGCGAGATTTTGGTGAAGGCCACCCCTCTTATCTTCACCTCCCTGGCCTTTGCCTTTACCTACAACGCCAATCTCTTTAATATCGGTGCTCAGGGCCAGTTCACCATGGGCGCCATCATCGCCGTGGCCCTGTCTCTGGGCCTGCAGGATAGTCTGCCCACCTGGCTGCTGCTCCTGCTGGTGCTGCTGGGCTCCTTTGCCGGCGGTGCGGCCGTAGGCGGCCTCATCGGCGGAGCCAAGGCAAAATTCCATGCCAATGAGTTCCTGGTGAGTATGATGAGCACCTATGTCATCACCAACTTTATGGACTATCTGCTGCGCACCTCGCTGCAGGAGACCAAGGCGGAGTATATGCAGACGGATGCCATCTCCTCCTCTGCCTATCTCCCCAATATCATCCCCGGCACCCGGGTCCACCTGGGCTTTCTCATCGCCGTGGCCGCCGCCGTGGCCGCGTGGATTCTGCTGAACAAGACGCAGCTGGGCTTCCAGATCCGTGCTGTGGGCAAGAATGCCGATGCCTCCCGCCTGGGCGGTATCAGCTCCGGCAAGATCTACGTCATCAGCTTCATGATTGCCGGCGGCCTGGCCGGTATGGCGGGTCTTACGGAGATCAACGGCGTGCAGCACATGCTGCTGCGGGATTTCAATGCTTCCATCGGTTCCTACGGCATCGGCATCGCCATTCTTGCCAACGGCAACCCCCTGGGCTGCATTTTCGCCTCTATTCTTTTCGGCTTTCTGAACGTAATGGGCACTACCATGGGCCGCCTGCCGGGGCTGAATATCCCCGCCAGCATCATCGAGCTTATTGAGGGCATTGTGATGATCTGCGTGATCATCTCCTACGCCGTCCGCTACGCCATGGATGTCAAGAAGAAAAAGGCCATGATGAGAAAGGCAGGTGTATGATCTATGGTCAATATTCTCACCCGCGCCATTATGATGAGCACGCCCCTGCTGCTGGGTGCCCTGGCGGAGGTTTACGCTGAGCGTACAGGCATGATGATCTGCGCCATTGAAGGCATATTCCTCATCGGTGCCTGGGGCGGCTTTGTGGGCACGTATCTGTCCGGCAGTCTCCTGGTGGGCCTGCTGCTGGCCATTGCCTTGGGCGGCCTGATGGCTCTGCTGTATGCCTTTGTCACCGTGACCCTGGGGCAGCAGCAGGTGGTCACCGGCACTGCCATGAACATCCTGGCCGTGGGCATCTGCTCCTACTTCCAGCGTGTGCTCTTTGGTGTCCCCACCACCCCCCTGCAGATCGACACTCTGCCGAAGCTGTCCATTCCTCTGCTGAGCAAGATCCCCTTCATCGGGGAGATCTTCTTCCAGCAGAATATCCTCACCTACATGGCCTATATTCTCATCCCCGTGTCCATCTTCGTGCTGTATAAGACCTCCCTGGGCCTGGCCATCCGTTCCACCGGTGAAAATCCCGTGGCCGTGGATGTGGCGGGCCTGCCGGTGAACCGCATCCGTTTCCTTACAGTGCTGGTGGCCGGCTGCATCGGCGGCCTGGCGGGCTCGTTCTACACAGTGGGCTACTTGGGTATGTTCAGCAGCAACATCATTGGCGGCCGGGGCTGGATCGCCTTCGCCATCTGCTTTTTGGGCAACTGGTCGCCCAAGGGCGCGGTGCTGGGCACCCTGGCCTTCGGCCTGGCGGATGCCCTGTCCATCTATTTCCGCACCGGCACCACCGCTGTCCCCACAGAGCTTATCATCGCTCTGCCCTATATTCTCACCATCGTGCTCACCATCTTCCGCAGCAATTTCCGTGTACCCGCTAAGCTGGGTGTCCCCTACCGGAAGGAAGGCTGAGTCTGTCCCGGCTATACGCAGCCCTGCAATATGAGAAAAAGCACCTCCAGGGGTGCTTTTTCTGCTGGCGCAGGTGTTTCCTCCTCCGCAAATGCCGTTGTGCAAAATGCTATTTATATCCTAAATCGTTCCACTGGAAAAACAAATTGCGGAACAAAAAGTTGTATCAAGAATATTCCGTTACTTTTTCCGGAATTCTTTTTGTTTCCGCTTCAAAAAGTTATCTAAAAAAATTTTTTTGATTGCAGTTTTCGCAAAATACCTGTGCAAAAATATGTACCACATATATGGTACATTTCTGTGTTCAGGTGAAAATGAAAAAAATAGCCATAGAAAAATGTAACTTTTTGTCCAAAAAAGTTATGGGCAAAATAACGAATGAATGTCCACATTTTTTTAGTCCCTCCCAAAAAAAGAGAGAAAATTTGACGGATTCCGTCAATCCTTCTTATAATGAGTCGTCTCGTGAGGCGAGAAAATTCGGCAAGCGCCGAGATGAAAAGAGGAAGACTAAATGGAAAAATATCTTGTTTTAGCAACCTTTGTCGGGTCAATCATAGCGCTGCTGTTTGCCCTCATCACCGGCAAGCGGGTTCTGAGCTACGAGGAAGGCACTCCTCTGATGAGCAAAATCTCCCGCTCCATCCGCGAGGGTGCCAACGCCTATCTGCGCCGGCAGTATACCGTGGTGGGCATTTTCTTTGCCTGCATGGTCGTGGTGCTGTGCGTCATGGCAGGGTGCAAGCTGCTGACCTGGTTCGTACCCTTTGCATTCCTGACCGGCGGCTTTTTCTCCGGTCTCAGCGGCTTTGTGGGCATGCGCATTGCCACAAAGGCCAACTGCCGCACCGCCAATGCCTGCCGCGATGGGCTGAATAAGGGCCTGCGTGTGGCGTTCTCCGCCGGCAGCGTTATGGGCTTCACCGTGGTAGGTCTGGGCCTGCTGGACATCTCCGTGTGGTTCCTGCTGCTGCGCTTTGTCTTCAAGCTGGAGGCGGCGGACATCACCAGTGCCATGCTGACCTTCGGCATGGGCGCCAGCTCCATGGCCCTGTTTGCTCGTGTAGGCGGCGGCATCTTCACCAAGGCCGCCGATGTGGGCGCGGACCTTGTGGGCAAGGTGGAAGCGGGCATCCCCGAGGATGACCCCCGCAACCCCGCCGTCATCGCTGATAACGTGGGCGACAACGTGGGAGACGTAGCCGGTATGGGCGCAGACCTGTATGAGTCCTATGTTGGCTCCATCATCTCCGCCTCCGCCCTGGGCGTAGCCTCCTTCTCCGGTCAGGCCTTCAAGGCCATGGCCATTCCCATGGTCATGGCAGCCGTGGGTATTCTCTGCTCCATCATCGGCTCCTTCTTCGTCAAGACCGATGAAAATGCCGACCAGCGCACTCTGCTCAAGGCCCTGTCCCGGGGCACCAACCTGGCCGCCATCCTCATCGCCGTCATCTCCTTTTTCCTGGTCTGGGCGCTGCTGGGCATTGAGCATTGGGGCCTGTATGTTGCTATTCTCTCCGGTCTGTTGGCCGGCGTGCTCATCGGCAAGGCTACCGAATACTACACCTCCGATACCTATAAGCCCACCCAGGAGCTGAGCAGCAAGAGCCAGACCGGCTCCGCCACCATCATCATCGGCGGTCTGGGCCTGGGCATGCTGTCCACAGCCATTCCCATCATCATCGTGGCCGTCTGTATTCTGCTGGCCTTCTTCCTGTCCGGTGGTGCGGCCAGCACGAGCATGGGTCTGTACGGCATCGCCCTGGCCGCCGTGGGTATGCTCTCTACCCTGGGCATCACCCTGGCCACCGACGCCTACGGTCCCGTGGCTGATAACGCCGGCGGTATCGCCGAAATGGCCGGCCTGGAGCCAGAGGTACGTACCCGCACCGACGCCCTGGATTCCCTGGGCAACACCACCGCCGCCACCGGCAAGGGCTTCGCCATCGGCTCCGCCGCCCTCACCGCCCTGGCCCTCATGGCCTCTTATATTGAGAAGGTCAAGGAGGTGGGTGTCTCCGTCACCTTTGAGGATTTCTCCCTGATGAATCCCGTGGTGCTGGTGGGCCTGTTCATCGGTGCGTGCTTGCCCTTCATCTTCGCGGCACTGACCATGAACTCCGTGGGCCGCGCTGCCCAAAGTGTGGTGCTGGAGGTTCGCCGCCAGTTCCGGGAGATCGCCGGCCTTATGGAGGGCAAGGCGGATCCTGAGTACGCCAAGTGCGTGGACCTATGTACCCGGGCCAGCCTGAAGGAGATGGTCCTGCCCACGGTCATCGCCGTGGTCACCCCCATCGTGGTGGGTATGATCCTGGGCTTCAAGGGCGTTGTGGGCCTGCTGGCCGGCGCCACCGTCACAGGCTTCCTCATGGCCATCTACATGGCCAACGCCGGCGGTGCGTGGGACAATGCCAAGAAGTATATCGAGGCCGGCAATTACGGCGGCAAGGGCAGCGACAGCCACAAGGCCGGCGTGGTGGGCGACACCGTGGGCGATCCCTTCAAGGATACCGCCGGCCCGGCCATCAACATCCTTATCAAGCTCCTGAGCATGGTTTCCATCGTGTTCGCAGGGCTGATCGTGAACTATTCCCTGCTGTAATCCATCGTTACCCTCCGCGTAAATTTTACGCATACCAAAACACTGAGGAGCCGCGGCGTTGCCGCGGCTCCTCAGTGTTTTTTCATCAAATTGTTTCAGTTCTGCCGCCGGATCTCCCCCTCCGTCACAGTGGGATAGCGGATGAGTCTGTCCCCGTCCAGGTCCTCCCGGTGCATGTCCACGGCGGTGATCTGCCGGTTATCGTAGGTGGTGTAGTAGTAGATCCCCCGGTCCGCGTTCCAGCAGGCGGAGTACAGGGTCATCTCATAGGCCCCGTCCGCCACCTGGCAGCAGCCGCGCTGCTGCTCCACAGAGCCCAGGATGTGAAACATCTGGCTCACGCTCTCACGCTCTCCCGGCCCGGACAGGGCGTTCAGCCGGGTAAACGCAGCCCGGACAAATCGGGATTGGCTGGACAAATCCCCGGGGAGGCCCATGCCGCCCATGCCCCGGCTGTATAGATCCAGCCCCAGCACCCCGGCAAATACACCCTCCGGCTGGCTGCTGGATACACCGGCGTAGTTGTTCAGAGCAAAAAGCTGCATAGGAAACGGCGGGTTATTGGTCAGCACACCCACGGGGTTATCATATATGTGCAGCCCACCTTCCGTGGATTCCACCACTATGCATGCCTCCCTGTCCGCGATCATCCAGTGCAGCTGCGCCGTCGGGAGCTGTGGGGAAAAGGGCGTCCCCGTGATGACCATGCCGGATAAAGCCGCTTTTGCCTCCCGCACTGATCCGCACCGGCCCAGGATCCACGGGATCAGCTCAAACTGCGCCACATACGCCGCATCCTTTCCGCGCACGGCGTCTCTGTAAACCGCATTTCCCACAAAGTTGAGCCCCGCCATGCCCAGCCCCTTTTCATTCACTGCGTCATAGTAAAGGGGATACCCCTCCGCCACAAAGGCCATACCGATCATAGCATAGTGGGATTCCATAGTGCCCCCATGGAGAAAGGCAAAGGGGTAATTCCTGGGCGTTACGGTGACCTCCTCCCCGTAGGAGAACTCATAGTCCAGGTTTCTGCCCATGTAAAAGTCCTTCGTTTGGTAGGTTGCCGCTGTACACATACTCGCACCTCATTTTCGGTCAAATTTTTACTTCTCTTTTTTATTATACCTCCCAGACCCCGGAATTAACAGCCCTTTTTCACCCCGATCCCGGGGTATATCCCCACCCGGGGATGCATAGGGTAGCAAAAAAAGGAAAGGTGGAATTCATATGTCCCGCAAGCCCGCCCGGGTCTTCCTCATCCCCAAGGGCATCGCCTTAGCCGCCTGCGCGCTGCTGGCCGCTGCCGCCATTTTCGGCGTCGTCCATGTGCCCGCCGCCATCACCGCCGCCACAGCCGCCCGCCAGCTTCCCATTTACAGCGTGGACCGCCCTGCCGAGGACGGCAAAAAATACTGCGCCATCTCCTTCGATGCCGCCTGGGGCAACGAGGACACCCAAACTCTCATCGATATCCTGCATCAGTACCAGGTCAAGGCCACCTTCTTCCTGGTGGGGGATTGGGTGGATAAATATCCCGAGTCCGTCCAGGCGCTGCATGAGGCAGGTATGGAGGTCATGAACCACTCTAACCACCACGACCACTACAACGCCCTCTCTGCCGACCAAATCATCGCCGATGTCACCGCCTGCAACGATAAGGTAAAGGCCATAACGGGCGTCGCCCCCACCCTGATCCGCTGTCCCTACGGCGAATACGACGACCACGTCATCTCCGCCATCCGCTCCATGGGCATGGAGCCCATCCAGTGGGATGTGGAACTGCCGGCAGCAGAGTAAAGTCCCCCTGCGGCAGCTTTTTCGACACCTTCTTCCTACAGCCCTATAAAAACCCCGGAAAACTTCTCGCATTTGCCTTTTGAGGTACATACATAGTGAAAATGCTATACTATCGCAGCGGAACAAACGGCGGTTGAGGTGGCGGAACGGACGCCTTTTGAGGCAAAATGGCGTCTGCTGGCGAGAGTGGGAGTCCACTGCTATATTTTGCTTTCCAATGTATCGGGTGCAGTAAAAGTAGCCCCGCTGCAAATTCTTCAGTTTCCAGTGGTGCTGCCGCACAAGTTTCAGGACGCGGAAAAGTTCAATTTGCAGTTCCCGGACTTCTCAGAAATCACCGAAACAGCGGACAAGCTGCGCTGGCTTCGATACCAGAAAGGCCTGCGCCAGAGAGATGTTGCAGACTACGCCGGGATAGACTGGAGCACCTATGTCCACTACGAAGAATACGGAAAAGGCCTCTATCCGCCGGAGCACATGGAGAAAATCGCGCAGCTTTTTGAAGTGCCGGTCGATATGCTTCTGGATGACTACAATCTATTTTTGAGGAATGGTCAAGGCAACCAGATCAAGGCAATCCGAACGAAACTGGGGCTGACGCAGAGACAATATGCGGACAAGCTGGGCGTCAGCCTTGGCAGCCTGAAACAGTGGGAGCAGAATCGGAAGCAGATTTTCAAATCCACATGGGAGAAGTATTTCAAGCAGGGTCTTGAAAGCTGTGAATAATTCCGATAGAATTATTACAGAATCATTCAGGAGATACAGACCCATGATTATCAAATCTTCGACTGCACTGTGTAACGACTACAGCATGATCTCTGATCTGGCAAATGAAAAAGCCGAACAGCGTGAGGAAACCTTGAAGCTGCGCGCAAAGCTGGAGGCAGCAGAGACCGCTCGGCTTTCCCGCGCACCTGCCTACACACTGGTGGAATCCAGAAAACGGTTGGAGGCAATCTATCAGCGTGACTGACCTTGCGCTCAGCGGGAGCTTGAAGCCATCGCGCAGCTCTATATAAACCTTGTGGGGCCAAATTCAGCGAGAAACATATTAAAAACGAGCAGACCGGCTGTTGAGGCCGGTCTGCTCGTCTGCTATGTATTATTGGTGCGCTTTCAGATGCTTCACGGCGGCGTCCACCAGTTCCAGCTTCTGCTCCGTGGAACAGGGCAGCTTCTGGACAGTTTTCAGCGCCTGCTCGGACTGGAACTTCGCCAGCTCCTGCCCAAGCTCCTGCTGCGCCTGCTTTGATTTCGGGAAGATTAGAAATACTTCCATGGCCGCCCTCCTTTCCAGAGCGTTTTCTGCTTCAATCTATGCGTGTGTTCCGGCGGCTATGTAGACAGATAGAACTCGATTTCACGGCTGCGAGGGAAATCGTATTGCCACGCGGCTTTGGCGGTGCGGCAAGGCTTGTAATTCAAGGACTTTTTGACCCCTGAATTGTCTACACCAGACCGCCGTTTGCGGGCGGATTTTGCCTTCTGCTGGCGGTGAACCTCCTTGGCACAGGCGGGGCAGTATTTTGCCCTGCCGGAGCGGGCGAGGATGCCCGTGCCGCAGACTTCGCAGCGGCGCAGCTTCTTGGGGCTGAGAATGGCCTGTTCCAGCTTGGATTGCTGGGGCAGCACAGCACGGCGGAACCACCGGCAGATCAGGCTGCGGGAGATGCTCTGCGGGCAAGCGTCATCCAGTAGCAGGCAGTCGCCATCCAAGAAGTTGCAGCAGCGTTTTGTAAGACCGCGCACGCTGCGAAGTTGCCCCGGCGTCAGGCGGAAGAGCGTGCCGTCCGGCAGCCGCTCGATGGGGTCAAGCTTGTGCATCTTCGCCCTCCTTTGCGATGAGCTTACAAAAAGTTTTCATCTGACCTCCTGTCCCATCCATCAATCCATCTATTTTTGTGTTGATTGATTCTCTTGTATCTTGATTTATTTCTTATTAGTTAGAGGATGAATTTCAGTCCCGATGAATGGCATAAAAACCGTCGTCCTGAAATCCGGTTGTGGTACGCTCCGGAGCGTCAGCTTGTCCACCGTCCGGAAAACCAGTGCCGGAAAACCCACACATGGAAAATCCCGTTGTGATCAAAGTTCTTCCCTCTGCCGCGTTTTCAACAATTCCCACACGTCAGCCATTCGCTCTTTCAGCTCGGCAATGTCGGCATCGTAGAAATGCCCGGTGCTGTTGAAGCGGCGGCAAATCTGATTGATGTTCGAGGCGACACGGCTGACGGCAGCAGCTAACTTTTTCTGCTCGGTGTAATCGACCTTGATGATGTATCCATCGATCAGCATCTTCCGGGCATACGCGCCGAAATTGTGGGTGCCGAGTTGATTCATCTTGTGGCGAACTACGCTCATTTCCTGCTCGTTCAGGCAGATTTCCTTGCGGATGGGTCGCGTGCGGTCTGGCATGATAAAACACTCCTTTCACAATACAACGGACATTTTTCTCCAAAAACTTGGCACCCTTTTTCAAAAACCCCCTACTATACAACGGACATTTCTCTGCCGTTTTTTAAGTATCGGAGAAGAAAAAATGTCCCCGCTTTCGAAAAAGCGGGGACACCATGATCTGCGGATATGAGGCCGGGTGTCTCGGTTATTCGCTCTATCATCAGCTCACCGACCACGGTGTCAAATGCATCATCCTCGCGCCGACCACCATGGGCATTACCAATACAAACCGGGTCAAGGCCGACAGAAAGGATACCGCTAACATTGCCCGGTGTCTGGCTTTCCACACCTACAGCGCGGTCTATGTGCCGGACAGCGAAGACAATGCGGTCAAGGAATAATAAGAACAATATTTGTAGCCGGAGGTCGAACGAAAATGGGTATTTCGTATAACAAGCTCTGGAAGCTGCTTGTCGATAAGAAGATGAGCAAGGCCGATCTGCGCAAAGCGGCAGGTATCGCGCCAAACACCATGACCCGGCTACGGCGGCATGAGGAAGTCACGCTGTCCGTGCTCAATCGGATCTGCGTTGCGTTAGATGTCAATATCGGAGATACTATCATCAGCGAAGAAAAGTCGAATAAGTTGGAAGATGTCGTATTCAAGTATGCTCGCATGTTGGAAGATTCCTATTCTGACGAATTACTGCAAGAATTTTCTAATAATTTGAAACGCAAAATTCCAAACTACGAATGGTTATTGAATGCGTTCAAAAACATTGGCTGGGGGTAGCAGAATGGCCGGCACAAGTTGTTAACTATACAAATAAGGCTCAACGCTGTATCTCAAAAGTGGGATATTGAAACGCAATTGGCAGTAATCTACACATAAACCTGAGGCATTCTAAAGAACGAACGGCGTGATTGACCGATGCATCCATTTTTATAACCACGTACGTATCCCAATAAAAACCGGAGTAGCGCAGCTTACGCTGCGCTACTCCGCACAATCAGACCTGCTCATCCGGGTATGCCGGGAAGTTGCGTTGTTATCCGGTTTTTACACGATGAAATACAGTACCAGCGGGATACACAACACATACAGCACCGGGTGTACCTTCTTTGCATCGCCTGTCAGCACCTTGATCAGCACGTCCGTCAGCACGCCCAGGCAGATTGCCGCAGCAATGTCGCCGGTAAAGGTGCCGAACAGGATCATCACGAAGGGTCCGAAGCAACTCTTGAAGTCGGAGAAGTCCAGCTTCGTAAAGCCCGACAGCATGGAGAAGCCCACGAAGATCAGCGCCACGCCGGTCACGGCAGTGGGAATCATCAAAAACAGTGGGGACAGGAAAATGCACACTAGGAACAGCACTCCGGAGACAATCGCCGTCAGGCCCGTGCGACCGCCAGCTTCCACGCCGATGGTGGATTCAATGAAGGTGGAGATGGTGGTGCATCCGGTGCCAGAACCGACCACCGTACCAACGGCATCCACCAGAAAAGGCTTTTCAATCTGGGGGAAGTTGCCATTCTCATCCAGCATATTGGTCTGGGCGCCCACGGCGATCAGTGCGCCGAAGGTAGCAAAGAAGTCGCTGGTAAACAGGATGAAGATCCACACCAGTGCGCCGGGGATGTCAGCTAACACGGACTTGAAGTCGTAGCACAGCACCAGATTGCCGATTTCGCTCATATCCGGCAGGGACACCAGCGCAGCAGGCAGCGTAGACACGCCCATAGGAATGCTGATGATGGTGCCGACAATGATGCCGATCAGAATAGCGCCGCGCACCTTGTAGGCCGTCAGCACGCCCATCACTGCCAGGGTAATCAAGGCCAGCAGCACCGCAGGCTGGGTAAAATCGCCCAAAGCCAGACCGCTGTCGCTGAAAGTGGCAAGGCCGGTGTTTTTAAAGCCCAGATAGGCAATAAAGAAGCCCACGGCGGTTGGTATGGCGATCTTCAGGTTTTTCGGCAGCAAATCCACCACCATTTTCCGCACACCCAGAACCGTCACCAGAATGAACAGGATACCGGAGCACAGCAGCAGCGCCATGGCCCAGCCGAAGGATACCGTGCCGCTGTTGACCAGCCCGCCAAGAATGAAGTTGCTGCCCATAGCGGTAGACAGTGCCAGCGGTAAATTGGCATACAGGCCCATAAACAGGGTGATGATACCGCTGACCAGCGCACACATCACCAGCAACGCCGACTTGCTGATAACAACGCCGTTTATATCCGTGATGTAGGGATCGGGGCCGAAGCCACAGACGGCTGAAGGCTGCACTGCCAACACATAGGCCATAGTCATAAAGGTGGTGATACCTGCCAGCACTTCCCGCCGGACGGTGGTACCGTGATCCTTCAGCTTAAAAAAATCGTTCTTCATGTTGCTCCTCTCTGTGCTCTTTTGTAAATCGGTTTTTCAGGGAATTCGGTTTTATTCCACGACCTCCAGAACGGGGTCGATAACCTTCTGCTGCGCCACATCAATAAATCCGCAGTCGGTAATGGCGTAAGCGGGGATAGCCGCTAGACAGATAAAGCTGAGGAACATGAAGGGAATGGCAATTTCCGTGCCCATTTCGTGAGCCACCCGGTTCAGTTCCTTTTTCTTCTCCGCCAGTTCCCCCAGCGGCAGGTCGCTCAGCAAGCCGCAGATGGGATACGCCACCTCGGCGGCCACCTTGCCGTCCCGGACGATCACCTGTCCGCCGCCCAGTTCCACGCAACGGTTCACCGCCAGCGCCATGTCCTCAAAGCTGTCGCCCATGACAATGATGTTGTGGTTGTCGTGGCCCACGGAGGAAGCCATTGCACCGCCCCGGATATGGAAGCCGCCCATAAAGGCCTTGCCCACATTTCCGTTCTTGCCGTGGCGCTCTACCTGCGCAATGTACAGCACATCCTGCTCCACATCGCACTGCACCACGCCGTCTACCACCGGCAGCTCCACATCCCGGCGATTGGTGAAGGGCATATAGGGCAGTGTATCCATTACCAAGGCCTTTACCTTCTTGGCGCCTGCAGGGGCATGAATCTTGAAGCTGTCTGCCGTGATGGGGTTCTTCAGATGCATGGTGTTCAGCACACAGGGCTCATGCTCTGCCGTCTCATAGTGAACCAGCAACTTGCCGTTGTCTGTAATCTGGCGGCCGCCGGCGAAGGTGGTCAGCACACGGAAATCCTCCGGACCGGTGGTGATATTGATGTCCGCTCGACGTCCGGGCGCCAGTCCGCCAATCTCCCGATCCAGATTGAACGCCCGTGCGCAGTTGACGGTAACCATCTGAATAGCCTTGACAAAGTCCAGTCCCATGCACAGCGCCGTGTGCAGAGAATCGTCTAGATGGCCCCGCTCCTGCAGGTCCACCGTGTGCAGGTCGTCGGTAACGATGCTGACCATGGCGGTGTCCAGATGATTTTCCATCACGGTCTTCAGCAGTACCGGCATATTCCGAGCAGCGCTGCCCTCGCGCATCATTAGGTGGCAGCCGTTGCGCAGCCGCTCAAACACATCCTTCTCGCAGAAGGACTCATGGTCGGTGGATACACCGGCGGCGATGCAGGCGCTCATGGCCGGGCCGTACATATCCGGCAGATGGCCCTGCAGGGTCTTGCCGGGCATGGACAGCGTGGTGTCAAAGGACTCCAGCAGATCGGGGAACCCGGCTGTGATATAGGGGCCGACACACTCGGACAGGCCCACCGCGTCCGGACGCTTCAGAGCCTTGCGGATAATCTCCGGATTAAAGCGTCCGCCGCTGGTTTCCAGATTGGGAGAAAACGGTACGTGGGACGGCACCACAAAGTAAATTTTTAGGTCTGTGGCTTCTGCTTCCTTCAGGATGGCCTCGATGCCCTCAAGTCCAGACACTACCCCCACCTCATGCAGGTCTGTCATGATGCCGGTGGTGCCGTGTGCCAGCACCGCCTCGGCAAAGGACCGGATTGCCAGCGATGAGCTTTCTGGATGGATATGCCCGTCCAGAAAGCCAGGGGTCAGATACTTTCCTTCCGCATCCACCACCCGGGTGGCTTCGCCGATGCAGTATTCCACATCGCCCACGGCTGCGATGGTGTCGCCGCAGATTGCCACACCACCGTCATAAATCTCACCGGAATAAACATTGACCACCTTGCCGTTCCGAATCACCAGATCAGCCGGAGTCTCCCCCTTCGCAACGGACAGTAATTTCTGATTCATGCTGTACCTCCTTACTAAACACAAGATTCCGCTTACTGCTGTTTTTTCTATGTTCTGGTGCCTCGCACCGTTGGAAACGCTTTAAATCTTCACCACCGGGAAACGATCCGGCAGTTCAATGCCTGCCCGCTTATAGATGGCCTTGGCCCGGTCGCAGGCCTCCTTCAGAATGGCCTCCTCGTCCAGCGTCAGGATCTTCCGGTCCCGCATCAGCCACTTGCCGTCACACATGGTGGATTGGATATTGGCCGAGTGCATGGCCGTCACCAGCGCGGCGATTTTGTCGTTCACCGGCATCATAGATGGGCCATGGGGGTCAATGACAATCAGATCCGCCTTCTTGCCGCATTCCAGACTGCCATACAGGTCTTCGTCCAGCAGTGCGCGGGAACCCCACTTGGTGGCCATCCGCAGAATATCCTGTGAGGGAACAACCGTAGGGTCCAGACGCCAGCCCTTGTGAATCAGGCTGGTCAGCCACATCTCGTCCACCATATCCATGTGATTGGAGGAAGAAGCGCCGTCCGTACCGATGGAGGGCCGCAGTCCCATAGCCAGCATCTTCGGGATTCGTGCAAAGCCCAGCACACGCATGGCGGAAGCCGGGTTGTGAGAAATCTTTACCTCCCGCTTCTTAAATAGTTCCAGTTCCTCGTCCGTCAGCCATACTGTGTGAACGGCCAGCAAATTCTTATCCAGCACGCCCAGCCGCTCCAGATGCTTTACCGTGCCCTCACCCCAGCGGGCGTAGGTATATTCTTTTTCCTCCTTGGCCTCAGCCACATGCATGTGGATGCCGACGCCGTATTTATCCGCCAGTTCCTTGGTGCGGACGCACAACTCATCGGTGTTGTTGAAAATGGTGCGCAGGCCAAACCAAACCTGTACCCTTCCGTCGGCGGTATTGTGGAATTTCTCCAGATCCACCACCTGCTGCTCCAGTTCCTGCTCCATGGTGCGCTGCCAGATTTCCGGCAGTCCCTCGCCGCAGTCCATCACAGATTTGGCCAGCTTACCGCGCAGACCGGATTCCGCCGTACCGCGGGCCATGCCGGAGACGAACTGTCCGCCCGGTTCTGCAAAGGAGGTTACGCCGGAGCGAATCAGCTCAAGACTGGTCATCAGCGTGGATACATAAGAGTCCTCCTCCGTCATGTTGCTCTCAAAGGGCCACATCCGGTCATGAAGCCAGCAGATGAAATCAACATCATCGCCTACTCCGCGGGAAATCTGCTGGGAGGTGTGTACGTGAGTGTTCACAAACCCGGGCAGTACATACTTGCCCTGCAGGTCAATGACCTCCGCGTTGGGCTTCACCAGCCTGGGGTCTACATTACCCACCGCCGTAATGCAGTCATCCTCCACCAGCACGCCGCCACCGTCAAAAACGGTGTCCCGCTGATCCATGGAGACGATGTAACCGTTCTTCAAATAGGTTTGCATGAGATCCCTCCATCCAGATACTTGTCAAGTTGCTTCGTAAATGATATACTTACCTTACAACCTATAACGGTTATAGGTTCAATCCCTAATTTTGATTTTTCTGGATTTTCTAGTGTTCTTACAAAATCCTGGCGTTACATAGCGGGAAAATGGGAGGTTTTTATGAAAGAATTCTTGACTATTGGGGAGCTTGCCAACATATTCAACATGGATGTCCAACTGCTGCGCCATTATGATGCCAAGGGTTTGCTGGTGCCGCAGGTGCGCAACAGCGAAAACAACCGCCGCTTTTACCACTTCGATCAGGTCTATCCCTTGGCCACAATCCGATACCTGCGGCGACTGGACTACTCCCTTGCCCAGATCAAGGCTTTTCTCCACAGCAACGGTCTTCGTGATAACCTGCAAATGCTCTCCCGGCAGGCGCAGCAGCTGCGCCGTCAATGCGATGAGCTGAATGCCACCATCCAAATCATCCAGCAGAAGGTGGAGTTTATCGAGAGGGAACAGGCGGTCAGCCAGCGGGATAAATTCTATGTCCGCACCTTCCCGCGTCGCGCCTTTCTGCACATCGGCGAGGAAATCAACCTTTTTACCCATGAGCTGTTTTACTTCTATCCCACCGTAGGCTTTTATCAGGGACAGCGAAAATGGTTCGGCGCCTATCTCTATGAAGATACTCCGACCGAGGCCCACCGTCTGCCGGATTTGATGGCCGATCAGCCTGTTTCCTATATTCCTGCCGGGGACTATCTCTGCGGCTATCACTACGGACCGTATCTCACCATTCAGGACTCTATCGACCGCCTGTTTGGTGAAGCTTACCGACGTAAGCTGCCGGTGGATGACTGTGTTATCACCCCCAATATCGTGGATCAGTGCTGCGAGGGACACCCGGATAATTATATTACCGGCCTGGAGGTGCGCATCCTCTCCCTGGATGAACAAAATGAAAAAAAGCCCTTTGCGGTCATTTCCAAGCCCGAGGACATATAGCTGCACAGCAGCCCTCACGGTTATGCCGTGAGGGCTGCTGAGTTATTGGCTTATTCTGCAAAAACATCCCAGCCGAGCCGGATATACAACTGTTTCCGATGAGTGCGTAGGGGGGCCATCCCGTTTAGATCATGCTGCCTGCACGATCTGGCCCTGTTCAAAAAAGGGACTTCCTGGTTGCCTGTTTATGTATCACGCCTGTCCAATCAGGTGCATCACCGATCCAATATTTTTTCAGATTCTTCCCTTGGGTACCTTTTCAAATGCTATCCTCTCAGACCGGTGCAATCTTCCGCAAGGAGCCCGCAGGTTATGTGAAGATATTCGTCTTTATGCTCCTCGGCTATCTGCCTGTGCTGCTTCTGGACTTCCGGCGAATCCAGCAGCTCCCTCCGGGTCGGGCGCTGAAGGACGCGGCATAACTGCGGCATAAAGCTTCAAGAGGTCCGCAAGTCCCCAATGGGGCTTGCGGACCTCTCATTTTTCCCTGTTCTTTACCCTCATTTATGCCCCTCGGCGGCAATCATGTGCAATCCGTGCTCCAGGGCTCCGATCACAGCAGCCAGATTCTCCCAGGCCGCCTTTTCAGACCCCGGAAGATTCAGCAGCAGGCTGCTGCCCCTGATCCCGGCCACAGCTCGGGACAGCATAGCCCGGGGGGTGACCTTCAGCCCCTCCACCCACATAGCCACAGGGATGGCAGGGATCTCCCGCTCCAGCACGGCCCGGGTCGCCTCCGGCGTCACATCCCAGGGAGACAGCCCCGTGCCGCCGGTGGTCACAATGGGGTCAATCCTCCTCCGGTCGGCGCAGTCCCGCAGCTCCGCGCGGATCTGCTCCATTTCATCCGGCAGGATGGCAGTGTGCGCAACGGAAAACCCCGCCTCCTCCAGCATGGCCCGGACCGCAGGGCCGCTGGTGTCCTGTCGCAGCACTTTTTCCCCCCCACGTTGTAGATGGGTGCCGAAATGGATCGCAGGCCGATCTTGTATCGAGACGCTGGAGGTGGTCTACTCCGGTGACGGTGTGGAGAACGTCCGGGAGGCGGTGCTTGCCATGCGGCAAAGGAGCCCGGATATGATCCTCTGCACCGGCGGCATGAGTGTGGACCCTGACGACAACACCCCCGGCGGCATCAAGGCGGCCGGCGCGGATATTGTCTGCTACGGAGCCCCGGTGCTCCCCGGCGCCATGTTCCTTCTGGGCTATTTTGAGGACGGTCTGCCCGTCATGGGTCTCCCCGGCTGCGTCATGTACGCCGGTACCACGATTTTTGACCTGATCCTGCCCAAGGTAGCGGCAGATATACCCGTAACACGCAGTGACATCGCCGCCCTGGGTGAGGGCGGTCTGTGCCAGGGCTGTAAGGAATGCCATTATCCCATCTGCCCCTTCGGCAAATAATTCCGCGTTTCAAAAAGCCTCGCAGAGTTCGCGTCCGCAGATGCGAAAAATTGCGGTCATTTTCTCTCGATATGTGCATGAGAGAAAATACCGCTCAGGCTGACGGTGTTTGCCGCAGCCTCCCTCACGGAGTCCCTCACTACCATCGGTGACAAGTACATGGCTGAAAACAAAAACATAAGGATCAGCTTCACCTTTGATTCCTCCGGCAAGCTGCTGACCCAAATCGAGGAGGGTGCCGTATGTGACCTGTTCATTTCCGCCGCTCCCAAGCAGATGAACGCTCTGGATGGTTCTCTGAAGGATAATTCCGAGAAGAACCCCAAGGGCCAGGATCTGCTGGTGGCCGGCAGCCGCATTGACCTGCTGGAGAACAAGGTGGCCTTGGCCGTGGCAGAGGGTAATCCCAAGGGCATCGACAGCTTTGACAAGCTGACCGATCTGCTGAAAAACGGTGATGTAAAGCTGGCCATTGGCAACAGCGGCGTGCCCGTGGGCCAGTACACCCAGAAGATTTTTAATTTCTATAGCATCGATGAAGCCGCCATCTTTGCCACCGCGGTAGTGATATTCCCGCTGATGTACCGCACGGTCCGTGGTGCCTTTGAGGCCTTTGACGAGACGCTGGCCTACGCCGGACAGACCCTGGGCCTGTCCAATACCTACATTTTTTGGCACATCCGTATGCCCTACTGCCGCCAAGGCGTTCTGGCCGGTGCGGTGCTGGCCTTTGCCCGTGCCTTGGGCGAATATGGTGCCACCAGCATGATCGCCGGCTATACCCCCGGCAAAACCGCCACCGTGTCCACCACGGTCTATCAGCTCTGGCAGGTAGGCAACGACACCCTGCCCCTATCCACCGGAGATGGCACATGCACCGTGGCCATTCCGGACAGCGCAGTTTCCCTGGGGGCCGGTCCCTACCGGGCGCAAGTATTCCGAACCATCCTCGATCTGAACGAAGCCTCCGTCCTGCTCCGCCCGACGTGGGATGCCGCCGGGCCGCTGCTGCGTGTGTCTGCGCCCAAGGCTGCCGCCCCCGTCGAGGGTGCAGCCGTGGCCTTCGACCTGCTCCCCGAGCAATGCCTGTGCTATCGGTAGCCCCATCAAAATCAGCATAAAAGTCCGCAGGTTTCAAGAACCTGCGGACTTTATTTTCACATATGGCGCGCCTTTATGCAGCCGCTCCGTTTCGTGCGATATTCGGCTTGATTTTTCTGCGGTAGAGCCTGCACCAGCACACCAGCAGCACCACAAGCAGCAGCAGCCAAGAGGCCGGATAGGACGCATACACCCATGTGGGTGCCATAGTGTCCGTGTCGATGGCAGCAATCCAGGCCAGGCGGAAGACACAGGTACACAGCAGGTTGATAACCACCGGCCGCATCGGGCTGCCGCAGCCTCGGATGGCACCCGTAAGCACATCTGCAATGCCGAAGATCACATACGGTATCACCACCATCCGCAGCCGCACCGCACCGGCAGCCAGCACCGCCGGATCCTGGTTGTAGATGGCCAGCAGCGGTTCGCTCCAGATGCAGGCCACGGCGCTGAGGGTAGCCCCGGTGACCACGGTACACAGGATACATTTTTTCAGGATCTCCTTCACCCGCTCATACTTTCCTGCGCCGATGTTCTGGCTCAGGAAGGTCTGCGCCGATTGGTGGAAGGTGTTCATAGCCACATAGATGAACCCGTCAATGCTGCCGGCAGCGCTGCACCCGGCTACCACCACGCTGCCATAGGCGTTGATGGCGCCCTGTATGACCACGTTAGCCACGCTGAACAGGCAGCCCTGCACTCCGGCAGGGATACCCACCTTGGCCATAAGGCCCAGGCTCCGGCGGTCAAAGCGCAGCTTCCGCCAGGAAAAGTGCAGCTCATCCTGGGTGCGCATAAGGCATACCACCACCAGCACTGCGCTGAGCATCTCGCTGATAACCGTGGCCAAGGCCACCCCCGCCACGTCCATCTGAAACGAGATAACAAACAGCAGATTCAGTGCCACATTGGTCACGCCGCTGATAGTGAGGAACAGCAGCGGCCGCTGGGTGTCGCCCCGGGCGCGCAGGGCAGCCGCGCCGTAGTTATACAGCATAATGGCCGGTGTCCCGGCGAAATAGATGTACAGGTACGTCAGCGCCAGGTCAAAAATATCCTCGGGTGTCGAGATCATGCGCAAAATCCACTCTGCCATGGCGCAGCCGGCGCCGCCCAGGATCAGTCCGCCCACCAGGGCCATAGCCACCGCCGTGTGGATAGCCGCAGAGATCTCCCTGCTCTTGTCCCCCTCGCCGATGTACCGGGCAACAACCACATTCACGCCCACGGCCATGCCGATGAGCAGGTTCACCACCAGATTCACGATGGCAGTGGTGCTGCCCACGGCGGCCAGGCTGGCGTAGCTTGCATAGCGCCCCACCACCACAACATCCGCCGCGTTAAACAGCAGCTGCAGCACGCTGGAGGCCATAAGCGGCAGGCTAAACAGCAGCAGCTTCTTCAGCAGCGGTCCCGTCAGCATGTCGATGGAGCCGCCAAGTCTGAAATGATGGATCCTTTTCATATTGCCATTTCCCGCAGCCGCGCCATAGGCGCCCGACCCGCGGGCCTTTCCGTCCTATCCAAAGTACTCCCTCCCCAGGGCCCAACCGGCAGCCCTGCTTCGGTGTGTTCTCCTATTATAGTGGTAAAGGCGCAAAATCTCAAGCAAATTCGCCGCCGCATACTACACAAATATTTGCCCGACCCGCCCCTTTCGGTCATGCAGTTTTTCGATTACCGATTATTTATCCCCGTTTTCCGCCACCCAGGTGCGCACATAGTCCACGAACAGCCTGGTGGATTTGGACAGCGCCTTCTCGTCCTTCACGCCGATGCCGATGGTCCGGTCAAACTGCAGGGGTGCCCGGCATACCTGCACAGGCAAAGGGCTGTGGCTTACCATAAGCCGAGGCAGCAGGCTGATGCCCAAGCCCTCGGACACCATAGCCAGGATGGTTCGATCCTCCCGGGCAGTGTACTTCACATGGGGCCGGATGCCCAGCTTGTCAAAGGCAGCCATGATCTCGTAGTCCTCCCCCTCCTCCAGCAGGATGAATGGCTCCTCGGCCAGCTCCGATACCGGAAACGGGTCCTCTTGGGCATAGACATGGTCGCAGGGCACCACCACCTGCAGCTCGTCCCGGTACAGGGGATAGGTTTGCAGATGCTTGGTAGACGGCAGGCGGAAGAATCCGCAATCCACCGCCCCGGATACGATCCAGCTTTCGATCTGCTCGTAATAATCCCCTGTAATCACCTCGAACTCAATGTTGGGGTAGATCTGACCAAAACTCTTGAGGATGCGGGGCAGCCACAGGAAGGAAACGCTGGAAAAGGTTGCCACCTTTACCAGGCCGCTGTCCATTCCCTTGAGGCTTTCCACCGTCTGCATCATGGTGTGGTGGGCGGCACAGAGCTTTTCGATCTGGGGCAGCAGGGCCCGTCCGTCCGCTGTCAGCACCACCCCGCCCCGGTTGCGGCTGAGAAGGGTGACGCCCAACTCGCCCTCCAGGGAGTTGATGGCGTGGCTGATGCCGGATTGGGTGAAATTCATAGCCTCCGCCGCTTTAGAAAAGCTGCCGCAGGCCGCAGTTTTCAGAAAAATCTGATATTTTGTAATGCTCATGAGACACCTCCTACCTGATACTGTCGAAAAATCCCTTGAAATTTCCCGGCAAAAGGCTCACAGCCTGCCCCACGCAGGATTTATGCGCAAGCGCAAAATCATGCACTTGCAGTCTGAGCGGCATTTTCCCCCGCGCACATGTCACGGTGAAAAATGATTTGAATTCCTTGCGTCTGCGGGCGCAAACTCTGCTGGGCTTTTTGACAAGCTGTGTATTCTCGCCGTTCTGCTTTTATTATACCATACAACTTCTCATGATTTCAAGAACAAACATGCGCTTCACAAATATAATCTTCTGTGCTATGATAAATCCAGCTTAAAGATTGGAGGACAAAAGTTATGGCATTGATTTCTAAGATGAACCGCTGTGCCGTGTGCGGCAGCAGCGAAGTGGTATACAACGAGGCTGCCGGTCTGTACCATTGCCCCGTGTGCGGCAAGGACAGCGCCGAGCCTATGCCCCAGGCAGACCTGACGGCTGTGAACCGCATCGCCGTTCTGGGCGATGCCAACGGTGAGATGGACGAGCTCCGCCGCCGCTATCCCCGCCTGGACCTGCCCACCTGGAGCAAGGAAGACCGCCTGCAGCTCTGATAACCTTACTATTTCCCATTTCTTTTCCATACTGAGGGTTTTCCTCAAAAAAGATCCCGAGCTATTGCCCGGGATCTTTTTTATGTAAAAGTATAGCAGAGAACGGGAATGTGCCATTTTCTCACCCCCCTTCCGGCCATTCGAAAATACTGTAAAAGACTTCATTCGCCGGCATTTTGTGCATTTTCGCAGTGTGGGGCCATCACAGGAAGCTTTCTATCCGTTTTTCCCTCACACCGCCCACCGAATTTCCACTGTATCTCCCGCCAGTCGGATGCATGCAATGAGCTGTGCGGCCACGGCCTTCTTTTCGGCAAAGGTTAGGGCTGCAAATTCCATCTCCCGAGTTTCCTCTCCCCGCCTCTGCGCCCGGTCCCTCTCCTGCTGCAGGGTCTGCCGCTGCCGCTGGATCTTCCCCAGAGCTCTGCGCAGATAGTCGGCGGGCATGGATTCGCTCTGTGCAAATGCATCTGTCAGCCGCTCCGCTTGCCGGTCCAGCTCCGTCATAGACGCGGCATACCGGCTTTCGCCGGATTCCGCCCGGGGCTTCGGGCAATCAGCCAGCAGCTTGCTTATATCCCCCTGCACTCGCCCCTCCAGCTCTGCCAGGTCGACCCGTATGGCCGAGCGGCAGTGGGCCAGGTTATAGCGCCCGCTGCAGTGCAGGTACCGCCTTCCGCCGTTTTCCGTCACAGAAACACTGTATCCGCACTCCGCGCATTTCAGCAGGCCCGACAGCCAGGTGTGCTTTCCCTGTCCGCTGCGGCCCAGCTGCCGGTTTTTTCGCAGCTTTTCCTGGCACCGGAGAAACAGCTCCGCCTCCACTAAGCCGGGGCTGTTCAGCACCGACAGCACCCGACTCCCCGCATCTGTGCGCCTGCGGTTGTCTGTCTCCCGCCTGCCCACCAGCAGCAGGCCGTGCTGCCCGTCAAAATGCTCCGCCGGATCGGAGACGGTGACGCCCTGGCCCAGATAATACAGCCGCACCTGCTCGTCCGCCTTCACATAGGCCGGGTTGTGCAGCAGCCGGGATAAGGTCACGCTGTCCCACACCGCCCGCTTGGGCCCGGGGATACCCTCCCGGCTCAGCTTTTTGGCCAGCCCCGACAGGGATGTCCCCTCCCCGGCGTATTCCGCAAATATCCGCCGCACCAGCTCCCCGCGTCCGTTGGGTACCAGCGCCGGCGCCCGGCGTCCATCCCGTCCGGCCGCCCGGCCGTTGTCGAATCCGAAGGGGGCCGGGCCGCCGGGCCACGTCCCCAAGGCTGCCCGCCGGTAGTAGTTGTCCCGCACCCGCTGGGCGATGGTCTCCCGCTCCAGCTGGGCAAACACCATGATGATGTGCAGCATGGCCCTGCCCATGGGGGTGGAGGTATCAAAATTCTCACTGACCGACACAAACTCCACCCGATTCGCCTGCAGCACCTGCCACAGCTGGCCGAAATCCGCCACCGACCGAGAAAATCGGTCCAGCCTATATACATAGAGCGTTGCTATCCGCCCTGCCTTCACGTCCTGCATCAGCTGCCGGAAGGCCGGGCGTTCCGTGTTTTTCCCGGAGTATCCCGCATCCCGGTAAACAGCCGGCTCCTTCTCCCCCGCCATCCGCCGGCACAGGTCCACCTGCCCGGAAATAGACAGGCTGTCTTTTTTCTCCACGGATTGCCGGGCATATATGGCATCCTGCCGGTTCATGTACCGCCCTCCATTTTCCCGGCCTTCAATGTCGCCAGAGCCTCCAGGCACCGTCGATATGCCTCCTCCAGCCGCTCCTGCCGCTCTCGGGCCGACAGATAGTCGGGATAAATGTTCTTAATCTCCATAAAGCTCTCACCTCACCTCATGGTATGCGCCGCCCCCGTCAAAAATGCCGCCGATCACGCGGCCTTCAAGCCCTTGCCGATAGGGATAGTCTGGATTGGAAGGATTACGATGCCGATACCATCTTCAAGCGGGTCACGGAGCATCTGCAGCCGGGGAGCATCGTGCTCTTTCACAACGCCGCCCTGCACACGCCGGAGGCCCTGCCCTCCATCCTGGAGTACATGCATCAAAACGGCTATACCGTGGTGCCTATCGGCAGCCTGATCTATACCGAGAGCTACACCATTGACCACGCCGGCCGCCAATCCCCGGTGCAGACGGAGGCAGGCACATCCCCCGCCCCCCAATCAAATCCCGCCGCATAACGTCAAAAAGGAGGGGCCCAGTCTATGGCCCCTCCTTCCGTTTTCTCCAAAAGCATGCCTTGTCCGGAAAGCTCAAGAGGATCGTCCCTCACTATTTCGGTCAACAGTTTCTAAAGTCTTTTTTATTGCCTCATCATCTTATGCAGCGTGTCAAAGTGATTTTTCGGCACGCTGCGTTTTTTGCGCAAAAATACCATTCTGCGCAAATTTGCGGAGTTCCCCTCTTTTCGCCATGGCGTTGGCGGGCCTTTTCCGCTACGATGAACCTGTATATCCGGCGCCTCTCCGTGGCTGCTGAGGGTATATTATTCCGTCTCCCCTGTTGGACGCCCCGCGCATTGGGCACACTGCCCCTGGTGCGGCCGGTGTGCCCTGCGCCGTAAGCGGATGTGACGAACGGCCTCTCGGCACACAAGGCCCCCGGCAAGGATGTCCCGGTGTTTGGAGCTGCGGTGGGCGCCAGCCGTCCGCCGCAGAATATTTCTCCGCTATCCCCTCCGGGGAAGGCACATCAGAAAGGTGGTTCCCATGCCCATGGACAAGCGAGCTGCTTCCCCGTTGTCCCACGCCCGGCATATGCGGGTGTGGCCGTTGACAGGCGCCGATAAATTCCCCCATGTCTAAGCAGGACCATACCCCGCCGGAGGCTTTCCGTCTGCGCTTAGCCAAGTGCCTGCTTACTTTGGTTTGGCTCGCCATTATTGCCGTATGTCTGCTGCATAAGGACGAGTTTACGCTGGAGGGCATTTTGAGCTATACACCCCGGCAGCCAGTTTTAGCCGCTGCAATGCTATGGGCTCTGTTCGCGGTAAAAAGCCTGAGCATCTTTTTGTATAGTGGCCTGCTCTATGCCGCCAGCGGCATTCTGTTTCCGTTGCCTGTGGCCATTGCGGTAAACATCGCAGGCACAGCGGTCATGGTCAGTATTCCCTATTGGTTGGGGAAAAAGCTGGGTAGCCAGGCCGTGCAGTATATTCTGCATCGCTTTCCGAAGTCTGCCATGCTCCATGACCTCCGGGGCGGCAGTGATTTCTTTTTTGTACTGATCGTGCGGTTACTGGGCATCCTGTCTGCCGATGTGGTCAGCGGCTATATGGGCGCAGTAGGCGTAAGATACAAGGACTATCTCCCTGCGTGTCTGCTGGGCTTTCTGTCCGCCTGCATACTGTTCCCCATCATGGGCATGAGTCTGTCAGACATCCGTTCCCCCCAGTTCCTTATCGCGGCCAGTATTCAGCTGGCGGAGATGCTGATCTCTTGCGTCACCTTTCATTTCTATCGAAGGAAACACGCCGCCCACTGGAAGCCCCAGGCCGAAAAGCTCTGGGCGGAGAATCACTCATAAAATGCCCCATATTTTTCAAAAGCGGCACGGCTCCCATCCATTGGATGGG
>ERZ1106941.346-NODE-346-length-71466-cov-15.256725_pt1 | contig 71466 bp, 67 predicted proteins | sample MGYA00403670_ERZ1106941 | MGnify/ENA primary metagenome ERZ1106941 (study PRJEB35170, sample SAMEA104062400) | human gut metagenome | biome: human gut; feature: human-associated habitat; material: faeces | place: Denmark | collected 2012-06-04 ...
ATATACGCAAGATTATGCTCGATTTTTTGTATAGTTTTTAATTGGTGCTTAGTATAAAGTAACGTTTATTGTTAGTACCTTTTCCATATTATACCATTATTTTTTATACTTGTAAATAGTAAATTTAACATTTAATAAAAAAAATATCACAGTAGTGGTGCTTGCAGAGCAGAATATTGAAACTGGTTAACAAATTTGACAAGAAAAATCTCATGTGATATAATCAGTTTAAATGAAAAATGATGTGGCGGGAGGAAATGGCATTATGACAGCTGATGAAATGTATGCGGTTTATGACGGAGTGACATATGCTCTTGAAAGCGTTATGCCAAAGACGGGTTTAGCAGCGCTGAAAAAGAATGAGCATGGGAAAACCGTCATATTTAATGTGCCTAAGTCTGAGATAACCGCAGCGTGGCTTGTTCATAAGGTACCGATCTACGGCAAGCTTCGCTGCGATAATATCACCCTTTCGGGCAGCAGATGCTTTATCACCGCTTCCGTAATATGCCCGAAAAGTGAAGAGGGGAGCAGGAGAGCTGCACAGCTTAAAAGTCTCGGCTTTGAATGTTTTGCCTGTGATGAGGCTGCGGATACAGCCTGCTATATAAAGCAGACGGATATTTCCGATGCCATGCTTGAGTTTGATGAGAGCGTATCGGACATCAATATTATGAATTTCATTTAATTTTAAGGGGCTGCCGCATTTAAGCTGCGACAGCCCCTTTTATTATATGCCTATTATTTTTCATTCTTGTCGCAGTATGCGATTCCCAGACCTACTGTGGACATATAGCATCTGCCGTAAACGTTCATATCGCCCACAACAAATTCGCCGTTTCCTGTGCCGCCGAACTGGTGAAGGTCATCGTTTACTCTTACCCATGTCTCGCCCTCGTCCTCGGACATATAAATGCCCTTTACATCACTGTCCTTGGGAGTGCCCCATACGTAGATAACATAAGGATCGCCGTCATTCTTGGGTTTGCCCAGTCCAACTGCCTCGCAGAACTTGAGACCGTTCACAAGAGTAATATTCTCGCCGTGGTCGGTGGTCTTGAGAAGTCCGCTTCCGCCGCCGGGGATATAAACTGTGCCCTCAATGTCGGGAGCAACTGCCAGGCGCTTGTAGGTGCTCATGGTATCGAACTTTCTCTTGAAGGACTTGCCGCCGTCGGAGCTTACATAAAGTATGCTGTTTGCACAGCCGTAAACATAATCCTTGTTAACAGGGTCGCCGATGAGATATACGCCCTGGCTGCCGATGATACCCTCGACCTTTTCCCAGGTGCTGCCCCAGTCCTCGGTGCGGTATGTAAAGTTTGAATTGGAGGGGCTCCAGATAAGAGCGGAGCCGTCAGCTGTAAGAGCGACCTTGCCCTTGTAGTAAACCTTGCCCTCTTCGGGAGAATTTGTGATATCAGTCCAGTTCTTGCCGCCGTCTGTGGAGTAGCAGAGGAGCTGATTGCTCTCATCGCCGCCGACCTTTACCCAGATGTTGTGGTCAAGGGCTGCAATGGCGATGCTGGTGGTGGAGCCTATCTGCCTTGTGTGGCGCTCGCCTGAGGTGAAGATATCCTCGTGAGTGAAGCCGTCATAGTCGCCGATAGCGGATACAAGGGGATAATCCTTGTAGGAAACTATATCCTCGGGAACAACTTCCTCAATGCCCTTTGCTTCAAAATAGAATTCTGGAGACTCGTCCCAGATATTGTCGCAGGCGAAGATACCATTGCCTGAGTTTACAAGAATTCTGTTGGAGTCGCCGCTGTCCATGGCAAGGGAGCTGCACCAGTGGATAGCCGCATTGTATATCCAGTCCATGCCGTTTGTTGACATGGTGTATTTGCCGTCAAGGTTTTCCCAGGTTTCTCCGCCGTCAGTGGTGCGGAAGAACTTGTCGCCGAATGCGCCGTTGGGCTGCTCTGTCCATACCTCGGAGGTAACGAGAACCATGTTGTCGTCATTGGTGGGGTCGATAACAATATCGCCCACAGTCCAGTTGACTACCTGAATTTCCTCGCTTGTACCTGCATCGGCATTGAACTTGTAGAGAGTACCATGAGTGGAGTTCCAGGGACCTTCGTGGTTGCCGTAGGAAACGTAAAGATTGCCCTTGGAATCAAGGTCAAATCTCTGAGGCATAAACTTCTGAGCCTTTTCATCGATTCCGGGGAGAACACTCCAAGTTTCGCCTGCGTCATCGGAGTAGTAGATGTTATCTGTCTTTGACTCGGAAACGCCTGCGTAAATGCGTGTAGTCTTGCCGTCAGCGGACTTTGAGCCGTCGAACGTTATAATGTTGATGCCGTTCTCGTTCTTGGTGGAGTTTACGGGGAAAGAAGCAACGGATTCCCATGTTTCTCCGCCGTCAGTGCTGCGTATCATACCGCCTGTTCTGCCGCCGCAGTAGATGATGTCGCTGTTATTGGGGTCAACGGCAATTCTCTCACCGTTTCCTCTGCCCATGCCGTTGCCGTGTACCTTTATCTTGTCGCTCACATCTATCTGCTTGAAGTGTGCACCGTAGTCATGTGATACCATTATACATGTCTTGGCATTGCTGAAATAAGATGTTCCCGCAATGAGATAAACATTAGCCGCATTCTGTGGGTCAACAGCTATGCCGTCGATTCCAAGCAATCCCTTGTCGTCCTCGGATATCTCATAACTGAGGCTTATCCACTGCTGAGCGTCATTATCCCATCTGTAAGCGCCGCCTACGTCTGTTCTTGCGTAGAAAAGTCCAGGCTCGCAGGTGCTTATGATGCCTGTTACAAATCCACCGCCGCCGATAGCGACCTGACCGTATGACCAGTCGGGATTTACATAAAGGCTGTCATCGGTATTTTCCGCTGCCAGTTCTTCCGACTGACCTGTGGTAGTTTCTTCTTCTGTGGTGTTTCCGCTGTCACTGCAGGCTGTAAGCGCCATTGATGACATTGCCATCATAAAGGCAGTGAGCAGGGAAGCTGTTCTTTTTAAGCGTGACTGCATTTTCATATTCTCCTTCTGATAAATTTATCATTCCTGAGACGTATCATTTTTTTTGGGATATCTTCTGCCTGAAGATCCAATGAGAATATTATATCATTATTCTGCACATAAGTCAATCGTTTACATACTGATTTTTTTATCTGATATTTATAATTTTGCTTAGAATATATGGTAAGAATGCAGAATATATTGTGAAGAGGACAAAACGTTCCAACGAAAGGATGGTTTACAGTGAATTTGAAAGTCAATAAAGAACCCGTGAGATTTACCGAAAAAATATGCGGCTGCACTCAGGAGCAGTCCATAGAGCTGGATTATGTTCTGCCTGATTACTATCCCGAGATATTCAGGATAATCAAGTGCTGTGCCGAGCCAAAGATAACCTCCTGTGCGGCAAACGGCGACAGGATAACCTACGAGCTTACCGTCTGCCTGAAGATAATTTACTGCTCTGAAAACAGCTCCCGTCCTGAAGCTATTGACCAGAAGCTCGTTTACAGCAGAACGGTCAATCTTGACAGAAGTGTTGATTCTCCCTCGGTCTATATTTCCGCTGAGGCTGACCATATCAACTGCCGTGCCGTGAACCGCCGCAGAATAGATATAAGGGGAGCGGTCACTATCAGCATCAACGCATTCGGAGACTGCGAGACAGATGTGGTAAGCGAGGTATTTGGCGGAAATGTCCAGCTAAAGACCCGCAGCTGCCTCTGTCCCTCGTCCATTATCCGAACAAGCAGGCGTGTTACTGTTTCGGACGAATTTGACCTGGGAGCGGACGCACCTCCCATCGGCAGTATCCTCAGAGCTTCTGCCGAGATAGTTTCTTCCGATAAAAAGACTATCGCCAGCAAGGTCGCTGCCAAGGGCGAGCTTAAAATAAGCATTGCATATGTTCCTGCAGGTGGAGAGGACAGCAATGTTTGCTGTATGCAGTTTTCCATGCCATTCTCACAGCTTGTGGAGCTTGAAGGTATGGACGATACGTACGACTGCCGCATAAGCAGCTCGGTCATTTCCTGCGATATTATCCCACGCTCCGAGGGTGACGGCGAGTCACGCAGCATTGAGTGCGAGGTTTTGCTTTTCATCGATTGCACAGCTGTCAGAATGTCATCCTACGGTATTGCCTGCGATGAATATTCCACCTCTCACAGCTCATCGCATACCTGCACTTCAGTAAAAACGGCGCTGGAGCCTGTGAACGTTGAAAGCTCACTTATCGTAAAGGGCATCTGCGAAAATAAGGACAGCCACATTTCGGTAGTGTACGACGCATGGTGTACGGTATCAAAGCTGAGGGCTGTTATCACTGACGGAAAGGCAATGGCTGTGGGTACTGCCGTGCTTTCCGTTATGGGCAGGACTGAAAGCGGCGATTTTATCATCTGCGAGACCGATGTTCCCATTGAGGAGGATCTTACCGCAGCCGCAGGACTTGACGGAAAAGCTCTTACTGCCGATGCGGATATCAGGCTGGTCTTCTCGGTGATATCATGCGGATATACCATTTCCGATGAAAACAAGGCGGAGATAAAGGCTGAAGTAGCCGCAAGGGGACAGATAACCGGCTATGATACCGTGGAAGCCATTACCGATATTGCCGTTGACGAGGATTCTCCCCGTGAGAAGAACGACGAATATGCTCTCAGGCTGTACTTTGCCGAGGAGGGCGAGGAGCTGTGGGGCATTGCCAAGCGCTATGGTGCAGCCATTTCCAGAGTGATAGAAGAAAATGAGCTTGACGGAGACGTTATCAGGGAAGGCAGAATGCTGCTTATCCCCATTGCGTGACAAGAAAGGAAATATGCAGATATGGTTAAAAATGATATTTACACCGATATTGCCAAGCGTACCGACGGCGATATCTATATAGGTATAGTAGGGCCTGTCCGCACAGGTAAATCCACGTTTATAAAGCGGTTCATGGAACAGCTTGTCATTCCCAATATCGAAAGCGATTTTCGCAGGGAGCGGGCTGTTGATGAGCTTCCCCAGTCTGCTGCGGGAAAAACCATTATGACCACCGAGCCTAAGTTCATACCTGAAGAGGCGGCAGAAGTAGTGGTAGGGGAGAACGCAAGGTTCAATGTACGCCTTATCGACTGCGTGGGATATATTGTCCCCAGCTCTATCGGATACATAGAGAATGAAGCTCCCCGAATGGTAATGACTCCGTGGTTTTCGGAAGAAGTGCCATTTAACATGGCGGCAGAGGTTGGTACAAGAAAGGTCATTACCGAGCACAGCACCATCGGTCTGGTTATCACTACCGACGGAAGCATTTCCGATATTCCCAGAAGCGAATACGAGGAATCGGAGCAGAGGGTGATAAGCGAGCTTAAATCCATAAACAAGCCCTTTGTTGTGCTGCTCAACTGTGTTGACCCCAAAAGCAGTAAAACTGCGGAGCTGTGCGCTTCAATATCGGAAAAATACGGCACGCCCGTAATGCCCGTGAACTGCCTTGACCTGAACGGTGAGGATATCGAGAATATCTTAAAGCAGGTGCTTTTCAGCTTTCCCGTAAAGGAAATAAACATTTCCATGCCCAAGTGGATAACAGAGCTTCCCAAGGGTCATTGGCTGAAAAACGAGATATTCGACACCATTCGTGAGGCGGCAAAGGACGTTAAGACCGTCCGTGATGCCAGAGGTATAGTGGATAAGGTGCGCCGCTGTGAGGATATCACCTATTCGGACGTGCGGAATATCGACCTCGGCAAGGGCAGCACCGATATTTCTGTTACCTTAAAAAGCGAGCTTTTCTACAGGATCCTCGGCGAGACAACGGGTATCGAGATAAAAAGCGAAAGCGACCTGCTGCCTTTGCTCAAAAAGCTTACCGATATCAGGCGTTCCTATGAAAAGATAGAGAATGCTCTTCGTGAGGTCGATGCCACGGGCTACGGTATCGTAATGCCCACCATTGACGAGCTTACGCTGGAAGAGCCTGAGATAGTCCGTCAGGGCGGAAAATACGGTGTAAAGCTCAGAGCGTCGGCTCCGTCTATCCACATGATGAAAGCGAATATCATCACTGAGGTAAGCCCCATTGTGGGCAGCGAGAAGCAGTCGGAGGAGCTTGTCATGTACCTCCTGCGTGATTTCGAGGAAAATCCCGGCAAGATATGGGAGTCCAACATTTTCGGCAAATCCCTGCATGAGCTTGTTAATGAGGGACTGCACAACAAGCTTTATAGAATGCCCGTTGATGCACGGCTGAAGCTTCAGGAAACGCTGGAGCGGATAATCAACGAGGGCTGCGGAGGACTTATCTGCTTCATTCTGTAAAAAAATCCTCCGAAACTCTTGACAAAATCAAAACACCGTGCTATACTGTTTATTGTAATATTTCAAATGCTATGACAGGAAATAAACCCGCAGCTTCTTTTCCAGAGAGCCGCAGCATTGGTGAAATGCGGTACTGAACTTCGGTTATACTCGTCCTTGAGCAGTCGGCTGAAAGCATATGCAATTAGGCTTGAACGGGTTCTCCCGTTACAGAGATGCGCATTGTCAGATGCGAAATGAGGTATTGCAGGCAACTGTGATACGAATGAGAGTGGTAACACGGGTAAATTCAGCTCGTCTCTCGAAGCATAGGCTTCGTGAGGCGGGCTTTTTGTTTATGCGAAAGGAGGCGGCTGCCATGCTATCTGACCTATGTGGTTTATTACGATCAAATAAGGACCGTCTCTCTGACGGAAACAACAATTTTACAGGAGGAAATTACAATGAACGCATCTAAGTACACAAGAGGATATTTTATGCCCCCCGTTGAGTGCATGAAGTGGACAAAGAAGGAATATATCGACCACGCTCCCATGTGGTGTTCCGTTGACCTGAGAGACGGAAACCAGGCTCTTATCATTCCCATGAGCTTGGAAGAAAAGCTGGAATTTTTCAAAAAGCTGGTAGATATCGGCTTCAAGGAGATAGAGATAGGCTTCCCCGCAGCTTCCGAGACAGAATATGAGTTCTGCCGTGAGCTTATCGAAAGAAATATGATACCCGATGATGTAAGGATACAGGTGCTCACTCAGGCAAGAGAGCATATTATCGCAAAGACCTTTGAAGCTCTTGCAGGCTGCAAGAACGCTGTGGTTCACCTCTACAACTCTACTTCCGTTGCACAGCGTGAGCAGGTATTCAGAAAGAGCAAGGAAGAGATAATCAAGATAGCTGTTGAGGGTGCAAAGCTCTGTGCTGAGTACAGAGAAAAGACTCCCGGCAACTTTATTTTCGAGTATTCTCCCGAAAGCTTCACAGGCACAGAGCCTGAGTTCGCACTGGAGATATGTAACGCCGTTATCGACATCTGGAAGCCCACTCCCGACAATAAGGTCATCATCAACCTGCCTGTTACCGTTGAGCTTTCCATGCCTCACGTTTATGCTTCCCAGATAGAATACATGAGCGATAATCTCCACGACAGAGAGAATGTTATCATCTCCCTCCATCCCCACAATGACCGTGGCTGCGCAGTTGCGGATGCAGAGATGGGTCTGCTGGCAGGCGGCGACCGTATCGAGGGTACCTGCTTCGGAAACGGCGAGAGAACAGGTAACGTTGATATCGTAACACTGGCTATGAATATGTATTCTCAGGGCGTTGACCCCCGGCTGGACTTCTCCGATATGCGTTCTCTCGTTGAGATATACGAAAGAGTTACCCGCATGAAGGTAAACGAGAGAAGCCCCTACGCGGGCAGACTGGTATTTGCCGCATTCTCAGGCTCTCACCAGGACGCTATCGCAAAGGGCATGAAGTGGAGAGAGGAAAAGGATCCCGAGCACTGGAACGTTCCTTATCTTCCCATCGACCCCATGGATGTCGGCAGAGAATACGAGGGCGATGTTATTCGTATCAACTCCCAGTCCGGCAAGGGCGGTATCGGCTACATCATGGAGCAGATGTTCGGCATAGATATGCCTCCTAAGATGCGTGAGAACTTCGGCTATGCTGTCAAGAGCGTTTCCGACCATGCTCATAAGGAGCTTATGCCTTCCGAGATCAAGCAGATATTCTTCGATAAGTACGTAAATATCGAGACAAACTTCAAGATAGACGAGGTTCATTTTGTACAGAAGAACGGCATCACAGCTAGCGTTACCATCAACAAGGACGGAAAGCCCGTGACCTGTGAAGCAGTGGGCAACGGCCGTCTGGACGCAGTTTCCAATGCTGTTAAGAAGGAGCTTGGTCTGGAATATACCCTTATCACATATCAGGAGCACGCTCTTGAGACCAGCTCCCAGTCTCAGGCTGTGGCATATGTTGGTATCGAGACCAAGAACGGCGTATTCTGGGGCGCAGGCATCAATACAGATATCATCGACGCTTCCGTATCCGCTCTAGTTTCCGCTATCAATAACAGCGGAATAGTCGGCTGATAAAAACATCAGGCTGTGACCTGCCGTTCGCCTGACAGGTCACAGCTGAAATTTAATTGAGTTTAATGCAGTTTTAATCTGTTTTTTGTTATTTCTCTTGACAGGATATGTTAAAATATTGTATAATCAAACTGTACTGTTATATCCGACCGATAGGTGCGGTGATGTACAATATTATAAAACGGTGGCGATCATTAACCTATGATTTCAGGAATGAATACTTTGGTCGAAGTTATTTCCGTAGACATAAACCGCCTGACGGAGGATCTGCTGGAGGATCATTCTGCCCGTCTGTTTTCACGGGGCGGTCATTTCAACAAAAGTCAGCTCATACCTGTCTATTTCCTGCTTATTTCGGGCTGCTATGAGGAAGATACCTACAATAATTTCCTTTACAGCCTGCGGGACGATATAAAAAAGACCAACCGACCCTTTGCATTTATCGACACTCCTCTTGAAGAGCCGGGAGCGGCTGCCGAATATATGCTTTCGGGCATTGATACAAGCTGCAGCGGCTCAGTGATATCGGGACTGTGCGGTCAGGTAAATATCAACAGCGACCCCGGAAGAACTCAGCTTGCCCAAAAGGTGCTGGGAGATATGCTCTCATGCAGCAGGACAGATGTGCTTGATATCGGAATGTCGCTGGTGTATAAGTTCAATATCGTGGCAAACGCTATTGAAACGGGAACTTCCGATGATATCCCCATAGTGATGTATTACGGAAATCCCACTCCGAAAGATGTGCTGTTCCTTTGCTTTATGCAGCGCAGCGGATTTGATGTGATATGCGTATCGCCCGATAAAAGCTGCGAAAATGCTTTTGAGGTATGTCCCTTTGCGGATAAGCTACAGAAGATAGAGCTGCCCATGTCGGCAAATATAAAGCCTTTCCCCCAGAAGCTTGTCAAGACCAAGATAGCTACGGTGGCATACAATGCCGAGCGTGAGCTTGATACCATGCTTTACGGCGGAGATACAATTTTCCGTGACAGGCAGTTTGACAAGATGGATTCCGTGGTGCTGAAAACTACATTTGATGAAATAAGCATACTGTGGGATCAGCCTGCAAAATTCCGTTCAGGCTTTGCGGTAAGAGGGGACAGGGTAATAGTTCCCACCATCTTTGCCAAGGTAAACGGCGTTGACGACGGCAATCTGAAGGATTACTGGAACATGACGGAAGATCTGCTTACTCCCGATTCCATTTACATCATCAAGTCACCGTCATATAAGCGGCCCGGGCTTAACGTTACACGAATATACGCACCGTATCATGACGGCAACAAGCTGAATATTCCCGAGCTGATGCGCTCGCCGCTGAATAAATACGGCTTCCTTTCCGAAGCGCTCCAGAACCTTATTATGGAGAAGATGCAGGCGGCTATCGACGACGGAATGCTGGAAATGGATAATCCTGCCGAAACTGTGGATTACATCATGTATGCAGGTCTTAACCTTGACAGACGTGTGCTCCAGCTTTTGCAGAAGTATGATTATACAAAGGATATCCCGAAGTTTGTGGTGGTAGATGCGATAGAGGAGCCTTTCTCAAAGCTTGAATGTACTCAGCTGCTGCTGTTTTCATATCTGGGCTTTGATGTGCTGATACTTTCACCGTCAGGCTACCGTGATATCGAAGCATACGTCTCCGATGATGCTTTCGAGACACATACCATGAATCAGTTCCCGTATAATGTTTCTGTGCCGAGATTCAAGATCCCGACACAGCCAAGAGTGAAAAAACAGAATAACGGACTTTTTAAAAATTTATTTAAGAAAGGGCGATAAATATTATGGCATTACAGTTTACACCATCAGATGAGAAGAAGAACGACGTTATCCCTGCGGAGGCTACCGTAGTTGACACAGCGGAGGCTTCCAAGGAGCTTAATCTCAAAATAACCGAACCTCAGACCTATTCCATAATTGACACAGCCAACGAGCTGAAGCAGGAGCTTGCTTCCAGCGAGGAGATCGACAAGCTTGTAAGCACTATCAACGCAAATGACCCCAACTCCATCATCACATTCGGTAATCAGGTGGCAGAGGAGATTTCTAAGGCTTCCGACCAGGTGCTCAACTCCATGAACATGACCCAGCTGGACGATTCAAGCGAGCTGCTCAATGCTCTTAAAAATATCATGGATCAGTTTGATGTCAAGGAGCTTACCGAGGAAAAGAAGGCAGGCTTTTTTGCAAACCTGAGAAAGCAGCTTGACAAGATACTTGCCAAGTACCACACCATGGGTGAAGAGGTTGACAAGATATATGTACAGCTCAAGCAGTACGAGAGCGAGATATCTCAGTCCAACATAAAGCTTGAAACCATGTACAACGCAAATATTGAGTACTATAAAGAGCTCCTCAAATACATTATGGCAGGCGAGCAGGCTTGCAAGGAGCTTGACCAGTACATCGAGGACTTCAAGGTAAAGGTACAGAACAATCCCGATTCCGGCACAGCTGCAATGGATCTCCAGACTCTCGAGCAGACAAGATCTATCATGGAGCAGCGTGTAATGGATCTGAAAATTGCGGAAAATGTTGCAATGCAGACCGTTCCTATGCTCAAAGCAATGGAATTTTCAAACATCAATCTTATCAGAAAGATAAATTCCGCTTTCATCATCACAATGCCTGTATTCAAGCAGGCTCTTGCTCAGGCTGTTATGCTCAAGAGACAGCGTATCCAGGCAAATGCTATGAAGGCTCTTGATGATAAGACAAATGAGCTTCTTCTCAAAAATGCTCAGAATACCGTTGACCAGACCAAGCTCACAACTCAGCTTGCAATGGGCAGCTCTATCAAGGTAGAGACTCTTGAAAAGACATGGGAGACTATCGTAAACGGTATCGACGAGACAAGAAAGCTTCAGGAGGAGGCACGTACAAAGCGTGCTGAGGACAGCAAGCGTCTTGAAAAGCTCAAGGAAGACTATAAGGCAAAAATGAACAGCTAAGCTGTTTTTATCCCGCCGTCCTGTATTATTGCAGGGCGGCGGAAAATATGGTGTATTCGGCGGGCGCACCACTATAATTTCCGTCGGGAATGGAGAAATTCAGTTATGGGTATGACTATGACTCAGAAAATACTTGCGGCTCACGCAGGCCTTGATAAGGTTGAAGCAGGACAGCTCATCAAATGTAAGCTGGATATGGTCCTCGGAAACGATGTTACCACTCCCGTTGCTATCAACGAGTTCGAAAAAGCAGGCTTTACAAGCGTTTTTGACAACACTAAGATTTCAATGGTTATGGACCATTTTACACCCAATAAGGACATCAAGTCCGCAACAAATTCACTCCAGTGCAGGACTTTTGCAGGAAAGTACAACATCAAGAATTATTATGATGTCGGCGAAATGGGCATCGAACACGCTCTGCTTCCCGAAAAAGGCATCGTAGCCAGCGGCGAATGTATCATCGGCGCAGACAGCCACACCTGTACATACGGCGCTCTTGGAGCATTCTCCACAGGCGTTGGTTCCACAGATATGTGCGCAGGTATGGCAACAGGCGAGGCTTGGTTCAAGGTTCCCTCTGCTATCAAGTTCAACCTTACAGGCAAGCTCAATGAGTATGTAATGGGCAAGGACGTTATCCTCCATATCATCGGCATGATCGGCGTTGACGGCGCTCTTTACAAGTCAATGGAATTTTCAGGCGAGGGTCTTAAGTCCCTTTCTATGGACGATCGTCTTTCCATGGCAAATATGGCTATCGAAGCAGGCGCAAAGAACGGTATTTTTGCTGTTGATGATATCACAGTTGAATATCAGAAGGGCAGAGTTGACCGTGAGTACAAGATATATGAGGCTGATGCCGATGCAGAGTATGATGCTGTTTATGACATCGACCTTTCAAAGATAAAGCCCACAGTTTCCTTCCCTCATCTTCCCGAAAACACAAAGACCACCGATGAGTGCGGCGAGGTAAAGATAGATCAGGTCGTTATCGGTTCCTGCACAAACGGCCGTCTCGAGGATATGGCAATGGCTGCAAAGATACTCAAGGGCAGACACGTTGCAAAGAATGTACGCTGCATAGTTATCCCCGCAACTCAGCAGGTTTATCTTGACTGCATAAAGAACGGATATATGGAAACATTTATAGAAGCTGGCTGCGCAGTTTCCACACCTACCTGCGGCCCTTGTCTCGGCGGTCATATGGGTATCCTTGCAAAGGGTGAAAGAGCAGTTGCCACCACCAACAGAAACTTTGTAGGACGTATGGGTCACCCCGAGTCTGAGGTTTATCTTGCATCTCCCGCAGTTGCGGCAGCTTCGGCTATAACAGGTAAGATCTCTGATCCCTCAGAGGTAATGTAAGGAGGATAATCATGGTAAAGCACGTTATTATCTGGACTCTTAAAACCGAATATTCCGACAGTGAAAAAAGAGCCGCTGCCGAAAAGATTAAAAGCGGTCTTGAAGGACTTGCAGGCAGGATCCCCGGAATGACAAGCGTAAAGGTCAATATCGACCTGCTGCCCTCATCCACAGGAGATGTTATGCTTGATACGGAATTTACCGATGAAAGCGCATTGAAGGCATACCAGACCAATCCCGAGCACGTTGCTGTTGCGACATATGTTCGCTCTGTTGTCTGCGACAGAAAATGCGTTGATTACGAATGCTGATAAAGCCGTAGATAATGTTTTGAAAGGATTTGTTATAAATGAAGGTTTGCGGAAAAGTTCATAAATACGGAGATAACGTTGATACCGACGTTATCATTCCTGCAAGATATCTTAACACTGCCGACCACAAGGAGCTTGCGGCTCACTGCATGGAGGATATCGACGTTGATTTCGTAAAAAACGTAAAGCCCGGCGACATAATGGTAGCTGAGCAGAATTTCGGCTGCGGCTCTTCAAGAGAGCACGCTCCCATTGCTATTAAGACCAGCGGAATTTCCTGCGTTATCGCATCTACATTCGCAAGAATTTTCTACAGAAATGCCATCAACACCGCTCTGCCTATACTTGAATGCGATGAAGCTGCAAAGGATATCGACAAGGGCGATGAGGTTGAGATCGACTTTGACACAGGCGTTATCACCAACAAGACCAAGGGTCACACCTATCAGGCGCAGCCCTTCCCTGAGTTCATCAAGGAGATAATCGCAGCAGGCGGACTGCTCAATTCCCTGAAAAAGTAAAATAAAGCGGGAGTTTTTCCCGAAAGGAAGAATCGTTATGAATAAGAAAATCGCAGTTATAAAGGGCGACGGCATCGGTCCAGAGATAGTGACCGAGGCTATGAAGGTCCTTGACAGCGTGGCAAAGAAATTCGGTCACACATTTGAGTATGACCAGCTCCTTATGGGCGGCTGCTCCATTGATGCAAACGGCGTTCCTCTTACAGATGAGACCATTGCAAGGGCAAAGGCAGCAGATGCAGTTCTTATGGGCTCTATCGGCGGAAACACAGCTACTTCACCCTGGTACAAGCTCCCTGCGGACAAGCGCCCCGAGGCAGGACTTCTGAAGCTGAGAAAGTCCCTTAACCTCTTTGCAAATCTTCGTCCCGCAGTGCTTTACAGCGAGCTTAAGGACGCTTGCCCCTTAAAGGCTGAGATCGCCGACAGGGGATTTGACATGATGATAATGCGTGAGCTTACAGGCGGTCTTTACTTCGGCGCAAGAAAGACTGAGACCGTGGACGGCGTTGTTACCGCAACAGATACCCTTACATACAACGAGAACGAGATAAGAAGAATCGCAATACGTGCCTTTGACATTGCCATGAAGCGCAGAAAAAAGGTAACAAGCGTTGACAAGGCAAACGTTCTTGACTCCTCCAGACTCTGGAGAAAGATCGTTGAAGAGGTAGCAAAGGATTATCCCGAGGTATCCTATGAGCATATGCTGGTGGATAACTGTGCAATGCAGCTGGTAAAGGATCCTGCTCAGTTCGATGTTGTCCTCACCGAAAATATGTTCGGCGATATCCTTTCCGACGAAGCTTCCATGATAACAGGTTCTATCGGAATGCTGGCTTCCGCAAGCCTTAACGATACTAAGTTCGGGCTTTATGAGCCCAGCGGCGGATCTGCTCCCGACATTGCGGGTCAGAACAAGGCAAACCCCATTGCCACAATTCTTTCCGCAGCTATGCTTCTCCGTTATTCCTTTGATATGGATAAGGAAGCTGACGCAGTTGAAGCGGCTGTTGACAAGGCTCTCAAGGACGGTTACCGCACAGGTGATATCATGTCCGAGGGCATGAAGCACGTTACCTGCTCCGGAATGGGCGACGTTATCGCTGCAAATATCTGATAAAACAAATCGGACTGATGGACCGCATCAAACGGTACATCAGCCCGATATTTTTAGTTGTTACATCATTGCGGCAATTCCACGGAGATTGTTTTCAATGACAAATTCCATGTATTCGATGAATTTCTCGTTTGAAAGCTGGATATCTCCAAGAAGCTTGCTTTCCATCATTGAGGCGGCAGCCTGAGAATAAAAAGTCACGTTGAAATCGAATATATCCTGCTTTTCACGTATCTTTGCTTCAACGTCCTTGCCAAGACCAGCAAGCTCCGAGTAGATTGCTTTTTTTGTAAGCGCCTGCATATAATCTGTCAGGATATTTTTCAGATATCGGTGCTCAACTGAATTTAGCAGCGATAGGCAGAAGCTCTTGTTTTCCGAAAGATAATTCAACAGCCGTCCGAAGCTTTCCTCCCATGACACAGAGCTGTCCTGCAAGCGCATTACCTGTTCAGCTTCAATGCTGCAAAGCCACCTCAGCAGGTCATAGATATCCTCAAAATGGTAGTAGAAGGTCTGGCGGTTTACTCCGCAGTCATCAGTCAGTTCTTTTATGGTTATTTTATCCAGTGAAGAGTTTACAAGGCGAGATTTCAGAGCGGCAGCAAGCTGATATTTAATAGGTGCGGCTGTCTTTGTATTAGGCATTTTAAAGTATCCTTTCACGGTTGGTCATATATGTTCAGAATGATATGCTGATTAACATTATAACATATCCCGCAGGACTTTTCCAGACATTTTTCCAAAAATGTCTAAATATTTTTGACACTCAGTTATTTTTGTATATTGCAAGTTCACTTAAATTATGGTAGAATATTTGTATAAAACAGCGAAAGGAGTGCTATTTTTGTCAAAAGATAAAATTCCGCAGAATGCAGAAGAGAACGAGTCGTTTATGTATAAACTGGCTTCGTTCATTGTAGATAAAAGAAATCTGTTTTTTCTGCTGTGGATCTTTGCGATAATTTTCAGCTTTTTTTCACGTAACTGGGTAAAGGTCGAGGACGATCTTACCACATACCTTCCCGACAGCACCGAAACCCGTCAGGGTCTTACTCTTATGGACGATGAGTTTATTACATACGGTTCTGCTTCGGTAATGGTATCAAATATCACCTATGACAAGGCGGAAAGCATATCGGACGCAATAGAAAATATCGAGGGTGTATCCGAGGTCGCATTTGATGATTCGGAGGATCACTATAAAAATTCGTCAGCACTTTTCTCCGTTACATTTGACGGTGAGGCTGATGACGAGATAAGCGTCAATGCTATGGATGGCATCAAGGAGATGCTCTCCGATTATGACTTTTATGTATCGGGCGAGGTCGGTGTTGATACATCTTCCGAGTTGGCTCAGGAAATGAATGTCGTAACGCTTATTGCGGCAGTTATCATTATACTGGTGCTTACCTTTACGTCAAGAGCCTATGCGGAGGTTCCCGTGCTGCTCATAACATTCGTTGCGGCAGCACTTATAAATATGGGAACCAACTTCCTGCTGGGAACCATTTCTTTCGTATCAAACTCCGTAACAATCGTTCTTCAGCTGGCTCTGGCTATTGACTATGCTATTATCCTTATCCACCGATACAGCGAGGAGCATGAGAAAATGGCTCCCCGTGAGGCTTGTATAACAGCCCTCAGTAAGGCGATAGTGGAGATATCTTCCAGCTCCCTGACCACTGTATCGGGTCTTATCGCACTGGCGTTCATGCAGTTCAGGATCGGCGCCGATCTTGCAATGGTACTGATAAAGGCTATCATGTTCAGCCTTCTGTCCGTATTTACTCTTATGCCCGGACTTATCATGCTCTTCTCAAATCTTATCGACAAGAGCGTGCATAAGAACTTCGTTCCCAAAATTTCGGCAGTGGGCAAATTTGCCTTTGCAACCAAATATGTTATCCCCCCTGTGTTCGTTGTATTAGCTATTGTGGGCTTTATTTTCTCCAATCAGTGCCCCTATTGCTACGGAACCAGTGACCTTAAAACCACCCGTGTCAGCGACCAGCAGATAGCTGAACAGAAGATAAAGGATAACTTCGGCAAAACAAATCTTGCTGCCCTTGTGGTCCCTGCAGGCGACTATGAGAGTGAAAGCAAGCTCATAAACCGTCTGAGTAACTATGAAGAAGTTGACTCGGTAATGGGTCTTGCAAATATCGAGGCAATGGACGGTTATGTCCTTACCGATAAGCTTACTCCCAGACAGTTCTCCGAGCTTGTGGGTCTTGATTATGAAGTGGCAAAGGTGCTTTATGCGGCTTATGCCATCAACGACGAGGACTACGGCGATGTTGTAAACGGTCTTGAAAGCTACAGCGTGCCCCTCATTGATATGTTCATGTTTGCGTATGACGAGGTCGATAAGGGCTATGTTACACTTGATGATGACCTTATGGACACACTTGAGGATCTCCACACACAGCTCAACAAGGCAAAGCTTCAGCTCCAGAGCGATGACTACAGCCGAATCCTTGTTTACCTGAATCTCCCCGAAGAGGGAACTCAGACCTTTGATTTTCTCGGAACTATCCACGATGAAGCATACAAGTTCTACCCCTCCGATAATGTTTTCATCGTCGGTAACTCCACAAGTGACTATGACCTTTCATCGTCCTTCGTAAATGATAACCTGATAATCAGTATCCTTTCCGCACTGTTTGTTATCATAATCCTGCTGTTCACCTTTAATTCGGCAGGACTTCCTGTACTGCTTATTGCGGTAATTCAGGGAAGTATCTGGATGAACTTCTCATTCCCTTATTTCGAGGATTCACCTCTGTTCTTCCTCAGCTACCTTATCGTAAACTCCATTCAGATGGGTGCAAATATCGACTACGCTATCGTAATTTCAAGCCGTTATATGGAGCTTAAGCAGCAGATGCCTATCAAACAGGCTATAACCGAGACACTTAATCAGGCGTTCCCCACTATCATCACATCAGGTGCAATACTTGCAGCAGCAGGCGCACTTATCGGTGTGCTTTCATCAAACGGAACCATTTCGTCTATCGGTGTCTGCCTCGGACGTGGTACCCTTATTTCCATCGTTCTCGTAATGGGCGTACTTCCTCAGATACTTCTTTTGGGCGATACTATCATCGAAAAGACTTCCTTTACTATCAAGAAGCGTGAGCGCACTCAGGTCTCAAGTGGAAAGATTGCTGTTACAGGCCTTGTTCACGGCTATGTTAACGGACGCATTGATGCGATAGTCAACGGTATCATCATCGGTGATGTTGACGCACGCATCGAAAGCAAAAACGTTGACGGACTGACTGACGGTGAAGAGGATAATTCTCAGGGCGAAAGGGAGGAAATTACTGATGGATCAAATTAAAAGAATTTCAGCCGCTGTCGCCGCTCTTACAATGTGCGCAAATATCTGCTCCGCAGTTCCCGCAGTGTATGCGGAGGATTATTCGGCTTCCGCAAAGATATCTGCCGATAAGTCCGACGTGATATATATCAACTCGGCAGAGGAGTTTGCCGAGTTTGCAAAGAACTGCACCCTTGACAGCTATTCCGTTGGAAAGACCTTCGTGCTCAATGCGGATATCAGCTTTGCTGACAAGGAATTCGTTTCCGTTCCCTCATTCGGCGGTGTCTTTGACGGAAACGGCCATAAAATAAGCGGCTTTTCCATTACTGACAACGGCTCTGTTATGGGTCTGTTCAGATATGTTGAAAAAACAGGACGTGTAAAAAATCTCAATGTGTCGGGAAAGGTATCACCTTCAGGCTCTGCAAAGAAATGCGGAGGCATTGCAGGCGTTAACAAAGGAACCATTTACGGCTGCACTTTTAACGGTGTTATCACAGGCAAGGAGCAGTGCGGCGGAATAGTCGGACTTAACGATGAAAACGGAATGGTAGCTTCCTGCAAGAGCCTTGGCAGAATAGAAGCTAACCATTTTACAGGCGGAATTGCGGGACAGAACACAGGCTTTATCATGCAGTGCGAGAACGCTTCTTCCGTAAATACCAACGCCACTGATTCGTCCCTTGACCTTGATAACCTGAAATTCGAGGACCTGTATTCCACCGAAAGTGCTGCAGATATCACAGACTGCGGTGGTATAACAGGCTATTCAACAGGCTCTATCCAGAACTGCATAAACAGGGGAATGGTAGGCTATCCCCACATCGGATATAACATCGGCGGCATATGCGGCAGGCAGAACGGCTATATCAGCCGCTGTGAAAACTATGGAACTATCAACGGCAGAAAGGATACAGGAGGAATCGTGGGTCAGGCAGAGCCGCATTTCTCACTGCTTTTCTCCGAAACAGGCATGAACAAGCTCCGTGATCGCCTTGATGAAATGAACGACATCATTGACCGGACTATTGATGATGCCAACAATTCGTCAAATCAGGTTTCGGGCGATATGGACGATACCATTGATATACTCCAGCAGGTGCGTTCCGATTCCGATGATTTCCTTGACGAGGCGGACAGGGTGATCAATTCAAATATTGATTCCATAAACGAGCTGAGCGCCCGTGTGTCTGACCTGATAGATATGTCCGAGCCCGCTTCAGACAGCTTTTCAAAGGCTTCCGATTCCATGACAGATGCGCTTGACACCCTCTGGGAAGCAGGGGATATGATGGCTGATTCGCTTGACAGCACAGATCAGGCATTTGATATAATCTTCCCAGGACTTGAAGACCTGTCAGACTCCATAAAATCACTGGGCGATGCAAACAAAAATCTCCGTGACAGCCTTTCTTCCCTTAATTCGGGTCTTGGCGATGAAGAGTCAATGAAAGATGCCATTGATTCGCTGAAAGATAATCTGGACGACTTCAAGGACACCAATGAAAATATCAAGAGAATAATTACCGATATGCTGAATGCTCTTGAAAATTACAATGATTCTACGGAAACAAAGGACGCTGTTGAGAAGATAAAGAATGCTCTGGAGAAGCTGAGCGGAGTTTCCGACAGCCTGGCAGATGATCTTGACAAGGCAGAAGATGACCTTGACGCCATCAAGACCCTTTATGATGCAGGTATCAGGGATCCCGAGGCGTATGACACATACATAAGCGATATCCTTGATATTCTTTCGGAGGGGTCAGGTTCGGAATTTTTCGACGGCCTTTCAGATCTGATAGACGGCATTTCCGATTTGGTCAATTCAGATGCGGCAAGCAACCTTAAAGACGTGCTTGAAAGATGCTCCGATGATATCCGTGGTACCATTGACAACGCTCCCACCGCAACTATCATATACCCGAATGTAAATATAAGCAGCCTTTATGATGTTATCGAATATCTGAAAAAGTCTGCTGACGGCGTTGACAGTGCAGGGGAGTCGGCACAGTCGCTGATAGACCGTATCCAGGACGCATGGGATTATGTAGATGATGCGTCCGCATCGCTTATTGCAGCTGCATACAAGGCAGAGGAAGCAGTTCAGTACGGAAATGATTCCGTGACCTACATATCTGACGGAATGGACTGCGTTCACGATATTATTGACTATTTCGCAGGCAAGCCCGAGATAAGCTTTACAGGTGCTGATGATGCTTTCATCGAAAAGAGAGATACCCTTTCCGACAGCATTCAGAAGCTGCTTGACAGTCTCAGCGTGCTCAACGACAGCACCAGCGGTTCCGTAGATATCCTTTCCGAGGACTTCAGGCAGATAAACGACAAGGCTTCCGAGGTCAGCGACGCTGTTCTTGACCTTGTTGATGAGCTTAACGACAAGCCCACTGAGCTTTCGGACTACACTCAGGATATATCCGCCGAGGATAAGGGCGGCTGGGCAGAGGGCAAAATATCTGCCAGCAAGAACTATGGTCAGATAAACGGCGATGTAAGCGTCGGCGGCATTGCGGGAACCATGGGCATTGAAAATTCCATTGACCCCGAGGGTGATATCGAAAAGGTCGGAAGCCGTTCCTACGATTTTGTATATCAGTCCAGAACAGTTGTACGTGAATGCGTAAACAGCGGCGAAGTAATTTCAAAGAAGGATAACGTCGGCGGCATTGTGGGCGAGATGGACACAGGCTGCGTTATCAACAGCATTGGAATGGGCTCCGTTCAGTCCACTGACGGCGGCTGTGCAGGCGGTATCGCAGGAAAATCCTCTGCAGCAATATACGGCAGCAGCGCTATGTGCCGCATCGAGGGCGGAGATTATGTGGGCGGCATCGCAGGCAGCGGACATGATATCCATAGCTGCATAAGCTTTGTTGATATACTGGACTCCGATGAAAACACAGGAGCTGTTGCAGGCGAGTGCGACGGCGAGCTTGAAAACAACGTTTACTCAGGCGGAGATGTGGGCGCAGTTGACGGCGTAAGCTACAGCGAAAAGGCATATCCCGTTACATATGAAGAAATGATCGCTATGGACGGTACACCCGAAGAATTCAGAGTGCTTACTCTTGTCTTCAAAAATGAAGATGATATTGTGGGCACTGTTGACTTCAAGTACGGCGAATCTGTAAGCGAGGATCAGCTTCCTGCCGTTCCCAAGAAGGACGGATATTTCTCCCGCTGGGAAGAGCATAATTATGAGCATATGACCTACGGCGGAGTGATAAATGCGGAATTTTTCAAAAATGTTACCACTATTTCCTCTGAAATGACCAGAGAGAACGGCTTCCCTGTAATGCTTGCTGAGGGTACATTTACCGATAAGGACATCTTGACTGCGGAAAATGTCAGCGGTGACGACTGGAACGTTTCTATCCCCGATGACGGCACAGAGAGCCACCTTATCCGTTTCCTGCCCCTTAACGGTGCAAGCGGCACAAAGGTGTTCGTTGACGGTCAGAAGGTCGATACTGAGGAGGACGGCAAATACCTTACCTTCACTGTAACTTCCTGTGATTTCACAATTACCACTGAGGAACATTCCTACAATATCCCGCTTATAGCAGGAGCTTCCGCAGGCGGCGCAGCAGTTATAATTGCAGCAGTTGCGGCTGCCGTGCATAAAAAGAAGAAAAAGGCTCTTGAAAATGTAATAAGGAAATAAAATCAAAGCAAATGCCGCCTGAGAAAATCGGGCGGCATTTGTTTTGTTTCAACAAAATTATTTGACATTTTTGCTGAAATGTGATATAATATTTTACTAATGACATATTGGATAGAAAGTCGGAAAGGAGAATGCCTGTGAACAATAAGCATACAAGCTATAAGGTAGCAGTCGGCGGAGTAGTGTCGGCGTTGTGCCTTACACTTATGTTCCTGACAGGCGTTTTTCCGCTGCTAAGCATGGCTATTCCTATCTATGCGGGAGCGCTTATGATAGTCGTGGCAAGGGAAGTCAGTACAAGCTGGGCATTTGCCGCATACTGTGCCGTGTCGCTGCTGTCACTGTTCCTCACGCCCGATAAAGAAGCTTCCACGCTGTTTATAATGTTTTTCGGGTATTATCCCATAATCCTGCCATGGCTTGACAAGATAAAATTCAAGCTGCTTCGGATATGCTGCAAGCTGGCAGTTTTCAACGGAGCCATTATCATATGGTACAAGCTCATTGCGCTTATAATGGGCGTTTACGATTTCTTCGGGGATTTTGCTTTCCTGGGCGAATATGCGGTGGCTGCCGTTATGGTGTTCATAAATCTGGTGTTTGCCCTTTACGATTATACCATAAGAATGATAGAAAGCGTTTATGTAAACTGGTTCAGACCTACGTATTTCGGCAAGAAAAAGCCAAAGCCGCAAAGCAAAAAAGATCATAGCTGAAAAAGGATCACAGCATCTGCCTGTCAAGCTCCTTTTTCAGCTTTTTTATTATCTTTTTTTCCAGCCGTGAGATGTAGGACTGGGAAATGCCTATCACGTCTGCCACCTCTTTCTGTGTCATCTCCTTTCCTGTTTTCATGCCAAAGCGCATTTCCATGATTATCCGCTCACGCTGGGGGAGAGAGGCAACAGTTTCACGGAGCACTGCTTTTTCCGCATCGTCCTCAATGCTGCTGTTGACAGTGTCCTCATCTGTTCCGAGAATATCCGATAAAAGCAGCTCGTTCCCGTCCCAGTCGATGTTCAGCGGCTCGTCAATGGAGATATCGTTCCTGTGCTGAGAGCTTTTGCGGAGAAACATAAGTATCTCGTTTTCAATACATCTGGAGGCGTATGTTGCAAGCTTGATGTTCTTTTCGGGCGAAAAGGTGTTCACAGCCTTTATAAGCCCGATGGTTCCGATGGAAACAAGGTCATCAACGCATATTCCCGTTGACTCAAACTTTTTTGCGATATATACCACAAGCCGCAGGTTATGCACGATAAGCTTTTCACGTCCTTTGGGGTCATCGGTCATCAGCATGGCAAATGCCTGTTCCTCCTGCTCTTTGGTAAGGGGAGGGGGCAGTGTTTCAGGGCCGTTTATGTAAAAAACACCGTCAGACAGTCCGAACAGCCGGCTTGCCCATTGTCTGAGTTTCAGTATTATCTGTTCCGAGTTAAACATTTTCATCAAGCCTTTCTTATATTAAAATTTTGGGGTGAAACACTGCATAAGCATTATTGGAAGGAGATGCGCCAAGATATGCGTCTGCCTTTGAAAAGCAGCCTGTTTCATCATTTTTTATACATATCTCTTTTGGAAGTATCACAGGGATAAGTCCCGTACCGGATGCGGTTGACCAGGGGATAAGCCGCCAGCGGGTCATTACGGCAACATTTCCCGAGGCTGATATGTCCGTGCCGTCACACTGGGGTATATCTCCGTACAGCTTTGCCAGCTCGCAGGCGGGGCAGACTATCACAGGCTTTCCCGTAAAGCTGTCTTTCAGCAGATTGCCCGTGTCTGATATGGCTTTGAAGCTTACCGTTTTATCGCAGTCGGAAACTATCACGGTATATACCGCTCCCTCCTCCGAGGTGTCCGCAAAGTGCTTATACACCGCAATGCAGGCGTAGGCGGCTATTGAGGTTATCACAAGTGCGGGAAGCGAAAAGTCCGCATATAATATGCCGTTTCTGCTAACAAGCAGCTTTCCGCCCGAGATGTATGCAAGTCCCGTTCCCAGTCCGCCGTATATGAATGCGGTGAGATAGAAGATAAAAAGCCGTTTCAGATATATGCGCCTGTTTTCATATCCGAATGCCGTAAAAACTATCACTGCCGAGGATATAAGCTTTGTAAGCATCATCAGCCACACAGGCAGGCGGGGGAGAAATATCACCAGCGAAAACAGGCTGCCGAGCATTGCTGCGATAATGCCCCGTGAAGTTTTCATGGGACTGTGGGTTATTGTCTTTGCCGATTGTATCAGAAGAAAATCAACATAAATATTGACGATGATAAGCACGTCAGCATAAATAAACATTCCCAATCACCTCACATATGCTATTATACAGCAGCTGTTACAAGGTTTGTGTCGAAAATGAACCGCAGTATATTCGGACAATGGCAGGAAAATTTGTGTAAAAAAAGGTTGGGGCAGTCACATTTGGGCAATATTCGGAATAATATATGTATTATAAAATAAAAATATAGGAGGCTTTTTATGTACGACGAATATAAATACCCCGGGAAATGCCCCGATATCAAGTCGGCAGTGCCTGTTGAGGTGCAGCGCATATTTGATTCCTGCTCCGAGCGTGACTGTATCAGCGACCTTATGGTAACACTGGACGAGGGCTTTGTTCTCAGCGAGAAGACCACCGTTGTCAAGACACGGTGCGCAGAGGTCTCCAATGTTTGCGTTACCATTGACAGTATCCCGTTCAAAAACGGCTATTATGCGGTGGATATCACCTACACCTTCCGCCTGACTATGGACGCATATGAGTGTTCCTGCACCGATGAATCAGTTCCTCTCTGCGGAACGGCGGTGTGGAACAAGCGTGTTATTCTTTACGGCAGCAAGGCAAATATCAAGACCTTCAGCAGCACGGAAGAAAGTATTGGCGAGACCGACAGCTGCTGCCGCACCATAAATCTTCCCAAGGTAACCGTAAGCGTTGTAGAGCCTATAGCTCTTGAAACAAAGATAGACTGCATAAACACGGGCACCTGCGGAGATATTGCTGTGATCCGAGGCATAACGGTAACGCTGGGGCTGTTCAGCGTGATACGGCTCACAAGACCTGTATGCCTGCTTGTCCCTACATATGACTACTGCATTCCCGATAAGGAGTGCGCATCGCCTGCCGAGTCGCCCTGTGAGGTGTTCGGACGGCTGGATTTTCCCACGGAAGAGTTTTTTCCCTCGTCATGCCCTATGCCAGCGGCAGATAATCCTCCGGTAGGTCAGTATGACACAGATGCCGACTATCCGCCCGACAGTAATAATTTGGATATCTGAGATATTATTTAAAAGCCGTCTGATCTGTTATGAAGGTCAGGCGGCTTTTTCCTGCAAAAAAAGTTTGAAAAATGTAATTTTTTTCAGATGTTTTGAAAAGATACTTGATTTTTGGGGATTTATCTTGTATAATGTAAATGTATGCAGTGCGGTTATCCCGCTGCTGCGATAAACTGAAAGGAGTTTGTAACTAATATGATTTATTCTCATGAGGTTGAAACAATGTGCCCCGTTGCACAGGGCGTTGCACACGGTGCGGCTCCAATCCCCGAGGAAGCAAAATGGGTAAAGGCTAAGGAGATCAAGGACATTTCCGGCTTTACACACGGTGTGGGCTGGTGTGCACCTCAGCAGGGTACATGTAAGCTTACCCTTAACGTTAAGGAAGGTGTTATCCAGGAGGCTCTCGTTGAGACCATCGGATGTTCAGGTATGACTCACTCCGCTGCTATGGCTGCTGAGATCCTTCCCGGCAGAACCATTCTTGAAGCTCTCAACACTGATCTTGTCTGTGATGCTATCAACACCGCTATGAGAGAGCTTTTCCTCCAGATCGTTTACGGTCGTTCCCAGTCCGCATTCTCCGAGGACGGTCTCGTAGTAGGCGCAGGCCTTGAGGATCTCGGTAAGGGCCTTCGTTCTCAGGTTGGTACAATGTACGGTACTCTCGCAAAGGGTCCCCGTTACCTCGAGATGACTGACGGCTATGTAACAGGCATCGCTCTTAATGCTGACGATGAGATCATCGGTTACCAGTTCGTAAACTTCGGTAAGATGATGGACTTCATCAAGGGCGGCGACGATGCAAACACTGCTTTTGAAAAGGCTAAGGGACAGTACGGCCGTGTTGCTGATGCTGTAAGAATCATCGACCCCAGAAAGCAGTAATAGTCGAAGAAAAAAATAAGGAGGATAAACTACAATGGCTTTATTTGAATCTTATGAAAGAAGAGAAAAGCAGATTCTTGAGGTTCTTAACAAGTACGGAATCAGCTCTATCGAAGAGTGCGCAGATATCTGCAAGGCTAAGGGATTTGACCCCTACAAGATCACAGAAGGCATTCAGCCTATCTGCTTTGAGAATGCAAAGTGGGCTTACACTGTAGGCTGCGCTATCGCAATCAAGAAGGGATGTACAAGAGCTGCCGATGCTGCTGCAGCTATCGGTGAGGGACTTCAGTCCTTCTGCATCCCCGGTTCTGTTGCTGACCAGAGAAAGGTTGGTCTCGGCCACGGTAACCTCGGCAAGATGCTTCTTGAGGAAGAAACCAAGTGCTTCGCATTCCTGGCAGGTCACGAGTCTTTCGCAGCTGCTGAGGGTGCTATCGGTATTGCTGAGAAGGCTAACAAGGTTCGTAAGGAACCCCTTCGTGTTATCCTTAACGGTCTCGGCAAGGACGCTGCTCAGATTATCGCTCGCATCAATGGCTTTACATATGTTGAGACTGAGATGGACTACTACACAGGCGAAGTTAAGGAAGTATTCCGCAAGGCTTACTCCGACGGACTCCGTGCAAAGGTTAACTGCTACGGCGCTAACGACGTAACAGAAGGCGTTGCGATCATGTGGAAGGAAGGCGTTGACGTTTCCATCACCGGTAACTCCACCAACCCCACACGTTTCCAGCACCCCGTTGCAGGTACATATAAGAAGGAGTGCATCGAAAAGGGCAAGAAGTACTTCTCTGTTGCATCCGGCGGAGGAACAGGCCGTACACTTCACCCCGATAACATGGCTGCAGGTCCTGCTTCCTACGGTATGACTGATACCATGGGCAGAATGCACTCTGATGCTCAGTTCGCAGGTTCTTCTTCCGTTCCTGCTCACGTTGAGATGATGGGTCTTATCGGCATGGGCAACAACCCTATGGTTGGTGCTACAGTTGCTTGCGCAGTTGCTGTTGAAGAGGCTATGAAGGCGTAAAATGCGCATTTAAAGCTGATTTAATGCACTTAACGTAAAGTAAAATATAAATGCAAGTCAGTTGGAGAAATTCTCTGCCTGACTTGCATTTTTTATTTTTCTTGACTTATCTGCCTGTACAGTGTATAATAACTTTCAATAAATAATATAAAAGGTGAAATTATGCAAAATCGTTATGCAGGTGATATCGGAGATTTTGGAAAATTGGGATTGCTTCGCACGCTTTATGCAGCAGGGTTCTCGGTCGGTGTAAACTGGTATCTTAATCCAAATCTTACTTCAAAGGAATTGAATAATAAAGACGGGAAATTTGTAGATTATTCTCAATATAAGAATTGTGATGAACAGTTATATTCAGAACTGAAAAAGATCATAAGCTGTGGGCAGCGTAATGTATCGTCACTTGAAAATAATAATATTCTTCAGGCTAAGTTTTACTCAGCTCCACTTGATTTTTCCGATAAAAATAAATCAGAACGTTTTGATTTCCGCAGTGATTGGCATGAGAACGCATTAAAAACGCTTTTAGGCATTGATGTCGTGTTTGTTGATCCTGATAATGGCATGATCGTAAGATCTGCTGCAGGCACGCCCAGAGCCAATAAATATGTTGAACCAAGCGAACTGACAGATTATTATTCTCAAGGTGCCAGTGTGATATATTATCAGCATAAGGCTCGGTACAATGATACTTTTTATATAAATCGGCATAAGGAATTGCTTTCACATGAAATGTTATCCGATGCAGCAGGGCTTTGCATTAAATTTATACCTATTTCGCAAAGATATTATTTCTTTATTATTCAGCCAAGACATAGTGAAATGATTCAAAATCAAATAAATATGATGATGTCATCTGAATGGAGAAAATGCTTTGCTCTTTTGAAGTGATTGCACTCCAACAAAAAAGCACCCGCAAAGCAGGTGCTTATAATCATATCTTATTCTTAATACGGCAGCTCAGCTGCGCCGTACATAAATGCAAGAGTTTTTGATATCTCCACAGGGTCACTTATGGGAACAGGCTGCCAGTAGTTATGGTCGCCGCCATATACGTAAAATGGCGTGAACTCTTCGTCCTGGGATATGTAGTTGCCGTTTTCATCAAATGTGAAAGTCTCAGTAAGAATAACCGTCCTGTTCTCGGGGAGACGGTTTCCGCCATAGCAGAAGTTGCCAAGAGAATAGATGATATCCACTCCGTTGTACTCTTCCATCGGACGAAGTACATGAGGGTGAGAACCGACTATAAGGTCAACGCCCATATCGGCATACTTATGGCAAAGCTCAACGAGCCAGTCGTCAGGAACGTGCTCTTTTTCTGTGCCGCCGTGGAAATACATTATCTGAATGTCGCTGTTTTCCTTGACTTCCTCTATTACAGGAGTTATAAGCTGGTCATAATAGGGGCTGAACAGCCCTGTGCAGATTATTCCGAACTTAACGCCGTCCTTTTCAACATACACGGGATTTTGCAGATCGCCCCATGTGATTCCTGCTGCGTCCAGCGCTTCCTGAGTATCCTTATAGCCCTCTGCACCGTAATCTGTGGTGTGATTGTTGGCGATAGTCACAATGTCTATCTGACCTGCTTTCAGAATATCGGTGTATGATGTGGGCGACCTGAACCAGAATGCGGTTCCGCTCTTTTTTGACTTGCTCAGGTTTCTGTCCGACAAAACAAATTCATTGTTTGCAATGACAAAATCACTGTTGCTGTAGTATGGGACAGCCTTCTCAAAGAAATATGACGGGTCGCATTTCTCGGCATATTTTGCAAATGTATCAGTGCGGGTGTCGCCTGCATTGGTGGACAGCAGGCAGTCGCCCAAGAATGTGAATGAGATAGATGAGCTATCTGTCAGGGAAAGCTCCTTGTCTGATGAGGGAGTGACCTCAGTTGCAGCGGTCTCCTCAACGGGGTATTCTTCTGCCGAGATGGTAGCTCCGTTTGTGCCGGATTCTTCTGTTCCGTTGTTATAAAGACGGGAACATCCGAAAATCAGCACGGCTGAAACGGCAGATAAGCCCAGCACAGTTCTGATTATTTTCAAATGACGCATCTCCGATCATTTTGTTCTTTTTATGCGGCTCTTTCTTTTTTATGCCATGTTAAGGAAAATGTATATACATACTCTTCCTCTTTATATTATAATAGTCTGATAGTTAAAAATCAAGTTAAAAAATGGTTACATTTCGGCGAAATCGCCTGTTTGCTGTTAAATTTCCTTGACAAATCTCACCGCTGTGGTATAATATTTGAGTAATGACGTTATGAATGTATGATGCAGTCGGAGGAGAAATATGTCAAGCAATGTTACTTATAAGTATATCAGACAAAATCCCGATATACACACATATATAAAGAATGCCGATGCGGCGGTCAAGGCTCAGGGCTATACCGAACATTCCTTTGCTCACGTTGAAAAGGTTGCGGATACGGTAAAAATGATCCTTGAGGGTCTTGGCTATGATGAACGCAAGGTGGAGCTTGGAATGATAGCCGCATATCTTCATGATATCGGCAATGTTATAAATCGCATTGACCACGCTCAGAGCGGAGCCGTCATGGCTTTCCGTCTGCTGGATAATCTTAATATGCCTGCCGAGGAAATATGCGATATCATATCCGCTATCGGCAATCATGACGAGGGCACTGCTCAGCCTTTAAATGCGATCACGGCAGCTCTTATAATCGCTGACAAGACAGATGTTCGCCGCAGCAGGGTGCGCAATATCGAATGTCTGGCGCAGGATATCCACGACAGGGTGAATTTTGCGGTAGAAAAGTCCGAGATTTATTTTAATGAAGATAAAACCGAGCTTATACTTGACCTTACCATTGACAAGCGTATTTCTTCGGTAATGGAGTACTTTGAAATTTTTATGCAGAGAATGATACTTTGCAAAAAATCCGCCGAATTTCTGGGAGTTGAGTTCCATATCAGGGCAAACGGCTCGGATCTGGTGTGACGCATGGCATTTGCGTGAAGGGAGAACGTATTTTATGCAGGTTATACCTTTTGCAGGGTTAAGTTTATATCAGATGTTCCTGATGTTCTGCTTCTGGAGCTTTATAGGCTGGTGCATCGAAGTAATCGACATGACCTATGAAACAGGGGAGTATCAGAACAGAGGCTTCCTGAATATGCCCATATGCCCCATTGAGGGACTGGGCGTTGTTATGGTCACGGTATTTTTCAGACCCATAGCCAACACGATAGTTCCGCTTTTTGTGGCCTCGACCATTCTTTGCACCGCTTTTGAGCTGTTTGTGGGCTGGGGAATGGAAAAGTTGTTCCACGCCAGATGGTGGGACTATTCTAATATGAAATTCAACTACAAGGGTTATATATGCCTGAGAAATTCCATGCTTTTCGGCGCAGGCTGCGTTGTGGTCATAAGATACGTTCAGCCGCTGGTCCTCAAAGCAATAAATGCAATGCCTGTGAAGCTTGGAATGAGCATTGTCATAATCATGTCAGTGCTTATCCTGCTCGATACTATAGCGTCTCTGATGGCTGTGAGAAAGCTCCAGAATAAGATAAAACGTCTTGATGAGCTTTCAAAGCTGATGCTTTCAGTTTCCGTCAAAACAGGCATGAAGCTTGCTTCCGGCACTCTGAAAGTAAAGAGCAATGTGGATAAGATAATCGACGCTAAGGACAATGTTGTTGAGAAAATGACAGATGTGAAAGATAACGTTGTGGAAAAGGTCGCTGATGTGAAGGACAATGTTGTTGAAAAGATGCAGGATATGAATGAGTACAATCTTGAAAAGCTTAGAAGTGAGTATGAGCGCCTCATATCCGAAAAGGACACCGCAACAGAACGTCTGCTGAGGGCGTTCCCCAAATTTCATTCTCACAATTACTCCGAATCTCTCCAGCTGCTCAGAGATAAGATGCTTTACAAGGGACACAGGCACAGCAGTGATGAAACTGAAAATCAGCCTGAAATGATAGAGGAATCCAAGGAAGAAAGCAAGGTCTGACAGCATTTTTCGTTGAAAACCACTAAATATCTGTGATGTTCATCAAAAATTCATTGCTTTTTGTGTTGACTTTGCTTAATAAGTGTGGTATAATGTTCAATAGTAAGCAACCTTTAAGTTGATCCCGTGAGATCGACAAGGCAGCTTGAATGTGAATATTTGCGTCTGCACTGTGAAGTGTATAGCTTGTGGTGCGCCGTTTTATATGAATTTTCAAAACTGTCTGTCGTACTGCGGCGGGCAGTTTTTTTATGGAAAGGCGTGAGGGTATGATTCAGAAAGCAGTTATTCTTGACGAAAAATCCATGAATCGTGCTGTTGCACGTATTTCCTGCGAGATCATCGAGCGCAATAAGGGCGCTGAGGATCTTTGCTTTATTGGAATAATGTCACGGGGCGTGTTTATCGCTCAGCGCATTGCAGAAAGGCTTCATGAAACAGAGGGCTTGGATATCCCCATCGGTACTATTGATATCACCGCTTACCGTGATGATATCAGAGCTGATGAGGATAAGTCCTCTGTTTCTTTTGATGTAAGGGACAAAAAGGTCGTTCTCGTGGATGATGTTATCTTTACGGGAAGAAGCTGCCGTGCGGCTATTGATGCCGTTATGAGCAGGGGACGGCCTAAGTGCATTCAGCTTGCTGTGCTTGTTGACAGAGGCCACAGGGAGCTCCCCATACGTCCCGACTATGTAGGAAAAAATGTCCCCACTTCAAGGGACGAGACCGTCAGGGTCATGGTCAAAGAGGCTGACGGCTGCGACAAGGTTATAATCCTTGAGCAGGAAAGCACTATGAAAGGAATCGGCGAATGAAAACACTGTATAAAAACGTAACGGTTTACAGCGAAAATGACAGCTATAAGGCGGATATCCTTGTTGACGGAACAGATATTGCAGATGTAGGTGCAGATCTTAACTGTGATGCAGACCTTATTTACGACTGCACAGGTCTTGCAGCGCTTCCCGCCCTGTGCGATATCCATGTTCATTTCAGGGATCCCGGACAGACTTATAAGGAAGATGTTATCACAGGCTGTGCTGCTGCGGCGGCAGGCGGATTTACGGCAGTGTGCTGTATGCCCAACACAAAGCCTGTGTGCGACAGCGTTGAGACTGCCCGTTACATTATGGATAAGGCAGCGCCTACAGGCGTTAAGGTATATCCTGTGTGTGCCGTAACAAAGGGCATGAATGGCGAAGAGCTTGCCGACCAGGACGAGTATGCAAAGGCAGGCATAAAGATGATATCCGATGACGGCAGACCTGTGGAGAATGCCGAATTTATGAGAAAAGCTCTTGAAAAGAGCAAGGAAAGCGGACTGCTTGTTGCTTCCCACTGCGAAGATCTGGCGATAATAAACGGCGGCATCATGCACAAGGGCGAGATATCCGAAAAGCTTGGCGTAAAGGGCATGGACAGGGCTTCCGAGGACAGTATTACCGCAAGAGAGATCGCTCTTGCCGATTCCTGCGGAGCAAGAATACATATCTGTCACGTTTCCACCAAGGGCAGCATAGGCATTATCCGTGATGCTAAGAAGCGTGGAATAAAGGTCACCTGCGAGACCGCTCCCCATTATATGATGTTTACACATGAAAAGCTTCTTGCAAGGGACGCTGATTACAGAATGAATCCCCCTCTCCGTGAGGAAGAGGACAGAAGAGCTGTGCTGGAGGGCGTTCTTGACGGAACCGTTGACTGCATCGTCACCGACCATGCGCCTCACTCTCCCGAGGAAAAGGCTGATTTTGAAAAGGCTCCCAACGGCATCGTAGGTCTTGAAACTTCCTTTGCGGCAACTCTTACCGCACTTTATCATACAGGCAAGGTGCCTATGACAAAGATAGTAACGCTTATGTCCGCAGAGCCGAGAAGGCTCATCGGCGTTAAGGAAGCTGTCATCGAAAAGGGCGCTCCCGCTGAATTTATAATCGCAGACCTTGACAAGGAGTGGACTGTCGATCCCGACAAGTTCAAATCAAAGTCACGCAATACAGTTTTCAAAGGCGAAAAGCTCAGAGGAAAGGTGCTTATCACCGTGTCTCAGGGCAAGGTCATATATGAATATCCGTCCGCAGTTAAAAGGAGTGATAGAATGTCATTTGACAGACTGATCGAAAAGATCATTGAAACACAGAACCCTACCGTTGTAGGTCTTGACCCCAAGCTGGAATACATTCCCGAATATATCAAGGAAAAGTGCGCTGCAAAGCACGGTGCAGGTCTCAAGGCAGCAGCTGCCGCTCTTTATAAGTTCAACAAGGGCATTATTGATGCAGTGTGCGATATCGTTCCTGCTGTAAAGCCCCAGGCAGCTTATTATGAGATGTACGGCTACTATGGAGTAAAGGCTCTGTACAAGACTATCAAGTATGCTCAGTCCAAGGGTATGTACGTTATCGTGGACGGCAAGAGAAACGATATCGGCGCTACTATGGACGCTTATTCCGCTGCATATCTGGGTTCTACTGAGGTTTACGGCGAAAGAATCGCTCCTTTCGGTGCTGACGCTCTCACTGTAAACGGATATCTCGGCACAGACGGGATCGAGCCTGCTCTCAAAACAGGCGGAAGCATTTTCGTTCTCGTAAAGACCTCCAACAAGTCCTCCGGCGAGCTTCAGGACAGACGTCTCTGCGATGGCAAGACCATTTACGAGACAATGGGCGATATGTGCGAGAAGTGGGGAGAAAAGTACATGGGCAGCTACGGCTACTCCGCAGTAGGTGCGGTTGTGGGTGCGACATATCCCGCAATGCTGGCTGAAATGCGTGAAAAGCTCCCTCACACATTCTTCTTAGTTCCAGGCTACGGCGCTCAGGGCGGCGGAGCAGAGGGCGTTGCAAAGGGCTTTGATGAAAACGGCCTTGGCGCAATAGTAAACTCTTCCCGTGCAATAATGTGCGCATACAAGAAGGAAGGCTGCGATGAACACGATTATGCAGGTGCTGCAAGACGTGAGGCTTTGAGAATGAAGGAGGATATCACCTCTCACATTCCTGCAATCAAGGCTCCTTCCCAGGACAAGTGATATAATCCGTCAACTGTCGGGCAGTCTGACTTACTGCCCGGCGAAGCGGTAAACTATAAAATTTTAGGAGGATAACAAATGTCTTTATTCAATATGGGAGACAAGGCTTATGTTATGCTTGCAAACGGACGTATTTTCGAGGGATATTCCTTTGGTGCCAAGGGAACTTCTGTCGGAGAGATCGTATTTGCAACGGGTATGACCGGATATGAAGAAACCTTATCCGATCCCAGCTACTTCGGCCAGATCGTTACACAGACATTTCCCCTTATCGGAAACTACGGCGTTAACGACCATGACTATGAGTCCAAAGGCTCATGCGTCAGCGGATATATCGTAAGAGAGTGGTGCAACTCACCCTCCAATTTCAGATGTGAGGGCAATGTCGATGAATTCCTCAAGAAGCACAATATCATCGGTATCCACTCCATCGACACAAGATGCCTTACAAGAATTATCCGTGAAAGCGGTGTTATGAACGGCGTTATCACCACCGAAAATGTGTATGAGATGAAGGACGAGCTTATGGCTCAGATTCAGGCTTTCTCTATAAAGAATGCTGTTAAGTCCGTAACCGTTAAGGAAAAGGAAGTCTTTAAGGCTGAGGATCCCAAGTACGATGTTGTCCTCTATGACTTCGGCTACAAGTTCAATATCAGAAGAGAGCTTGTAAAGCGTGGCTGTAATGTTACAGTCGTTCCCTCATGGACTACCGCTGAGGAGATCGTTGAGATGCACCCCGATGGAATAATGCTTTCAAACGGCCCCGGCGACCCCACTGAGAATACAGATGTTATTGAGAACCTGAAAAAGCTCAAGGAATGTCAGATACCCATTTTCGGGATCTGCCTCGGTCATCAGCTCATGGCTCTTGCCAACGGCGCAAAGACCGAAAAGCTCAAGTACGGTCACAGAGGTGCAAACCAGCCTGTTATTGATATCGCACTTGACAGGACATTCGTTACCTCCCAGAACCACGGCTATGCAGTGGTAAGCGACAGCCTTGATCCCGCTGTTGGCGAGGTTTCCCACAAGAATGCGAACGATCAGACCTGCGAGGGTGTAAGATACAAGAACTTCCCATGCTTTACCGTGCAGTTCCACCCCGAAGCCTGCGGAGGTCCTCAGGATACCGCATATCTGTTCGACGAATTTATTGATATGATCAAATCCTCAAAGGAGGCTAAGTAAGATGCCGCTTCGCAGTGATATAAAAAAGGTCCTTGTAATCGGCTCAGGTCCTATCATCATCGGTCAGGCAGCCGAGTTTGACTACGCAGGCACACAGGCCTGCCGTGCCCTCAAGCAGGAGGGTCTGGAGGTAGTCCTCATCAACTCCAACCCTGCTACCATCATGACCGATAAGGCAATGGCAGACAAGGTTTACATCGAACCCCTTACACTTGACGTTGTAAAGAAGATAATCGAAATAGAAAAGCCCGACAGCATTCTTTCCACTCTCGGCGGTCAGACAGGTCTTACCCTTTCCATGCAGCTTGCTGAGTGCGGATTCCTTGCAGAGCACAATGTAAAGCTCCTGGGCGCAAATCCCGAAACTATCCACAAGGCAGAGGACAGACAGGCTTTCAAGGACACTATGGAAAAAATAGGCGAGCCTGTTATCCCTTCAAAGGTAGTTGAGACAGTTGAGGACGCTGTTGACTTTGCAAAGGTCATTCACTATCCCGTTATCGTCCGTCCCGCATTCACACTGGGCGGCACAGGCGGCGGTATCGCAAATAACGAGGAAGAGCTTATTGATATCGCAACAAACGGACTGAGACTTTCTCCTATCACCCAGATACTTGTTGAAAAGTGCATAAGCGGCTGGAAGGAGATCGAATTCGAGGTTATCCGTGACAGCAAGGGCAATGTTATCACAGTCTGCTCCATGGAAAACTTTGACCCCGTTGGCGTTCACACAGGTGACTCCATAGTAATCGCTCCTGCGGTAACTCTTTCCGATAAGGAATATCAGATGCTCAGAACTGCGGCTCTGAACATTATTTCCGAGCTTAAGGTAGAGGGCGGCTGCAACTGTCAGTTTGCTCTTCACCCCACATCTTTCAAATATGCGGTGATCGAGGTAAACCCCAGAGTTTCCCGTTCTTCCGCACTGGCTTCCAAGGCAACAGGATATCCTATTGCAAAGGTTGCAACAAGAATTGCTATTGGCTACACTCTCGACGAGATAATCAATGCAGTAACAGGCAAGACATACGCTTGCTTCGAGCCTGCTCTTGACTATGTTGTTGTAAAGTTCCCCAAGTGGCCTTTCGATAAATTCGTTTACGCAAAGCGTACTCTCGGCACTCAGATGATGGCAACAGGTGAGGTCATGGCTATAGGAACCTCTTTCGAGCAGGCTATGATGAAGGCTGTACGTTCTATCGAGCTGGGACTTGATTCCATGAACCTCAAAAAGCTGAAAAAGCTTTCCGATGAGGAGATATACAACAAGATAAAGGACGTAGATGATGAACGTTCCTTTGTTGTGTTCGAGGCTATCAAGAGGGGAGTTGCCCTTGAAGAGATACATGATATCACAAAGATTGATATGTGGTTCCTCTCCAAGCTTAAAAACCTTGCTGATCTGGAAGCTTATCTTGCAGACGGTGAGCTTACCTGTGAAAAATATGACCTTGCCAAGAAGTACGGTTATCTTGACAGCACCATTGAGCGCATGAGCGGTCAGAAGTGCCCCAAGAGAACAAGAGCCGTATTCAAGATGGTTGATACCTGCGCAGGCGAGTTCAAGGCTGAAACACCTTACTTCTACTCCACATATGACGAGGAGAACGAGGCAAGACAGTTCATTGACCGCACTGATACAGGCAAGAAGAAGGTCATAGTTTTCGGTTCGGGTCCTATCAGAATAGGTCAGGGTATCGAGTTCGACTACTGCTCCGTTCACTGCGTATGGGCGCTCAAGGAAATGGGCTACGATGCAATTATCTGCAACAATAACCCTGAGACTGTTTCCACCGACTTTGACACAGGCGACAGACTTTATTTCGATCCTCTTACCAAGGAGGACGTTGAGTCTATCATTGAGACTGAAAAGCCTTACGGTGTTGTTGTTCAGTTCGGCGGACAGACAGCTATCAAGCTTACAAAGCACCTTTCCGATATGGGCGTAAGGATACTCGGAACCTCTGCTGACAGCATTGATGCTGCTGAGGACAGAGAGCGTTTTGATGAGCTGCTCAACAAGTGCGGAATACCCCGTCCCGCAGGTCATACCGTTATGAACACCGAGGAAGCTCTTAAGGCTGCTCAGGATCTGGGCTATCCCGTTCTTATGCGTCCTTCCTACGTTCTCGGCGGTCAGAACATGATAATCGCTCACTCCGACCAGGATATCATCGAGTACATGGAGATCATCACCAGAACCGCTCTTGAAAATCCTGTGCTTATCGATAAGTACATGATGGGCAAGGAAGTTGAGGTAGATGCTATTTGCGACGGTACTGACTACCTTATCCCCGGAATCATGGAGCATATCGAGCGTGCAGGCGTTCACTCGGGCGACTCTATCTCCGTATATCCCGCACTTACTCTTACAAAGAGAATAAGAGAGACTATAGTTGAATATACAAAGCGTCTGGCAATGGCTCTTAACGTAATCGGTCTGGTAAATATCCAGTATGTTGTTTACAACAACGAGGTTTACGTTATTGAGGTCAACCCCCGTTCTTCCAGAACTGTTCCTTATATTTCAAAGGTAACAGGCGTTCCCATGGTGGATATCGCTACAAAGATAATGCTTGGCGAATCCCTTAAGGAGCAGGGATATCAGAGCGGACTTCACAAGGAGGGCGACTTCATTGCAGTCAAGGTCCCTGTCTTCAGCTTTGAAAAGCTTCATGATGTTGATACTGCCCTTGGCCCTGAGATGAAATCCACAGGTGAGTGCCTTGGTATTGCAAGGACCTTTGAGGACGCTCTTTTCAAGGGACTTGTTGCGGCAGGCTACAACATGAAGAAGGACGGCGGCGTGCTTATCACAGTACGTGACACCGACAAGCAGGAGATAATTTATGTTGCCGACAAGTTCGAGCAGCTTGGCTTTGATATCTACGCTACCAGCGGAACCGCTTCCACGCTTAACAGGAACATGGTCGCAGCAAACGTTGTAAGAAAGGCTTCGGAAGAAAAGCCCAACGTTATGACGCTCCTTGACAGCGGAAAGATAAACTACGTTATCTCTACCTCCGCAAAGGGACGTATCCCTGCATACGACAGCGTTAAGATCAGACGTAAGACAGTTGAGCGTTCTATCTGCTGCCTGACAGCTATCGACACTGCAAATGCGGTTGCCGATATCCTGGCAATGGGCAAGAACATTGACGATATGGAAATGATTGATATAACAAAGATCTGATGGAGCTATCCAGCTGATCTTTAAAAGCAAAAACGGGCTGTAACGGTATATAGAAATTCGTTACAGCCCTTTTACAGCATTGGAGGGCATTATGAACGACCTGGAAAAGGAAGTTGTCAGAGAGAAAAAATACGAAGAAAACCGCAGAAAAATGGACATTGTAAAAAGAAATTTGATGATTTCCCGAATTTACAATGTCTATTTAAACCTTGCTGTGACACTGATAAGTGCCGCAAGTATGTATATCTGGGTAAGCTACACAAGTGCGGGGATAAAAATGGTCCATATACTGGCTGAGGAAGTCGGAACTATCTCATTCCCGTGGTTCGGCGCAACATTTTTTATTGCTCCCATATTGCTTATCCTGAGCTTTGTTTCAGATGTTTTCTTGATACGAAAGCTGTCAAGGATATCTCAGGTCGTTTATATTCTGCTGTGCATTTTTACTGTTCTGGAGATATTCCTGAGGTTTGAGCCTATGAAGCCCTCCCATATTTTTATTCTGCTGGTTTATTCTGTGCTTGGCTTCTGGTCTGAGGATTTTGCCATACGTTCTTATAAGGAAATGGACCGGCTTAAAGATGAAGAGGGCTATCCCGAATTCAACTATCTGCTGGAAAAGGATAAGAACTCGAAGTATGTAAAATACCGTGAAAAATGGCTCAGAAAACAGAAGAAGCTTGATTATTACGGCAAGGAAGAGCGCCCTTTGCAAAATTACAGTATTACAGAAGCACCCTCGGCTAATGATATGGACAGCATAGGCGTGGAGAATTCAGACTGCGACAGGTGGTTTGACGACAGCGCCAGAATTGCCGAAAGCGAAGAAAAGCCGCAGATAGACATCAGCGAAATTGAGGCGGATAAGTCCGCTCTGCCCGATGAGTCGGAGTATGTTATCGACGACCCGAGAAAACGACCTTTATAACAAGAAAGGATCTGCTTATGAAATATACACAGGGTGTTTACCCTATAATCAGCAAAAAGGCTCTTGCAGCCGAAATATATGATATGACTATCAGCTGTCCCGAGGTGGCTCAGGCGGCTGTGTGCGGTCAGTTTGTGAACATAAAGGCTGACGGCTTTATGCTCCGCAGACCTATTTCCATCTGTGGTATCGACAAGGAAAAGGGTACTCTCAGAATTGTTTTTGAGGTAAGAGGAAAGGGCACAAAGGTGCTTTCTCAGCTTGCCGAGGGTCAGCTTATTGATATAGTTGCACCTCTGGGCGGCAGGGGATTTGAGCTGCTGGATAAGAGCGAAAAGGCTGTTATCATCGGCGGCGGAATAGGCAATCCTCCTATGCTCCCCATTGCCCGGCATTACGGAAAGAATGCAACAGTAATAAGCGGCTTCAGAAACGCTTCCGCAGTTATTCTCCAGAAGGATTTTACATCGGCAGGAGCTGATGTTATCCTCTGCACCGATGACGGTTCTGCGGGCAGGAAGGGCTTTGTTACCGACGCTCTGGCGGAGGTGCTTTCCAAAGAAAAGCCCGCTGTCATTTATGCCTGTGGCCCCTCTGTTATGCTCAAAAGAATAATCGCACAGGCAAAAGACGCAGGTGTAAGATGTCAGGTATCTCTTGAAGAGAGAATGGGCTGCGGCGTAGGCGGCTGCCTGGTATGTGCCTGCCGCACCATAAGGGACGGCGAGGAATATTACGCTCATGTCTGCAAGGACGGCCCCGTTTTCAATGCTGAGGAGGTGCTTTTCGATGACTGATATGTCAAGACTTAGAATAGATTTCGCAGGTGTTCACTTCAAGAACCCCATTATCCCCGCATCGGGAACATTCGGTTACGGCAGGGAGTTTGAAGAGTTTTATCCTCTGTCCGAGCTGGGCGGTATCTCTGTAAAGGGAACCACAGGTCAGCGCAGAACAGGAAACCTTCCTCCCAGAATTGCAGAAACTCCTTCGGGTATGCTCAACAGCGTTGGTCTCCAGAATCCCGGCATCGACCACTTTATTGCAGAGGAGCTGCCTTATCTTAAAACAAAGGATACTGTTGTAATTGCAAACATTGCAGGCTCCACAGCAGAGGAGTATGCGGAAATCGCAAGGAAGCTGGACAGCACCGATGTTGATATGATCGAGGTCAACATCTCCTGCCCCAACGTAAAGGCAGGCGGAGCTGCTTTCGGCGTTTCCTGCGACGGTGCGGCTCATATCACAAAGATCGTAAGACAGGCAACTTCAAAGCCTGTTATGATGAAGCTTTCTCCCAATGTCACAAGCATTGCCGACATCGCCAAGGCCTGCGAGGCTGAGGGTGCAGATGCGGTATCCCTTATAAACACTCTGCTTGGCATGAGAATAGATATCCGTACAGGCAGACCTATCCTCCACAACAACGTAGGCGGTCTTTCCGGCCCCGCTGTTTTCCCTGTGGCTGTAAGAATGGTATGGCAGGTGGCAAATGCCGTCAAGATACCTGTATGCGGCATGGGCGGTGTTTCCTCGTGGGAGGACGCAGTGGAGATAATGATGGCAGGCGCATCTGTTGTACAGGTTGGTGCGGCTATATTCAATGACCCCATGGTTCCCGTTAAGATAAATGAGGGTCTGGCTGATTACTGCGCTGAGAAGAATATCATGCTCAAGGATATCATAGGCTCTGTCAAGCCTTGGTAAAAATGAGATCTGAGCAGGAAATGTATGAGCTTATCATAGGCACAGCCCGTGCAGATGAACGCATAAGGGCTGTGTATATGAACGGTTCACGGACTGATAAAAACGCACCGAAGGACATTTTTCAGGATTATGACATTGTGTATGCGGTCAGGGAGACAAAGCCCTTTTATGAGGACAAGCACTGGATAGACCGTTTCGGTGAAAGGCTTTATATGCAGTGTCCCGACGAGCTGGACAGGTCATTGGGAAAAGAGGTCGATTTTTCACAGTCTTATGGCTGGCTCATTCAGTTTGCTGACGGAAACAGGCTTGACCTTCATGTCGAGTCTGTCGGCTGTTTTGATTATGAGTGCGACAAGCTTTGCAGGATACTTCTTGACAAGGACGGCATTATGCCCAATATCCCCGAGCCGACAGATGAACAGTATCGTGTGAAAAAGCCGTCTCAGGCGGAGTTTGAAGCTGCCTGCAATGAGTTCTGGTGGTGCCTGAACAACGTTGCAAAGGGTCTGTGGCGCAATGAGCTGCCGTATGTTCATGATATGTTGTCCTATGCAGTCCGTCCGCAGCTTGTGAAGATACTTTCGTGGAAGATAGGGCTTGATACCGACTTTTCAGTAAGCGTGGGAAAATCAGCCAAATATATGTACAGATGGCTTCCTGCCGATGTGTGGGAGCGCTTTCTCAAAACATACGGCGGAGCAAATGTGGAAGAAGTCTGGAACGCTGTATTTATTATGTGCGGTCTGTTTGATGAATTTGCACCCCAAACGGCAGAGCGTCTTGGCTATCATTATAACAGTGAAGAGGCTGCAAACAGCAGAGCATGGCTTGAAAAGGTCAGAAATTATCCTAAGGAATGAATCAGATGGTAAAAATATATCTTGTCCGTCACGCTGAGGCGCAGGGCAATGTGGAAGAATTTTTTCAGGGACATATCGACACTGACGTAAGTGAAAAGGGCAGAAAGCAGCTGGAGTGCCTTGCAGAGCGTTTCAAGGATATCCCCATAGAAGAGGTATATACAAGCCCGCTGAGACGTGCAAGGGCTACTGCAGAGGCTGTGAATAAATATCACAGGCTGCCGCTAACCGTTGACCCTCACATTATCGAAATTTATGCGGGAGACTGGGAGGGCGTCAGGTGGAGCGAACTGCCTGAAAAATTTCCCCATGAATATGAGCTGTGGTCAAAGCAGATAAATAAATTCAAGGCTCCGCACGGTGAATCAACTCGGCAGGTATATGACCGAATGAAGCTTGCAATGAGGAACATTGCCGCAGAGAACAATGGCAAGACTATTGCCGTGATATCTCACGGAATGGCGATAAAGGCGTACCTTAACTATGCCGACGGCAGAGAATGGGAAAATTACGCTGACCCGGGATGGTCGGACAACACTGCGGTTTCGCTTATCGAATATGACGATGAGCTTATGCCCCATATCATATTCAAGAACGACAGCTCTCATCTGAAAGATGGGCTTTCTACTCTTGCAGTATCAAAATGGTGTAAAAAATGATGTCGAAAGGAATGTATCTATGAAAATAATGTCCGTGGATTTCGGGGACAGCAGAACAGGGATTGCAGTCTGCGACAAAAGCGAATTTCTCGCATCTCCGCTTACAGTCATTTTTGAAAAGAATTTTGACCGCTGCCTTGAAAAAGCCGCTGACCTTGCAAAACAGGAGCAGGCGGAGCTTATCGTAGTGGGATTTCCCAAGAATATGAACAACACTGTGGGCGAAAGGGCGGAAAAATGCACGCTTTTCGGCGACAGGCTCCATGAAATGACAGGCATTGAGGTCGTAATGTGGGACGAGCGCTGCACGACTGTCTCGGCCCATAATTATCTCAATGAGGTCAATGTGCGTGGCAAAAAACGAAAGAATGTGGTCGATGCGGTTGCGGCTGTCATCATTCTTGAAAGCTATATGGGATTCAGGAAAAATACTGCAAACAAATAAAATCAGGGAGGGCGTCAGCATGAAAAAAGTAAATATCCTTATCATGGCGGCGCTTTTCGGCGTTATGTCTCTTACAGCCTGCGGCAGCGGAGATGACGGCTCAGGCGGAGAGTTCAATGTTGTAATATCGTCAAATCCCGGAAACCTTGACCCTCAGCTTGCGGAGGATAAGGAGTCTTTTTATGTTATCCGCAACATTTACGGTACCCTTATGGATATTGATGGCAGCGGCATGATAGTCAACGGTACGGCGCAGAGCTATACTGTTTCATCTGACGGCCTGACATATACCTTTAAGCTGCGTGAAGGTCTGTGCTGGCAGGGGCTTTCATCAAGCGAGACCGTTTCGCTTACAGCATATGACTATGAATACGCTTTCAGGCGCATCTATGACCCTCAGACACATTCTCCCCATACTGAGCGCTTTTCGGATATTAAGAACAGTATGGCGGTTTACGGCGGTGCAATGAGCAGCTCTCAGCTGGGCGTTAAGGCCGTTGATGAACTTACACTTGAGATAACTCTTGAATATCCCGACTGTGAGTTCCTGAAGCTAATGGCGCACCCTGCGGCGTCCCCATGCAATGAGCAGCTGTTTCTTTCCACTCGTGGAAGATATGGTCTGGCGGCAGATGCCACATATGCCTGCGGAGCATTTTACATCACCGACTGGAACTATGACCCTTACTGGCACGATAATCATATCACTCTTGAAAAAATATCAGCAAATTCCCTTGACGGCTACAAAACCTACCCCGATATAGTAAATATCGAGATAACAGGGGACAGGGATGCATATTCTGCCGAAAACAACATCAGCATTGATGCCTATGTGATAGATGATATTGCCCTTTACGACCGCAGCGTGCAGAAAAGGTATTCCTGCCGTGAGTATATTGACAGCACTACCTGCCTTTTTATTTCTCCACAGTCACCCATAGCAGCAGATGAGGACGTAAGAAGAGCAGTATTTTCGTCGGTTGACCTTGACAAATTGGCGGGGGAGTTGAGCGATAATTCGGTTCAGGCATTCGGATTTATTCCCAACGCAGTTACTGTAACAAACAAGAGCTTCCGTGACTTTTATCCCGAGAGCAGAACAGTCTTGTCAGCATCGTCTGCAAAGACAGTCTGGGACAGGTTTACAGCGGGACATACCGATATTGATTTCAACAGCAGCATCCTTCTGGCAGATGACTCGCTGAACTCCGAATCGCTGCCTTACAGTATCACATCTGACCTTGAGGACAAGTTGGAGCTGTATTGCTCGCCTGTATTCGAGGATAGGTCTGACTACAAAAAAAGGCTTGAATCGGGCGATTATGACCTGTGCATTGCCGAGATAAAAGGGGGGACCAACTCTGCTGAGGAGTTCATGCAGCAGATAGCTGATTTCCTGCCCGACGGCAACTCGGCAGATGAGCTTATAAAGCGTGCGGACAGGTGCATTGATCTGTCCGAAAAAAAGGACGCAATAAAAGCATTTGAGGACTATATAACTGACAATGCCTATGCGCTTCCGCTGTCTTTTGAAAAGGTTTATTTCATTTCGTCCGATGATACATCGGACATCTGGTATGACCCGTTCGGCGAGACTATGTTCTTCAAATATGCCAAGCAAAAATAATGTTAATAAAATGTAAAATCCGCAAATATGCCTTGACAAATAAGTATTGTGGGTGTATAATATTAAAGTAATGCGGATATGGCGGAATCGGCAGACGCGCTAGATTCAGGTTCTAGTGGTAGCAATACCGTGTGTGTTCAAGTCACATTATCCGCACCAAGCTCTCAAATGGCTATAACACGTCATTTGAGAGCATTTTTTATACTTGGATTATTGTAAACAAATTTAATACATTATGCAATGCTTTGATGCTTGACGACAAACTGACGACAAAACGCAAAAATAAATTTGCACAATCATCAGTCAAATTTCAGGTCGTTTGCAGCTTTAGCATTATCCCAAAGCCGCAAACAGCTTAATCATTTTCAACTCTCGGAACAATAGACAGAATATAATCTGCAAGAGATTTCAGGGTGATCTCTTCCTGCTGAATGTATTCATATATAAGGTGCTTCATTTTATCGGAGTCGAAAGCATATGCCGCAAGAAGGGCATAGCTTCTCTTTGCACTTTCGTCAAGATCACTTTCATCTGTCAGTTCTCTTATCCTTGCGGAAAATATTTCTTCATTCATAAGTGCCATAGGATCAGTCCTTTTTAGATTTAGTTTATTTTAAATCAAGGCAGCTTTATTAGCCTGTTATTTTGATTAAGCTTACCATTTTTAGCCTGTTTTGTCAAGGCGTGAAAACCAAAAGTGTATAGTAAAATCTCAGATATAAAAAAAGTCACATTTTTTTGAAAAAAACTATTGACAAATGAGAATTTTTATGGTAAACTAAATAAGTCGCTGAATGAGAGTGGTTTCAGTAATGCGGCAAGCCTCATAATGGAGAGGTGTCCGAGTGGTTTAAGGAGCTGGTCTTGAAAACCAGTGATCCCGCAAGGGACCGTGGGTTCGAATCCCACCCTCTCCGCCAACATTTTTCCTATATATTTAATTTTGTTACCATTATGCAGAAGTACTCAAGTGGTGACGAGGCGCCCCTGCTAAGGGCGTAGGTCGGGAAACCGGCGCGAGGGTTCAAATCCCTCCTTCTGCGCCAAATAAACGGTTTGGATTTTATCTGAACCGTTTATTTTTTTGCCTGCTCTTCATTTCTTGACTTTTTTATGCTGCGGTGATATAATTTTACTTGGCAAAACATATTAGATATAATGCCGCCTGCGAAAGGATAGCACATATATGGAATTAACACAGCTTAAATATTTTTATGTAGCCGCTGAATGCGGTCAGATAACCAAGGCTGCCGAAAAGCTTCATATTGCGCAGCCTGCTCTTACACAGTCTGTTAAGAGGCTTGAAAACGAGCTCGGTGTAAAGCTGTTTGAACGCAGAGGACGAAGCGTTGCTCTCAGCAGATGCGGGGAATATCTGCACAGGCAGCTGGGTGTTGTGCTCAAAACACTTGAGCGTATTCCTGATGACCTTACAAGAATTGCTGACCTTGAAGAAAAGACCATACGTGTCAATATTATTGCTGCATCTCTTTTGGTCACTGAACTTATTATCAAATATAAAAAGCTTAATCCCGATATAAAGTTTCATCTGTATCAGAGTGCTGATGAGGAAAATTGCGACTGCACGGTTTCAACTGAATTTACAGGACTTACCCCCAATATCCCGAAGAACTGCCTTTACAGGAGCTTTACGGAGGAGATACGGCTGGCGGTGCCTGCTGATTCCAATTATGCCAGACAGAATTTTGTTAATCTTTCCGATGCCAAAGGTGAAGGTTTTATCAGCCTGTCAGGCTCCAAGCCTTTTCATTCAATATGCGACACGTTCTGCCGTACTGTGGGCTTTGTACCCAATGTGATATTCGAAAGCGATTCGCCCTCAACGGTACGTGACCTTATCGGTTCGGGAATGGGTATCGGCTTCTGGCCTGCTTATACATGGGGAGATATCAACACCGATAATGTTGCTCTGCTGCCAATTTCCGTGCCCGACTGCCGAAGAGAGATAACGGTCGTATGCAACAATACCGAGTCAGCTGCAGCTGTTGATTTCTACAATTTCCTTTGCGATAATATTGAATCGGTGCATCGTGAATCTCTGAAAAAGTTCTGATGATGTTCTGCACATTTAATGAATTTTGGAGTACTTCATACCTATTTCCAAGGAAATAGATATGAAACATAAATCTTATAGCAAGGAGACATTAAATGTCTGATTTTAATACATTTGAAAAGCTGGGAGAAAGCTGTGAGATATGCGTCACAAAGGAGCATACCTTCGGCACTGACGCATTTTTGCTGGCTGATTTTGCCAAAGCACGCCACAAGGATATTGTCTGCGACCTTGGCACAGGCTGCGGAATAATTGCCGTTCTCATGCGCCTGAGATATGAGCCTAAGCAGGTATATGGCGTGGATATTCAGCCGCAGGCGATAGAGCAGTTTGAGCTGACTGTGAGCCGCTCCGGGCTGAAAGAGACATATCCCTTGCTTATGGATCTGAAAGCACTTACAAACGATGCTCCGCTGGGCAGATGTGACCTTGTCACCTGCAACCCGCCCTATAAGGCAGCCAAAGCGGGCATTGAAAGCGAGCTTTCGGCTCACAAGATAGCCCGTCACGAGATATTGTGCAACATATCTGACGTGTGCGCTGCCGGAAATAAGCTCCTGAAATACGGCGGCAGGCTGTGTCTGTGCAACCGTCCCGAGCGTCTTGCGGACGTTATGTGCGCCATGCGTGACAATGATATTGAGCCAAAATATCTGCGGTTTGTATCAAAATCGCCCAGTGATGCTCCATGGCTTTTCCTTATTGAAGGAAGAAAGGGCGGCGGCTCATTTATGCAGGTGCTTCCGCAGCTTTATATCAGCGGAAGCGGGGGAATAAGCCCAGAGCTTGCACAGATCTACGGAAAGACCGATGAAAGGACTGAATAAAATGCCAGGAAAACTTTACGTTGTGGGAACACCCATCGGCAATCTGGAGGATATCACCTACAGAGCTGTCAGGATCTTGTCGGAAGTGGATTTCATCTGTGCCGAGGATACAAGAGTTACTGTCAAGCTTCTCAATCATTTTGATATAAAAAAGCCTTTGCTCAGCTATCACGAGCATTCTGCATCACACGTTTCGGAAAATATCATAAGCCGCCTGCAAAGCGGGGAGAGCTGTGCGGTGGTAACCGATGCAGGTATGCCCTGTATCTCCGATCCGGGCGAGGATCTGGTCAGAATGTGCAGAGACATTGATATCCCCGTGGAAGCTGTTCCGGGACCTACGGCAATGGCAACGGCGGCGGCGGTGTGCGGTATCCCTGCATCACGTTTTGCATTTGAAGGCTTCCTTTCCGTCACAAAGAAGCAGAGATTTGAGCATCTTAAATCCGTATCCAAGGATACTCACACGCTGATTTTTTATGAGGCACCACATAAGCTCAGGTCAACTCTTGAGGATATGCTGAAATATTTTGGTGACAGACGCATATCCATATGCCGTGAACTTACAAAGATACATGAAGAAGTAATGCGTACAACGCTTTCTCAGGCGATAGAATACTATGAGCAGAATGCTCCGAGAGGGGAGTATGTGCTTGTGGTGGAGGGCATGAGCGCTGAAGAGCTGAAAGATGAATATTCGGTGGAAGAAGCCGCCGATATTGCACGCAAGCTCATTGAGGGCGGTGCAAAGATGTCCGATGCCTGCAAGGAAGCCGCAAGGATAACAGGGGTGAGAAAGAACGATATTTACACTGCCGTAATGTGATTTTGACTCTGTGTAAATAACGCTTTGAGAATTTTGTTAAAAATGCTCAAAAAATATGCAGGATTTTTTTTGCAAACTTGCGTTTTACATCTTGCAAAATCTGAATAAAGGTGTTATAATAAATTCAGTCTTTATGTGATGGAAGTTTTCGCATGGAGAAAATTATACAGGGAGGTTGTTAACAATGGCGTTAACCAACACATATCTTATCAATTTACTGGAAAATGTTAAGAAGCGTAATCAGGGTGAGCCCGAATTCATTCAGGCTGTTACAGAGGTTATTGAGACCCTCGAGCCCGTTATCAACAAGAGACCCGATCTCGTTGAGGCAGGCGTTCTTGACAGACTCGTTGAGCCTGAAAGACAGATCATTTTCCGTGTTCCTTGGGTTGACGACAACGGCAAGGTACAGGTAAACCGTGGTTTCAGAGTACAGTTCAACTCTGCAATCGGTCCTTACAAGGGCGGTATCAGACTTCACCCCTCCGTTTATATCGGTATTATCAAGTTCCTCGGCTTTGAGCAGGTATTCAAGAACAGCCTTACAACCCTCCCTATGGGCGGCGGCAAGGGCGGCTCCGACTTCGATCCTAAGGGTAAGAGCGACGGAGAGGTTATGCGTTTCTGCCAGAGCTTCATGACTGAGCTTTGCAAGCACATCGGTGCTGACACAGACGTTCCTGCCGGTGACATCGGTACAGGCGGACGTGAGATTGGCTATATGTTCGGTCAGTATAAGAGACTCCGCAACGAGTTCACAGGCGTTCTCACAGGTAAGGGTCTTACCTACGGCGGTTCTCTCGCAAGAACAGAGGCTACAGGTTACGGTCTCTGCTACTTCACCAACGAAATGCTTAAAGCTAACGGCAAGTCCTTCGAGGGCAAGACCGTTGTTATCTCCGGTTCCGGAAACGTTGCTATTTACGCTTGCCAGAAGGCTACAACCCTTGGCGCTAAGGTAATCACAGTTTCCGACTCCAACGGCTACATCTACGATCCCGACGGAATCGAGCTCGAGCTCGTTCAGCAGATCAAGGAAGTTGAGAGAGGCAGAATCAAGGAGTACATCGGCAGAACTTCTCACAAGAATGCTGAGTACCATGAGGGCAGCGTTTGGACACTTAAGTGCAACGCAGGCAATATCAAGCTTGACATTGCTCTTCCCTGCGCAACTCAGAACGAGATCGACGGCGAAGGCGCAAAGGCTATCGTTGCTAACGGCGCATTTGCTATCGCAGAGGGTGCTAATATGCCTTCTACTCCCGACGCTATCAACACATACCTTGCAAGCGGTCTCCTCTATGGTCCTGCAAAGGCTGCCAATGCAGGCGGCGTAGCTACTTCCGGTCTCGAAATGAGCCAGAACAGCGAAAGACTTTCCTGGACATTCGAGGAAGTTGACGCTAAGCTCCACAACATCATGGTTTCCATCTTCAATGCTTGCGACAGCGCTGCTAAGGAGTATGGCATGGAAGGCAACTACATGGCAGGTGCAAACATTGCAGGCTTCCTGAAGGTTGCTGAAGCTATGAAGGCTCAGGGCTGCGTTTGATTTCGCCAACTGATTTATGGAGGCACTGAATGAATTTCAGCAAGAATAATAACGGTCATAAAGACTTTACAGCTCATACCTCACAGGATACGGACTGCCGTCTTTCACCAAAGCATGATAACAGAGGAACAGCTCATTACCATGCCAAGGCAGATGGATTTACCAAGGACTGCATGAAGCCCTCATTAAATCCCTCCGATTCGCATAAATCATATATCAAAGATCACGATTAAAGCAAAGGCTCACGGATATTCTTCCGTGAGCCTTTGTTTTGTTAATGCTTCAAAGCTTCCTGCGTTATACGTAAATAAAAAAGCAACAGGCTGCACTTTTCGCATAGCCTGTTGCTTTTTTATGGTTTATCTTACTTTTTATCTATAATAAGAACATAGAATATTCCTGCACCAACGCAGGCAGCCAGTGACAATACTATCACCTTGACAGGTGTGGCAACTGTTTTAGCCTCTTCGTCACCATTTTCATCGGATTCTTCCGCTTCCGATATGTCGCTGTCAGATGACTGGGCAGTTTCTTCATCCGTTGCTGAAACTGCAACGGTTTCTGCAACTGACTGAGAAGTTTCGATAAGGTCAGGAACTGTTGCGTCCGCAGGATTGGTGTCTTCGGTAACAGCCTCTGAGCTTTGTAAAACTGTCACGCTTTCGGTAGTACCATGAGGATTTTCGGTTATGATCTTATCATCTTCATTTGCCTGTGAAGCTTCTGTGTTCCATACGCTTTCGCTGCTGTCCTCGGAAATAAGCTCCTCGCCAACGCTTCTGAGCACCAGCATATAAACGGACATTGTATCTGCATCAAAGCTTACGATGTTGCTGCCATACTCAAAGCTGTCCGTTCCGATGTTTACAATGTCCGCATTTTCATCTATGCGGTATGCTTCGGAAAGCTCATAATCATACTGAGATGACTTGATGTTTATGTTGAAATTCTTCGTATTCACCATGTTTTTGTTTGTGAGTATAAGACGCAGCACTTCAGGGTCATCATTATCCACAGCCGCATATACCGAGCTCATTGTATCATCGTCGTTGTCAGAATATACAAGCGCATCTCCGAACTTTGTGCCCTCACCGTCATAGTCGGTGAAAAGATTCATGGCAGCCTTCTGGAAGCTGTAATCCTCCGAAACAGGGGACAGGCAGGCAAGGTAAACGCCTTCCTTTGCAAAGGTTCCCAGCACATCTGTCTCGGCAATGGCACCGCTCATATTGTCTCCGCCGCCAAAGTCATATTCAGAGAATGAAAGACGAGTTCCGGGATAATTCATTCTTATAGAAGCCTGCAATGTAGGGATAAGCGGGGTGAACTGCTTGTTCATAAGCACTGAAACGCTGTTTTCCGTGTAGTCCGAATCCCATAGTGTTCGGACCGCCTGCATACGGTAAGCGTTGCTGAACTCATCGCTGCTTGTGAGCACAGGAATGCCCACGGGAGTAAGCGCTTCGGTGTAATAGTGCAAATCCAGAACGTCCAGCAGACGATAACCCACCTGATCGCCACGCATATACATATACGAGAGGTAATTATCTATAAACCATGAATACTCATTATCCGAACGGCTGCCCCATGCGTCTGAATTGTTCAGATTTATGCAGCCCTGAAGCCCGCTGACTGACGGACCGAATATAAAAGCCTTGTTGTCAATAGTCTTGACTGCATATGCAAGCTCCGCAGAACGATACAAAAGCTCGTCGGGGGTTATCTGGTCAAGACCCAGCACCGAGAAATTCTCAGCCCACTTATCAGGCTCGCTGTCAAGGAAATATCCGTTTATTCCGCCCTCCATGGCTGAACCGTAGCGGTTTACCAGATAGCTCACATATTCGTCCATATAGACCACGTCATCGTCAGTGTCGGGCTGATTAAGATATGTGTCGTTTTTATGGAACTGCACGGTACACCATCTTGTCTGCTTCGACAAAGCATCGTCAGAAACGATACCCATGGAATCCTTGGAGACATATCCCATCAGCTGGAGAGTTACCAGCCTTACGGGAATATTGTTCATCATTCCACGGGTAACAAGTGAATCAGTGTAAAGCGCAGGTGAGCTCCATTTGCTGGATGGAAAATTATCCACCAGCGATATATCGTTTGAGTTATTGCCGCTTGTTCCGGGATTTGAGAAATTTGTCTCCCAGTTGTAGGTTGAAAGAGATGTGCCCGTCTGCTTTATAACTGTAGGGGATATGCCCGCTATATTTCCCTTGTCGTTTATGCCGAAAATATAGGGGCTTATCTTAGTCTTGTCCTTTTCAGGCTTGACTGTTACGATGGTGTCGGCAGTTTCGGGGATTATCTCGATTATCATTTCGTCGTCCGCATATGTTGAGCAGGGGATAGCCGCTGCGGTAAGCAGTGCGGCAGCAAAAGCAGCAATTCTTTTCACTTTTTTCAATATTACGGCCATCCTTTCTCAGAGCTATGATCGTTATAGGCGATCAGGTTACTCATATTTACATTATACAGCATTGATGTATAAAAAGCAAGTGAAATCGTGTTATTCATCTTTCATTGCCATAAAGCTGTAAACTGCTGACATTCCTTGCAAATTAAATTCCACAGTGTTGTCAGGAGCTTTTTCAAGGGGGATTTTTATTTCATGGAAATCGTCCCATGAGGCTGACGGGGGTATCTCAGCCGAGCCTATGCAGCTGCCGTTGCAGATAATTTCAATTCTGGCAGGGGAGCAGGGGGCTGAAGCATATACTATCATATGATCTGCGCCGTCAAACTGACAGCTTTCAAATGAGACATTTCCGCCCCAGTCGCCGAATTTTACATACCAGTCGTTTTTCGCATTGGAAAATCTGAGGGAACCTCTGAAGATACTGTCATTATTTTTACAGTGAACAGTTTCACCGCATTTTCTGAAAGAAGCCTCTGCCCCTGAGATCATCACATCAGCCGTGCAGCGTATATCCTTGCTTGAAGCGCCTGCCATAAATGTGTATTTTCCGCTGAAAATTTCCATTCTACCGTTAACGGTGCTGTAGGCTTCAAGGCGTTCCTTGGGAATTTCAAGGGATAATTTGGCGGTTTCGTCCGCTTTTATGGTGACTCTTTCAAATCCGCAGAGCTTAGATATTCTTTCGGGGGCAGTGTCCGCAGAGAAATATATCTGAACCACTTCATCTCCATCTGTGTCGGAGGTGTTTTTTACATTTACGGATATTTTTATGCAGTCGTCAAGCGCATTCACCGTAAGATCAGAATATTCAAAGCTGGAGTATGATAAGCCAAATCCAAAGGGATAAAGCGGCTCGCCGTCATAATACATATAGGTTGAGCGTGATGTGATGATATCATACTCCTTGATATCAGGAAGCTCATGCTCTGATCTGTACCATGTGATAGGACATCTTGCGGCGGGATTATTTTCACCGAATATGGTCGAATACACAGCATTTCCCATCTCTGCACCGCAGTGGGAGGAGTAAATTACCGCCGAAGCGTGCTTGCTTTCGCTGACTATGGCGTAAGGGTAACTTGATATAAGCATAAGCACAAGCTTTTCGGAGGGCAGGCTCATTATCTGCTCATGCTGATGAGAGGGGAGAGCAAGAGTTTCCCTGTCATAACATTCCCTTGCCACCTGCATCGGGTGATTTCCTGCACAGTATATCACAATATCCGACTTGTGCGCCAGCGCATGAAGTCTTTCTGTTCCTCTTGAAACAGTTTCAATAGTGAAAAGCCTATTCTCGGAGGGGCGGCAGGTTGGCTTTACGGCAAGCTCTCCATTTTCATTAACATAAACCGAGTCATCATGCCACGATTCAAAATAAACATATTCGCCGTATTCGTGGGGCTTGAACCATTCTTTTATAAACCATTCGTATGGTGTTTCCGAGGAAGCGGAGTATGTGCCGTTTTCGGTGACATATTTGCCATTGAACAGAGATTTGAAATTATAAACGCTCTTGTCCCATTTGTGAAGCTCGAAAAGCTCACGTTCGGTGATCTTATCGGCAGAAAAGCTTATTTTTCCGTCATCGCCTACAGACATATATTTTCCGTTTGCTTTGGATTTTACGGCAACATAGTCGTATCCGTTATCAAAGGAAAGCGCTTCCTTGTCAAAGTGCATTTCAAATGCTTTTCGTACAGAAATGGCATAAGATGCCACGCCTGTGTACCAGTCACGGTAATTTTCATCAGCTATCGGCCCTGCAATAAGAATTTTTCTCTTTTCTCCGCTGACAGATAATTTTTCACTTGTTAATGGTAAAATGCCGTTATTTTTTAACAGGCAAATCTGCTCATAAGCTGCCTGCCTGTTTATTGTGCGGGCGTATTCGCTGTCAGGCAAAGTGTCGGTATCGGAATATTTGTGTCTGTCATCAAATTCGCCCAGCCTGAATCGTCCCAGCAGAACATTTCCCACAGCCTTGTTGATATCATTTTCAGAAATAAGCCCTTTATTCAGTGCATCTCTTGCAGCGGCAGCTACCATGCGGCCATCATCGGTCATGGTATCGGTACCGTTCTTTATGCACAGCGCCAGTGATTCGGCGTGAGAATTTGTATAGCCGTGTTCAAGATAATTCTGGGAAAAAGCTCCGCCGTCACTTACTGCCAAGTCCATTTTCCACTCATCTTTAAGGACGTGCTGCATATCGGGGTTCATATCCCCGGGAACGCCGCCGATCTTGTTATAGGCAGCCATTACAGCGTGAGCGCCGCCCTCCGTGAGAGCAGGCTTGAACGCACGGTAATAGTATTCGTGGAGCAGCTTCACGGTAACATCGGAATTTCCGCACATACGGTATTTTTCGTTGTTATTGGCGCAGAAATGTTTAAGGGTGGGGAGAGTTTTCAGCAGAACTCCGCTTTCGTCTGTGCGGCAGTCCCTGATATCCTTGTCGGCAGGCTCTTCACTGTGAGCAGCACCTGCAAGACCGATGGTGTATTCCTTTGACATCTCACCTGCAAGGCAAGGGTCTTCTCCGTAGGCTTCCTCAGTTCTTCCCCATAGGGGATTGCGTTCCATATCAACAGTGGGGCCCCAGAGCATAAGCCTGCCTGTGGGATCCTGCTTATAATAATGCCTTGTTTCGTCGCCTGCGATTTCGCCTATCTTTCGCATGAGCTCCTTGTCAAATGTCGATGCCATTCCGATGGGCTGAGGGAATACTGTGGAGACCTCATTCGTGTCTTTTGACACAAAGCCTCTGGCAGCTTCACAGCCGATAGTCCATTTTCCGACACCGAGCCTTGGCACCTCGCACTGAACCGAAGAAAGCATATTTATCTTTTCGTCAACAGTGAGCCTGCCCAGCAAATCATCTATTCTTTCTCCGATTGTGAGACTTTTATCCCTGAACTTCATGTATTTCATTTCATCAGCCCTCATTTATTTAAGTATTACGAATTTTGCCAGGGGAACGAGTACGGCAAGGAAAATTATGTTCACTATTGTAAAGCAGTTGATGAACTCCTTTGAGTCGGATTTTTCTGAGCGCAGATAGCTTTTGTATGATATCAGGCTCGCAAGGGAAGCTATGAGGGTTCCCAGACCGCCGATATCGGTTCCGAGTATAAGGGACTTGTAATCATCTGTGAAAGCCGAAAGCATAACGGAAGCGGGGACATTGGAAATTATCTGGCTGCAAAGAACGGAGCTTTCAAACTCGTGACCCGATATCACGCTGCTTATAAACTGAGTTACCTCGGGAATATTCTTGACATTTCCCACAAAAATGAAAAAGCAGGCGAATGTGGCAAGCAGACCGTAATCTACCTTTACAAAAACGCTGGGCTGGATTATTGCCACCACGACACAGACCGACGCAAAAACGCTTATTGTGTCAACTACATTGAAAACGGAAAGAATACATAAAATAAACAACGCAGCATACAGCAGCAGGTATTTGGGGTTCTGGACAGTTGCCTTTTGTTCGTCCTTTTCCAAAAAAATAGGCTCTTTTTTTATCATCATGCAGCCTATAAAAAGCATCAGCATACTTACTGCCGTAACGGGAAGCGTCAGAGAGAAAAACTCCGAAGATGTCATCTTTGAGGCAGAAAAAAGGTACAGATTCTGCGGATTGCCGAATGGCGTAAATGCGCTGCCCATATTAGCCGCAACAGTCTGCAGCACGATAACATAAACAGGGGACTTGTCTATTTTTTCGTACATCATTACGGTAAACGGGATAAATGCAATAAGAGCAACATCGTTGGTGATGAGCATGGACATGAAAAATACCATGAAAACCAGCGCAAGAGCAAGATTTCTTGTGTCCTTGGCAAGTGCGGCAACCTGTTCTGAAAGAACTTTGAAAACATTATTTACCGAAAAGCCTGCAACAACAGCCATAAATCCGAACATAACACCGATAAGGTCGGTATCAATATAAGAAACATAATTTGTTACAGGAACAAAAATACAGGAAATAATAGCGGCTATGAATGCGATTATTGCAACAGCCTCTTGCTTTATAAACTGTTTCAGATCAGTCACGCTGAAAACCGTCCTCTCAGATCAATTTAAAACTCAGCAGAAAAGATTAAGTACAGAGCCGCTGAGAACGCCTATAAAATACAGATATACAAGGAAAATGATATTTTCTTTCAGGTTCTTGTTTGTCTTAAAAAGCACCGCAAGTCCCACGCCTGCACCAGTGCAAAGTCCGCCTACGGCAGTTCCGAAGGAGATGCTTCCGCTGGCATACAGCTCTGTTATAATTACAGATGCTGCACAGTTGGGGATAAGACCAACAAGAGCTGATGCAAACGGTTGGAGAAATCCGATGCCGTTCAAAAATGCGGATACATTGTCCTGACCGGCAAATTCCATGATAGAGTTCATTATGAGGTTGACAATTAAGATGAACACAAAAATCTCAAGTGTGTGATGGAATGCCGAGAGCCATATGCTGTGATTGCCACAGCCGCAGGTGGTGCATATCTGGTCGAATTCCGCATCATCGGGTTCTTTTACAAAAAACTTTATGAGAATGCCGAAAAGTGCGCCTGCGATTATGGCAATGATAAACTTTGCAGCAATAAGCTTCCAGAGAGAACTTATCTGGTCAGGGTGAGCAAGCAAGATGGGGATTGCTTCATCTGAGGTGGAAATAAAGACAGCCATAAGTGTGCCTGCGCCGATTATTCTGCTGGAAAACAGATTTGATGCAGCAATGGAAAATCCACATTGCGGAACGCAGCCCAGAGCCGCACCGACAGCAGCTCCGCCGATGTTTGAATGACCTGCTTTTTCAAGTGCGAGCGCAAGCTTATCGGCAGCGTGATGTTCGATAAATTCCATCAGCAAAAATGTGAGGTATAAAAATGGCAGCATTTTTGCCGAATCTAAAAGAGCTTCTAATATTATATCAAGTATTGTTGAGAGCATTTATATGGTATAAAACTGTGTAATATGGAGTTTAAATATAATTTTTACTTATCTAATTTCGCATAACTTTGATTATGCGAAATTAGATATTTTTTTATCCATGCCAGCAGTTTTAATTCCGTCCTTTCTATTTTTATTCATAACATTCATTATACCGCATTTATGGCGCAGTGTCAAGAAATTTGCCTGCACATTTCTGCACAGGCAATGAATTTTTAATATTCTCTAATCCGATAAAATGTATCAATCTTATAATGGTCTAAATTTGCAGATTTTGCGGTTAAATGAAACATATGAGAACAATGATTTTTTCCCATATTTGCCTTGCTGCTTCCTTAGCATTTCTCTGATTTTTAGCTTCTATATAAATAAAATAATTTGTTTCGCCTTGTTTTCTAACGAGAAGCTCACAAAGCCAGAGCAGGAGCAAGGGCGTTAACTCCCCTGCTCCTGCTTTTCTATTTTCAGCAGCTGAACAGTAAAGGGTGCATAGATGGGAGACAAAGCAACAACATCACGGCAAATCTGGTTTATACACTCATGCTGCCGTGTGGTAAGAAGCCCTGAAAGATTTTCATCAGAAGAGATACAGAGAGTATCTACCTGTAAATCGCAGCCGTCATAATCTGTATACTTGTATGTAACATTGTACTGTGTCATATGATATCCCCCCTATTTTCCTTGATAACAAAGTCAAGTATTGCTTTTCCTGCTATTTCGCCAATCTCAGACGAGCCAAGACCTGTAATGGGTCTGTAGCTCTTTGTAAGGCGCTTTGTGATTGATGCAAGGGTGTAACCCTGACGAAAGCGCTTAATAGCTATATCAGCTATTTCCGTGCGCTTTTGGCTTAAATAATCTGTACGGAACAAATGTGGATTTAACATCTTTACTGTACTTTCCTTTCTTTTCAATTTGCCTTACCAATAATGGAACGTATTTCATCACTCCTAAAGCCAATATAAGAGCCGCTGAGCGTGCGGACTATAGTGTTAAGGGTATAACCCTTGTCAAACATATTAACGGCTCTCTGAGCGATTTCATGTGAATAATAACGATGCTGATTTTCAATGTTAGCATATAAATTTTCTTTCATTGTTCATTCTCCTTTGTCTTATGATTATTCTCTACAGTTTTTATAATAAATTCGAGACGTTCATTAAAATCAAATATGCCGAATTTGCTATCCGCAAACTTTTTCTGTTCTGATGTAAGTTCATCATACAAAGCCCAATAATCAGCATAAGAAATATTGTATTCATCACAAAAAAATGATGAAATTTTTCTTGCCCGAAAATCGCTACAAAACGCTAAACATCTACAACGATTATCAACATACGCATATTCTGCACAGGTTAAACAACACTTTGTATATTCGTACATTAACAACACTCCTTTTTGAAAGTTAATTTTCAAAATAACAATCGTATTTCAAGCGGAAATTGCACCCGGGAATAAGATGCTCTTCCTGCGGAATACTGTCAAAATCATCGGTATTTGCAAATACAATTTGAGGGTGACGAATAATGTTACGACTGCTCCAGAAGTATTTCCCGAAAATCTTTTCGCAGTCCTTAGTGATGTATTTTGTTATATACCTTGCAAGCTGCACAGGCTCACCAGTTACGGGTATTGCGGTTGTAAATCCGAAACGTTCAGACCACGCAGGAATGTTATAAACTGTTTTACGCAGCTCCTGTGGTATCCTTTGCTTGTCGGCTGTTGATACCTTGATAGGTCTTGATTTTCCGCTGCAAAGAACCGTGCCACTGTCGGCAAGACAAAGAGCTGAATTAAGAAGCCCGTGAAAATGTATTCGGTGATTTAAGGGGCTGTATTCGGCTACAAGGACGTATGCAAGACCTTTACGCTCTGTCTGATGCCTAAGCCACGTTTGAACAGGTTTCAAAAGGTTATCGGCTGTATTATCCCCTATCTTGCTATCATCAAATGTGCCAGTAAAAAAGTAATCCCATTTGTTGCACATCACAAGGTCAAAAATACTATCCTTTGCACGTTTCATATTACCGAGATAAATCATATCTTCATCACTATCACTTTCAACTGTTTTTCTGCGCCGTTTGCGGCGGTTTTTGTATGTGGGGCTGTTTGGATAGGGTCGAGGATAACCGCAGTAATTTTCATTGTCAAGCGGTTCAGAGGGAAAAGAAATGTCACTTTCTTTTCGTTCTGTATAAGGGTCTCTAAACAACGGTCGGTCACAATATATAACTGTCTGCGACCCGTCAGGGTAAACCTTTATTTTGGTATTAAATAGGGCTTGTCTGCATTCTTTAGTACCTACCATTTTACACCTCAGTCAGAAATATATGGGATTTAAATGATGATAATATCAAGTAGGGGGCGTTCCGCCCCCTCTGTCCGCCGTCGCCGTGATTACGGCTTGACGGACGGAGCAGAGGGGTCTGGAAGCCCCTCCACATGAACAGTAGAAGTATTGCCGTACTGTTCAGAGCGTGGAAGAAATCCTTTGGCAGAAAGTCGCTTAACCTTTTCATAAGTATCATAGCAGCTACGCAATTCATCATCATGAACGAAGAAATAACAGTTGCGCATGTGCATTTTATTTATCGTGCCATCTTCTTTAAGGTCGCATTTATACACACGCACAATAGTTAATGCGTGCATAATCGTGATAGGACGGTACAAAAATGTAACCTGTTCACGTATCGGCTTTGCCACACGAGTAAACACCTGAGATGTGCCAATAACACATTTACGCTGTTTTCGCTGCTGAGTAATTTCGGTCAACATTTCAACCGGGAAATTACGACTTTCATTGCTATTGAACCAGTTTTGCAGTTCATCAATAATAATAGCCTGACCGTATTCACCGTTATTATTTTGCAGGATATCTTCCCAAGAATGTATTTGTGCATCTTGGTAATTCAGGTTGATATTACTTGCAATTTTGCTACAAGGATTACGTTCCTTTATCATTTTTGCAAAGTGCATAGCAGCAACAGTTTTTCCGCTGCCCTGTTCGCCTGCAAATACATGCACGCCATATGTATCATAGCTATCAGGGTTTGCGTTTAACCTGTCCTGTACAATACGCTTGGGAAAGTCAAGATAAAGACGTTTGAATACACTGCGTTTTTTGGTATATTTTAGATTATGGCGTGGAACTGTGCGTTTAGGAAAGTGCTGCTTTTTGATTACAACATAGTAAAACGAATATACGCCAAGCATAACGAATATAGGCAGCAGTAAAACAGCAACGGCTATAAGCAGCCATTTAAACAGGGAAAAGAATATGCGGAGAATGCTAAAAAGTGCGTTAAGCATTATTTATCTTCCTTTCTGTTTTCATAAATTGACAATGCTGCACCAAGCAGAAATCCTGAGACAATCCAAATAATAACGTATATCACAAGTTCACCGTGCATTTTTATCACCTTTCTTTTGAAAGTTAATTTTCAAAACGATATTCACATCTGCGACAAACTCACAAAAAGCATTGTAACGCTCCTGGGCTATGATAAGCTCCAGGCAATCAAGGGCGGATATTTTGCGCCAACGCAAATTTTGTTGCAAAGTGGAAATATCATCTTCCATACGGCAACGTTGGTTATACACATACGCACCGTAAATATCAAGCTGCTTTTGTGTCATAACAAACTTCCTTTCATGAGCCCATTGTAGGAATAAAAGATTTGAAACGGATAATAACAGCAAGAGCAAATCGGAACACGGTAATGCCAAGCCCAATTAAAAACAAGTTCCAGATAGTACCCATAGGAAGAAAATACCACACAGCATTAACTATATCTATCAAATCTTTTGGAATAGTAATAATAGGAATGTATATAGACGGTACAAATCCGACAAACCATTTAAAAAGATTACCGATAACAGAAAACATTATTTTCCCCCTTTCTTAATGTCTGAATTAGATCTGAAAATTCCCAAATCAGCAAATGTATTGGAAATTGTTGCAGGTGAACGAATGCCAATTACCTCTCCGCAGCCCATTAAAATAGACGGTGCAGCTCTAAGGATAGAAAACACCATTGCAACGTTAAGGAACAATGCTACTAATTTTTTAAAGAATGCAATAGCACTATCAAATTTAGGAATGTCGGAAAGCAAATCATACTTCACACCCCACAAGGTAAAATAAATATGGGGGTAATCAGTTGTAAGTGTTTCGCCGTTATCAAATACAGGCGTTACAACAACTTTGCCGTCATCACCAAATGAACGCTTGCCGAAAAATGCGGTAGTAACAGTATTGATATTCTGATACATTGCAGAAATGCCCATTTTCTTTTTTAGTTCGACCGAATTATCAGCAACAAGGTTAGCAGCGTTTTGCCAGTCGAGGGTAAATGTATCTGAAATAGTCTGAGGAATAGACTGTATATTTGTAATAACAGAAGCAACATTTGCGGATATAGTTGATATACCACTGTGAATACGTTGCAACATAGTATAAATAGCGCCCAAAATACCAGTGTAATTTGTTGTTGGGCTTTCAGATGCACTAAGGGCAGCAAGCAGTTGATTTATAAGGTCGAGCAAAGCAGATTGATCATAAGCTGAAAAATCGATTGACGGAGAATAAGAATTTTCTCCGATGTTAATTTTGCCCGTAGTATCAAGGTAATATGTTGTGCCATTGATTGTAACAGAGCCGTCAGGATTAAGCGGATAAGATACGCCGTCAACAGTGACAAAGCCAACAGGCTTGCTTTCTTCATCATAGGCGTTACCACTATCAATAACATCAGAAGCATTGAGATATTCAGCAACGTTAATGCCTAAAGTCCAATAATCAGTTACGACAAAATAGCAAAGAGCTTCTTTGTCAAAATATGAATTGCTGATAATCTTTTTCAGATAAGCTTCATCATAGGTGACACGAGCAGAACCACTAAATTGAGTAATATCGTCAATAAGGTTGTTCTGATAAAAAACATATTCATGTAAGCGCCAACACTGCCGATTAAGATTGTCACGCTCTTCACGCCATTTAATCTCAACTCTTTGACCTGCGTCATTCTGAATAGAAATGCCGTATGCGTCATTACGTGTTGTTATAACGCTGTTGGAATGCTCGGAAAACCATTTTTGAACATCAATGCCAGCCGATTGCAAATCGTCAGAAGTAATCTCACCATTTTGCATTTTTTCAAGCATTGCAAGGTAATCATCATAGGTAACGTGTTCAAATCTATGCTCACGGAGATATTGAGAATAAAAGGGGTCAATAAGCTCCTGAACAGGCGAACCGTTACCAAGGATTAAATCACCCAAATTATCACCGACATTATCGGCAGTAAAAGACATTCCGAATAAAGTAAGTAAAGCAAGCAGCAACGGCAAAGCTATACTTTCAGCCATAAAAAAACTCCTTTCAAAAAAATTAAGGGGAGAGTTTCAAGCTCTCCCCTTTTGGGACTGCGATTAAGCGCCCTGAATAACGCCCATCATAAAGGAGATTCCCTTTCTGATACCGAGAACGGACACAACAACAGGAAGAACAACGGGAACGATTGCCTCGATAGTTGCTGTGAGAGCGGAGAAATCCACCTTTGCAAGTGCTTCTGCCATTCAGTTTCACCACCTTATTAAATTATTTTATTTAAAGGCTCTCATGAGCCGTTAAACCATGACAAGAGATTTCCGAGAAATATCTTATATATGCCATAAGCAAGCAGAATAAAGAACACCCACCAAAGAACCTGTGATATTTCGGAAAGTGCTTCATTCTGTGAGCGGAGTTCAACAAGCATATCAGCTTGATTTTGAGTAATCTGCGTAAAGATTTCTGTTGAAGTTCCGAGCGTTACGGTCTGAACATCATTAAAGGCTGTAGTTTCTTCCATGGACTTGAAAGTTAACCTTCAAACTTTGCTACAGTACACGGAGCAGTCGGGATACGCTTTATACTCTTGATACTGCCGTACTTATCGTAAAGGACTTCAACAGGCTGCATGAACCAGTCGTTATATGCTATCGGGTTGAAATCGCCCTGCTGAACGCCGAAAACGGAAGAAATATTTTCCGCCTTGACCTTGTAAATGTTGCATTCAAGACCCATAAAGCCGACACGTGATTTTTCGTTCTGTGCGAACGGTTCAGCAATGCTGATGATGAAATTGTGGTAGTGACCCTTGTTTATTCTACCTGTCTTCTCGTCCTGGATCTCGTAATCGTACTCTTTTTCCTTGAAACCAAGGAAATAAATTAGGGTCGGGTCAAGCGCTTTAAACTTGTCCATAGTGGTTAATCTCCTTTTCATTTTAATTTAATTATCGGTCAACACGTATGTACAACCGTATTTTTCAATAGTTTGCTCTGGTTCGGTCTGTTGCTCATACACAAAGCCGTTAACTTCTATGGTTTCTGGTGCATGCTTGCTTATTTGATTTGAAATAAAACCAACAAGCAAAAAAGAAGCGAAAACGGCTAAATATAAAAACATCCAACGAAAACAAATTTTAGTATCAGAATCCATTTATATACCCCCTTAATTGTATTTACCGCCTTTGCAGTTGTGGCGGTACAACCGTCTGAATACTCCCCCAATATTAAAATGGGGGTGAAAGCTTAACCGCTCAGCTTTCGAGGGGTGAGAACATTTGCCTTTGTAGTTTTTACACCTTTATTCTTTGGTGTCACAAGTTTTTTGGAGTAGGAACTTATGATAGTGCTATTATAGCACATTATGTTCCAAAATGGAACTGGTAAAAGTGCCAAAATTGAACAAAAATAAATATACAATGTGCTATAATAGAACAAGAAAGGAGGAATAAAAATGTTTAAAGAAAATTTTACTGCTAATATAAAACGTGCCAGAATAGAAAAAGACTACACACAACAGTATGTAGCCGATGTATTAGCAACCTCGAGAACAAATATAACAAAATACGAAAACGGGACACTTGAACCAAATTTAGAAACGATAGGACAATTAGCGGAATTATACAATGTGAGTGCAGATTGGTTATTTGGAATTAAAAAGACGAATTAAAGACAATTAAGGGAGTAGGAACTTATGAAAAAATTTTATTGGAAAGCATTAAGTAAACAAATGGGATCCAAAAATTTTATTTGGTTTATTATATTGTTAATAATAACAATAATAACATCAATTAGGCTTTTTTTTGATTTTGGAATAGCATTAGTAATTGAAAATATCGCATTAACGTGCTTGATGAACGAACTATCAAGAGCAAAAGAAGTTATAGTAAAAATAAATGAGCAATATTCAATAAATAAAAAACACTGACTATTTAAGGACACATTTATTAGAAGTGACCTGGGGAAATTCATCCGGGGGAAAAATCGCCAGAAACTTTACTGCTCCGAGCCCTTGATTAGGCGATAAGAACAGCACCGCTAAAAACGACCGTTGGCGGGTGCCCCCTGCCCCCAAGGGCAGAAATGACGAAGCCGTTAGTTCCTGGGAAATGCTTTTAAGGAAAGGGGAAGTTTGGGTTTACAAGTAATTATGCTTGACCTGACAGAAGCGAGCGCCTAAAAATAGAGATAAAAAAACGCCCTTCGGAATGTGTCCGAGGGGCGTAAACAGCTTTGATTATGCGAAATTAGATATTTTTTTATATCCCTATCATATCATAACAAACAGTTCTATTTCCGTCCTTTCTATTTTTATTCATAACATTCATTATACCGCATTTATGGCGCAGTGTCAAGAAATTTGCCTGTACATTTCTGCACAGACATTAAAAATTACTTGTTTTCTTTTTTTTCAAGACTAAGAATTTCAGAACGAAGTTCCTCCATCTTTATTCTTAAAATCGAATCATAAGCCAAATTAAGAACTTCTAACTCGGTAAGTGAAGCAAATTTTTTCATATCTATTTTCCTTTCATACTTGACAAAATCGGTTTTATAGGTTATAATCATTGTGATGTGTGGGCGGTGGAAGTCACCCACATCATCTGAGTTTGTTATCAGTCGGTGGATTTTAGAGGTTCAACCGACTGATTTTTTTATTTGCTTTCTTTCAGCCTTAAAAAACATTGACAGATTATCAGCCTGGCTGTTATAATATAAGTAAAATAGTATAAATCAGGTGAAAAAATGTATTTCCAATACGGCGATAAAGAGATCGAATATTTAAGATCAAAGGATAAAAAGCTTGCCGAGGTCATTGACAAAGTAGGTCACATAGACCGAACCGTTGATACGGACTTGTTTTCGTCTACGGTCATGTCACGCCTGAGGTCATTGATTCTGCTGATGCGGCTGAGCTTCAGTCTTTGGGTATGACGTTTCGCAAGGCTGAATATATAAAGGATTTTTCCCATAAAGTCGTCAGCGGTGAATTCAGTTTGGACGCAGTATGGCATATGTCAGATGAAGAGGCTGTTGAGGCGCTGTCATCCCTCAAAGGCGTTGGTGTATGGACTGCCGAAATGATACTTTTATTCTGTATGCAGCGGTCTGACATACTGAGCTTTGGCGACCTTGCCAGTCAGCGTGGAATGCGCATGGTGTATCATCACAGAAAAATAGACAAAAAGCTTTTTGAAAAATATCGCAGGCGGCTGTCCCTTTACGGCAGCACCGCAAGCTTGTATTTCTGGGCGGTATCGGGCGGCGCTGTTGAGGGAATGAAGGATTATGCGCCCAAAAATAAGCGCTGATAACAAAATTTATGGAGAAAAATTATGTCAGGTGTACTGAATAATGAGCTGATATATGAAATACTGTCCGCAGTTGAGGAGATACCTGAGGGTAAAGTCGCTTCATACGGTCAGATAGCACGCCTTATCGGTCGAGAGAAAAATTCACGTCTTGTGGGCAAGGTGCTGAGCATGGCAGAATATTACGGAAAATATCCCTGCCAAAGAGTCGTTAACAGCGCAGGCAGACTTGCTCCGGGTTTTGATGAGCAGCGTTCATTGCTTGAAAACGAGGGCGTGGAATTTAAGGAAAACGGCTGTGTGGATATGAAAAAATACGGTTGGAACGGTGAATAACATGGAATATACATATCATTATAACTCCCCGCTTGGCGGCATTACGCTGGCAGGCTGTGAAGATGGTCTTACGGGGCTTTGGTTTGACGGACAGAAATATTTTGCAGCAACTCTTTCCAAACAGCATGAGGAAAAGCATATTCCTGTGTTTGACGAAGCGATAAGGTGGCTGGATATTTATTTTGGCGGCAAAGAGTCTGATTTTACCCCGCCGCTCAAATTATCGGGAACGCCTTTCCGCAGGGCAGTCTGGGATATCCTGCTGACTATCCCCTACGGTCATACCATGACATACGGTGAGATATCCGATATCATGGCAAAGCAAAAGTGTGTTTTCAAAATGTCGGCTCAGGCGGTGGGAGGCGCTGTGGGACATAATCCTGTTACGCTTATCGTGCCTTGCCACAGAGTAGTTGGCGCAGGCGGAAATCTTACGGGATATGCAGGCGGAACAGATAAAAAGCTCAGGCTTCTTAAGCTGGAGGGTGCAGATATCTCATCGCTGTATATCCCTGTTAAAGGAACTGCACTGTAATATTTTTGGTTTTTTTTATAAAAAAGGTTGACTTTGCTTCTATTTTATGGTAAAATTAACGTGTTTTAGTTTTTTTATAAAAAATACTTAATTTGCTGAATTTAGGAGCTGATATAATGATCTGGGCAAAGGAAGAAACTCTTTCTCGTGAAGAGATCGAAGCTATACAGCTTGAAAAGCTGAAAAAGGTCGTTTCAACGGTATATGAAAAGGTTGCGCCTTACCGTGCAAAAATGGACGAAGCAGGCATCAAGCCTGAGGACGTTAAAAGCCTCAATGACCTGAAGCGTCTCCCATTCACAACCAAGCAGGATATGCGTGACAACTATCCTTTCGGTCTTTTTGCTGTGGATAAGAGCCAGCTTGCAAGAATACACGCATCATCGGGAACTACAGGCAAGCCAACTGTTGTAGGATATACTAAAAAGGATCTGGAAACGTGGGCTGAATGTGTTGCAAGGCTTGCGGTGGCAGGCGGTGCGGAGAGCAGCGATGTTTGTCAGATATGCTTCGGATACGGTATGTTCACAGGTGCGCTGGGCTTACATAACGGCCTTGAAAGAATAGGTGCCTGCATTATCCCCTCTTCCACAGGCAACACCGAAAAGCAGATAATGTACATGAAGGATTACGGTACAACTCTGCTGGTTGCAACACCTTCCTATGCTCTCCGTATCGGCGAGGTGGCTACTCAGATGGGTCTTAACCCCAAAACTGACCTGAAGCTCAAAACAGCTCTTGTTGGAAGCGAGCTGCTTACCGAAGCTATGAGAGATGAGATGCACAAGCTTTACGGCGATAATCTTACCATTACACAGAACTATGGCATGAGCGAGCTTATTGGCCCAGGTGTTTCGGGCGAATGTACCGAGCTTTGCGGAATGCACATCAATGAAGATCATTTCCTTGCCGAGATAATCGACCCTGAAACAGGCGAAGTTCTCCCCGCAGGCGAAAAGGGCGAGCTGGTCGTTACCTGCCTCTCCAAGGAAGCTCTGCCGCTTATCAGATACCGCACAAGAGATATTACCCGTCTTATGTACGAGCCTTGCAAGTGCGGAAGAACCACTGCAAGAATGGAAAATCTCAGCGGAAGAACAGATGATATGCTCAAGATCAGGGGCGTAAACGTATTCCCCAGCCAGATCGAAGAGGTCCTGCTCAAGACTGAGGAAATAGGCCCTCATTACGAGATAATCGTTGACAGAAAGAATCACTCGGATATTCTTACTATCAGAGTAGAACTTGCTCCCGATAAGATGACCGACGATTATGCAGAGCTTGAAAGGATACGCCTGAAGCTCAAGTCAGCTCTTCGTGTAATGCTTGGTCTTGACGCTGTTATCCAGCTGGAATCTCCCAACACTCTCAAGCGCTTTGAGGGCAAGGCAAAGCGTGTGACCGATAACAGAAAAGGTCAGAACTGATCTTATGAAAGGAATTGAGTGCAAATGAAACAGCTTACGGTTTTTATTGAAAACAGACTGGGCAGGCTTGAGGAAGTCACCGAAACACTGTCCGCAGCAAATATCAATATTATATGTATCAGCCTTTCTGACACAGGTGAGTACGGAATGCTCAGAATGATAGTTTCACAGCCTGCCGCAGCGGTGGATGCTCTGGCAGCATCAGGCTTCTCAGCAGTGCTTGGTGATGTTATAGCTGTTAAGCTCCCCCATCATTTCGGCGCACTGAAAGGGCTCAGCGGTCAGCTTTCCGAAAACGGCATAGATATCAAGTATATGTATGCGCTTACATCAGGCGAAAATGCTGCTATAGTTATCAAAACGTCTGACAATGACAAGGCAGAAGCTGTCCTGTCGGGTGAGCACGAGCTTTTAAGCGCTGTTGACGTTTATAATATGTGATCTGATCTATCATTATTTCGGGGATATTCCTCACAATATCCCCGAAAAATTATACCATATGCACTTTAATGATTTAAAGTCAAGCAAATTTAAAGTATGTATGATTTAAAGCTATTATGCAATAAAATAAAAGGAAAATGAAAGGATTGTTTTTATGGTTCTTTGGGGTACACTGATCGCTTACCTGGCGATAATGGTAGGCATAGGCATTTACTGCCGTAAAAAAACTTCCAACGTGGATGATTTTGTTCTTGGAGGAAGAAGCATCGGCCCTTGGTTCACAGCATTTGCATACGGAACTTCTTATTTCTCGGCGGTAGTTTTTGTTGGCTATGCGGGACAGTTCGGCTGGGAATACGGTCTGGCATCCACATGGATAGGTCTGGGAAATGCGTTCATCGGCTCACTTCTTGCGTGGTTCCTGCTTGGAAAGCGCACAAGAATAATGTCTAAATATTTGCAGACATCTACCATGCCCGAGTTCTTTGAAAAGCGATATCTGTCAAAGCCGCTGAAGCTTTCCTCGGCGATAATCATTTTTATTTTCCTTATCCCCTACACAGCTTCCGTTTATAACGGTCTGTCACGTCTTTTTGAAACAGCTTTCCATATACCCTATTCCGCCTGTATCGTGGCGATGGCGCTGTTCACCGCAATATACGTAATTCTCGGTGGATATCATGCTACTGCACTTAATGATTTCGTTCAGGGAATCATCATGCTCATAGGCATTGCATCTGTAGTCGTATGCGTTCTGGCTCACAAGGGCGGACTTACAGAAGCTGTCAGCTCCCTTTCACAGATACCCGACAACAGCGGAAACACAGGTACATACACTTCCCTTTTCGGCCCTGACCCCATTAACCTTTTCGGAGTAGTAATTCTTACCTCTCTCGGAACATGGGGACTTCCTCAGATGGTACAGAAGTTCTACGCTATCAAGGACGATGCTGCAATTAAGCGTGGAAGCATTATCTCCACCATTTTTGCCATTGTCGTAGCAGGCGGCTCATATTTTCTCGGCGGCTTCGGACGCATTTATTCCACCACCGACCCTGCGGATACCACCAAGAATTTCGTAAGCACCTCTGCCGCAGGTAAACTCCAGTATGACACTATTATTCCCGCAATGATGACAGAGGCTCTTCCCGAGCTGCTGTTTGGAATACTTATCGTGCTGGTGCTTTCCGCATCTATGTCAACTCTTTCATCTCTGGTGCTTACATCAAGCTCCACTATGACCATTGATATGATAAAGCCTTACAAAAAGGATATGACCGACAAGCAGCAGATACTTGTGATAAGAGTATTCATCGTTTTGTTCCTTGCACTTTCCGTAATTCTTGCCATGAACAAGAACGCATACATTTCCACGCTGATGTCAATTTCATGGGGTGCGCTGGCAGGTGCGTTCCTTGCGCCTTTCCTTTGGGGACTTTTCTCTAAGAAGATATCCCGCACAGCAGTTGGCGTGTGCTTCGTATGGGGCGTTGGTGTGACAGTGCTGCATACAGTTATGTTCAGCATGGGCTGGTTCCCCGGACTTGTTGAGAGTGTAAAGGCAATGGGCTGGAAGCTGAACATTATGTCTCCCCTTAACTGCGGTTCATTTACAATGCTTTCATCGCTTATCATCTGCCCTCTGATAAGTAAATTTACCATGAAAAAGGACGGCAGCGACCTTGCGGCAGGTGAAAGCGCATTCAAGTGCTATGCAGAGAAAAATTGATATTTACAAACTCTAATATATAAGAAAAAGCAGCTCGAAAGGGCTGCTTTTTTATGCTGTTATGATTCGTTTACTAATTTTCCCGTGATATGTTCTGGAATAAGCTTCAGACAAAGCACATTCGGCCCTGAGAATTTCAGCTCATGCTTGATATAGCTCTCATCATCAGTGAATTTATAACACAGTTTTCTGCATATTTTCTTAGCAAGGTCAGGGTCGGTCACAGGACGGATCCTGCCGAAAACAATAACGCTTCTGATATTAAGCGCCCATTCCCATTCTTTCCTGAATCCGCTGTCATATACGCAGAATGATGTCTTGTCGCATTTCATTATTGAATCTATTCAGCATATTGTTGATCTCATCAATAATCGTCCCCGTAAACGCCTTGGTTTTCGTACTCCCCTCGAAGTGCTTTATAAATTTTTTCGTTGATTTTGTTGCACTTGACTTGACAATCTATCTTTTGATATGGTATAATGCCTTTAACAGCAGATTGAATATGTCTGCTCGACAAATCGGAATTTGAGGAGGTATTCATATGAAGAGAGCATTGCTTTTTATTTTCATGACGGTTTGTGTATTAGGAATGTCCGCCTGTAGCAGCAAAGACGCCATGCCAGAAACATCAGATTCTGCCAGCAATCCGGTTCAGAATACAGATATCAGTAATCTGAATGGAGGAAAAATCTGGTCTGAACAAGATATTGTGTCTATGTTCTCTCTTGTGCAAGAAACAGATTGGGAATACATAGACTGTGTTTTAATTCCAGATCATGCCAGTGACCGTGTTGGTGCAGTACTCTTCCGGAACGATAAGGAGCAATCAAGCAATGTTGCGTTCTTTGATGCAGACGGATACTTTCAACAGTATGGCACATATGCAAGAATGTCTGACGAACCTGATTTTCAGTATCTCGGAGGTGGTGCGGTAACATTTAAGCTGGAAACAGAAGATGGTATAATCTATAACTACACGATCACAATCTCGATCGATGGCAGTAATGTGAATTTTAAAGCGGAAGATGATTTGCCAAAATAAATTCCAATTTATCGAGCAGTTCAAAATCACAGCACTCACAACGGGTACTGTGATTTTTTTCGGTTGTGATTTTTGAAATGTGTCTCACGTTATGACATAATACGACGGCACAAC